>Ga0209606_1001365_pt1 | contig 30377 bp, 24 predicted proteins | sample AD_UKC057_MetaG_FD_184412 | JGI IMG/M metagenome (GOLD analysis project Ga0209606, IMG submission 184412) | Active sludge microbial communities of municipal wastewater-treating anaerobic digesters from USA - AD_UKC057_MetaG (SPAdes) (version 2) | ecosystem: Engineered > Bioreactor > Anaerobic >...
AAGAAGGCAAAGGAACACGACAAGGAAGCCAGGGAATTGAAGGCGAAGGCCCGCGAACTGAAGGCGAAGGCCAAGAAGGCCAAGGGCGGCAAGGGCAAGGGCAAGAACCGCTGAGACCGCTGGATTCGCTGCTCAACGCACAACACACCCGACTACGTCCCAACTGATCTGGACCACGCCACGATTTGAACCTAACTGATGGTCAGTCCGACGATGTATTGCACCCACAGTCATACCCATACCAGTCGGTTTCGTGGTCCCAGAAGTACATGCAGTTGCCCTCGGTGTAGGATCGTCCGGCTTGTGCGCAGAGTTCATCGCAGTAAATGCCGCAACGTTCGTTTTTTGTTGTGCATTCGATAACAAGCGTGTCTCCAGACACCCCTTCCGCGCAGGACGTCTCGTAGTCCTCACAAATTTGGCTGAGATCACATTTTTCGACGCAGTCATCGGCGAGAAGGCATTCGTCGAAGCAGCCGGAAAGGGAAAACACCGTCACGAGTCCGAGACCACCAAATGCGCGAAGAGCCGTGTTCATGATTTCCATCCCCTCAGTTGCCCAAGACTGGAAGGATAGGGCCTCAGCCCCCCCCCCCGATCCTTCCCCATTTCCGTAAATGGAATTAGTTGTCGACCTGTTTGTAGATGATTCGACCGGTGACGCGGACCGGCCAGGACTCCGATGCAGACCATGTGGCCGAGATGTGATAGGCCTCCGTTTCCCCCATCGAGTTCTTCGATGCCTGGTCCACATAGGCCACCCAGTAGGTGAAACCCTGTCCGTTTTCCTCGGGATGGAAGAAGCTGACCGGCGACGGCATGACCATGTGCGGGAAATACCCGAAAGTGGTGCCGAAATCGGTCGACACCTTCGGTTGCAGCGAGGAGTCGCGCGCCAGTGTTTCGTCGACGTAACGCATCTCAAGAAGCATCTTCGCGTGGGTGTTCTTGTCGGCGTCAAAGTCGTTGTTGACGTCGTAGGTGTTGATTTCGAAGGTGGTGTCGGCCGCGTCCACGACTTTCATCCGCCGCAGCGTGTTGAAGCCTGGTAGACCGGAACCCATGTCAGTCAGATCCACCATGTCGAGCGAGACGCCGTTAGGCGGAGGCCAGTCGAGCGATCCCTTCACCATGCCCAAGTCCGGATGGTAAAAGGCGTGGGCGTTGACAGTGGTTCCCTGGAACGTAACCTCGCCGGTGAATTCCGTGCACCCGGCCACGGGGCCCATCGAAGTCTGGACGGTCTGATTCTTGGCCACAGCGCGATAGGTGCCGACCGTATCGACGGCGATCGGCGTCGAGGGATCTGGCATGAAGACGGTTCCCTTGACTTCAAGAGTCTGATCCTCGCCGGTCGGCGGGTCGAGGTCGGCGACTATCGGCGAGTCGGGGGTGCCGGACACGAAGGGCACGCCGGGAGTCGCCTGGGGATTCCCATTCCAGAACAGTTCGCCACCACCGAACTCGACCGTGTCAGGTTCCCAGTTGACGAAGACCGAGAATGTTTCGCTGGCCGCGCCGGTCCGGGTCAACTTGAATCTGGTGAATGTCCGGCCGTTCACCGTAACCGTTTCATCTCGCGTGACTATCTGGGCGGGAACCGCGCCGTCAATCGAGACCGCGTTGAAGGTTGCGACGGTGTTTGGTGTCTGGGAACCGAAGGGGCCCTTGGGATCATCGGTGGCCGCGCCGCAGGACGCAAGGGCCAGTGCCAGAAATGCCGAGGCCAGGATGCTCGATACAGTAGTTCGCATTGGTACGAGATTCATTCGAAAACCCTCCGGACAAGTTAAGCCTGTTAAGCGGATTATAAATGCGGGACATGGAGAAATGATAGATCCGATGACGATGCAATCCCGGGGGTGCCGGGCGGTGCCGCGTGGAAGATAACAGTCGGTGTGTGATTGGTCGGGGCGACTGGATTCGAACCAGCGACTCCTTGACCCCCAGTCAAGTGCGCTAACCAGGCTGCGCTACGCCCCGTGCAAAAGCGGGCTTACTTTACCAGCGAGATGCGCGCGCCGCAAGTCCATGTGTGCGGGTGGAGGAAAAATCGTTTGTGGATATTGGGCACCAATTCCCACGGCTAGCGCCGTGGGCTCTGGATGAACGTGCCTCGCTGCGCTCGGGCCTATATCGTTTGGGGGTGCCGGGATCCCAGGGCTGGCGCCCTGGGCTTTGGATGGACGGCCGCCTTCGCGTAGGGGCGAATGATAATTCGCCCTTGCGGACGGCGAATGTAATTCGCCGCTACGAGGGTGGGGCGTACACCGATGTGAAGAAGAGGGCGGTGGGGAAGCCTGGAGCGGCCTTCCCCACCCGATGCGATGCTAGGGAGAGAGCGTAAGGGCGGGCGGACAGGCTACCGTGGGCGGCGGCGTGTTGATGCATCTGTAACGGTCGAGGATTCTGAGGGCCGAACGAGCCCGGCGCCCCGCCCGAACGACGCGAACGACCCGCACTCGCACGGGAAGGGGTGAAGGGGCAGCCGCGGAAGGGTTTACCACCGCCACCCGCGAAACGTGGGGCGTGGGATCCTCCGGTGGTGGTGCCGTGGACCCAGGGCTTGCGCCCTGGGCTCTGGATGGACGGACCGCCTTCGCCATGGGCGAATGTAATTCGCCCCTACAAGGACGTGTCAGGGCCTCGCTGCGCTAGGGCCTATATCGTTTTGGGGGCCGTGATCCCAGGGCTGGCGCCCTGGGCTTTGGATGGACGGCCCCTCGACAGGCGAGGGGCCTGGGACGGCGAGCCGCCTATGCCAGGGGCGAATGTAATTCGCCCCTACACGGACAGGGACAGGGGCAGGGTCAGGATCAGGGACAGGATCAGGGTCGGGGTCGGGATCAGGCCTGGCACGGGATCAGGGCCTCTGTTGGACGTGGTTGGACGGAACAAGGATGGGGCAGGGGATTTGTCCAGGACGCAAGGGTGGCTGGGGGCCCGGGCGATTGAGGAACTGCGCGTGTAACCATCTGTTTACATGCTGGAAATTCAGGGTGCCGCACCGCGTTCGGCCGCCTGGCACGCGCCTTGTAACACTGGCCCCCGGTCTTTGATTAACCGAGGTGCCGAAAATGTCGGAAGAAATTCGGTCAACCATGGACGGCGATGTGGATCTGATCGCCAGCGTGATCTCGGACGGGCGCTGCTCAAGGCGGGCGGTTCTGCGCGCCACGCGACTCCTGAACGGTTACGGCAGCGCGAGCGTGCTGGTGTCGACGCCGGAGTCGATCGGCGGGCCGGTCGGCACGTGCCTGCTGCCCAGCGAACGAAGGCGACTGAAGGCCGCGCGCGACCTGGCGGTCAGGCTGGCATCGGATGGATCGGCCGTTAAGGGATGCGTGTCCACGCCGCGTGAAGTCGCCGCGTTCGCGGCCAGGCTCGCTCACTGCCGCGAGGAAGTGTTGATGGTGCTGGGGCTGGATTCGCAGAACCATGTGGTGGGAAGTTGGGAGGTCTCGCGCGGATGGGAGGGCGGGATCAATGTTCACCCTCGACAGATCTTCAGCATCCTTGTGCGCGAGTCGCTTGGCCGGGCGGTCGTCGTCCACAACCATCCGTCGGGCAGCCTGACCCCCAGCCAGGAGGATCTCGACTTCACCGCGACCATGATACGCGCGGGTCACCTGCTGGGAATCGAAATCCTGGATCACGTGATCGTGGCCCGCGGCGGCTTCTGCAGCATCCGTCAGGAGTGCCGCCACCTTGAATTCGGGCCCCAATCAGGCTAGCATCCGGCCACCGGCACGTCGTTCGTCCTGCCATTTCGGCCGGCGCGCATGTTGCCGTCTTTCGGAGGCTGTCTTGAAGGGCATACTGGTGATCATCAGCGCCCCGTCGGGTGCCGGCAAGTCCACCATCATCCGCAGGATTCTGGCCCAGGACTCGAACTGCAGGTTCGCCGTCTCCCACACGACGCGTTCGCCCCGTGCCGGCGAAGTCGACGGCACGGACTATTACTTCGTGTCCAGACAGGATTTCCTGCGCATGGTCGACGAAGGCCGTTTCGCCGAGTGGGCCGATGTCCATTCGAATCTTTACGGAACCTCGATCGCCGAGGTGGAACGCCTGTCGTCACAGGGGATCGATGTCGTTTTCGAGGTTGACTACCAGGGCGGGCGATCGCTGATGCGTCGCTTCCCGCAGGCGGTCAGCATCTTCATCCTGCCCCCATCGATGGCCGAGGTCAGGCACCGCCTGGTGGAACGCGGAACGGACGATGAAGCGACGATTCAGATGCGCATGCACAACGCCCGCGTCGAGATCGCCACGGCCGGCGAGTACGGCTTCGCGGTCGTGAACGACGACCTTGATGACGCGGTCTCGAAGGTTCGCGAGATTATCGGCGCGGCACGGCTGCGTTCCAACAGGTTCGCCGGGATGATCCGGGATCTGGTGGCCGAGAAGACGGACCAGGACTAAGACAGGAATTTTCAGGGCACGGGGCGATGCCGAACCGCTGCCCGCAGGATGCGGAGGCACAATGTCGGACAGACCAGTCAGAGTCAGGATAGCACCCAGCCCGACCGGCGATCCCCATGTCGGAACCGCCTACGTCGGCTTGATCAACTACGCGTTCGCCAGACAGAACGGCGGGCAGTTCATCCTGAGGATCGAGGACACCGACCAGGAAAGGTCGACCAGAGCCAGCGAACAGGCCATCTTCGACGCGCTGCGGTGGGTCGGCCTGAGCTGGGACGAGGGCCCGGACGTGGGCGGCCCGCACGGCCCCTACCGTCAGTCCGAGCGCACCGGGATCTACCAGAAGTACGTGGCCGAACTGGTTGAGAAGGGCGCCGCCTACCCGTGCTTCTGCACCACCGAGAAGCTGAACGAGATCCGCGCCCGTCAGCGCGAGAAGAAGCTGAACACCGGGTACGACGGCACCTGCCGCGCCATCCCGAAGGAAGAGGCGAAGGCCAGGATGGCCGCGGGCGAGCCTCACGTGATCAGGCTGAAGGTGCCGGAAGGAATGACGGTCGTGCACGACAGGCTGCGCGGCGACGTCGAGATCGACAACGGTCAGATCGATGACCAGATTCTTCTGAAGTCCGACGGCTTCCCGACGTACCACCTGGCCAACGTGGTCGACGACCACCTGATGGAGATATCGCACGTCATCCGCGCCGAGGAGTGGATCAATTCGACGCCCAAGCATCTGATGCTGTACGAAGCATTCGGATGGGAACCGCCGCAGTTTGTGCACCTGCCTCTGCTGCGAAACGCGGACCGCTCGAAGATATCGAAGCGCAAGAACCCGGTTTCGTTGCTTTATTTCAAGCAGATCGGGATTCTGCCCGAGGCGATGCTGAACTTCCTGGCGATGCTGGGGCACTCGATGCAGGACGAGCGCGAGGTCTTCACGCTCGAGGAATTCGTGCGCGAGTTCTCTTTTGATCGGATCAGCCTGGGCGGGCCGGTGTTCGACCTGGAAAAGCTGATGTGGCTCAACGGTGTTCACATCCGGAACATGGATGACGACTGCCTTGCGGAAAGGATCAGGGAACTGCTGTTCACGCCCCAGGCGATGAAGCCCCTGATGCCGCTGATAAAGGAACGAATCCGGACACTTGGCGAGTATCCCGAGGCGACGTCCTACTTCACGCTGCCCGAGGTCGAGGTGCCGCTGCTGGACGTGTACAAGGCAGGGAAGGGCATGACGACCGCGCAGATAGCCAAGCTGCTGCGTGAGACGGTCGAGTTCCTCGACGGCATGCGCGAATTCCAGTCGAACTGGCTTGAAGAAGGGCTGCGGACTTTCTGCGAGCAGAAGGAAGTGCCCGTAAAGATTCTGTTCATGATGCTTCGCCTGTGTGTCACCGGCCGCAAGGCGACGCCGCCGCTTTTCGATACGTTTGTTGTGATTGGAAAGGCCGCGGTTGGACAGCGCCTGCGCGCGGCGGCGGACACGATCGCCGCCTGGAAGCCGCCCGCCCTCTGAAACACAAGCCTCGCCGCGTTATCTAAGCCAAAAGCAGAATCATCAAGTCATGTGTCAGGGGTGTCTAGGCTCTTTGTTGAAGAAGAACTCGATCTCATACCGGGCGGTGGAAGGCGCGTCGGAGCCGTGGACCGCGTTGATGGCCAGCGACTCGCCGAAATCGCCGCGGATGGTGCCTGGTGGCGCCACCGCCGCGTCGGTCGGGCCGATCATCTCGCGCCAGCGTTGTATCGCATTGTCCCCCTCGAGCATCATCGCGACGATCGGGCCGGACGTCATGTAGGCGCAAAGGTCCTCGTAGAACGGCCTGGATTCGTGCACATGGTAGAAGCCGCGCGCCTGTTCAGGGGTCAGGCGCATCATCCTCATGATGACGATCCGCATGCCCGACGCCTCGACGCGGGACACGATGTGACCGATGTGCTTCTTGGCGACCGCGTCGGGTTTGATAATGGCGAGCGTACGCTGAACAGCCATGAGATGCGCCTCCTGTCCAGGAAGATTGGAATGTCCGTGCCGTCAGAGCCCGAGCAGCCAGTCGATATCATCCATCATGACAACCGCCAGCACGTCGAGCAAATCGCCGGCTGCGTCAAGAATAGCGCGGTCCGAGCGGACCGAAAACGAATGATCCTGGATGGACATGTCGCCCGGTGCGAGAAGCTGTGCCGGGATTCGGGGGTCGACGCGGGCGGCTTCGAAGGGAATCCCCACCAGGCGCTGCCACGCGATCTGCATGTCGGCCTTCAGGCGCTCAGCGGCGTCCGGGGAAGATGCGATGGAAACGGCCAGGAATCGATCCTGCCCACCGAAGAGCGCGGTACCCTGGCATGTCTCCGGCTTACACCAGCCTTTGTCCGACGGGGCGGGGAAGAAGAGGGCGGTCTGCTCCCATCGGTTGTCGGCTGAAAGCTCGCGGTAGATGCCGGTCTTGCGGGCAAGCAGCTTGTCCAGCGCGGGCTGTCGCGAGGCGTACAGGGACGCTGCCATGTAGACGGCGTTCTCGTCGCCGGCGATAAAGCGGCCATCGATCACGCCGAGCGAGACCCGGGTGCCGCGTCTCATCACGCAGGGGCCGCTGAAGTCGTTGACCGACCAGATCGACGCGTCGACCGGCACGACGACCTTGTCGAGGCCCGCGCAGGTCAGAAGGCGTCCGCCCGTGGACAGTTGAGCATAGATGCAGGGTCCCTTGAGCGAGCCGATGTTCACGCCGTAGATGTCCAGAATACGGGCCTGGACAGCGGCGATATCGGCGCCCCGGGTCAGCTTGGGCGCCGCATGCGCCACGCGATCAAGCACCTTCATCAGATTGGCCGGATCGAACGCGGCGAACCACACGACGGTGGAAGGCATCAGGGATGCCGGCGCGGCCATGAACGCAAGAGAATCGTCGGACCTCGCCAGAGCGGCAGCCGAAACGGGAGGTGTCGGAAGGGCGGCTTCACCCGTGGCTTCAACCGGCTTGTGTTTGCGCCCGCCGCACGAGCATCCGTCGCAACCTGGAAGCGCCAGCAGACCGACACAGAGCACCAGCCAAACCCCTGACAACGACTTCATTTTCATTGCACCACCTGTCTGGTCGAGCCTGTTTTGAAAGGAAAACGCTCGACCAGGAATCGGCCCAGGAAGAAGACGCCGACAGCGACGGCGGCCCCGGCAATCACGTCAATTACGTAATGATACTGCAGATACAGGGTCGAGAACACGATTGCGGCGAAAAACGGGGCCAGGGCCAGGGCCACGGACTTGCGCCAGGAAAAAAGCGTAAGGAAGACCAGCACCGGGCCGGCGGTGTGTCCACTGGGGAAACAGTCGAACCTGAAGTTCGAGGCGTTATGGATGGCCTCGCGGATGCCAATCACGAAAGGATGCCCCGAAACAGACTGGGTAAGGTTAATTATTGATGAAAATTCGGGCAGTTGCGCGATAACGTAAGGAGATCTGGCCGGAACCAGGATGTAACCGGTGAACGAGGCCGCGAAAAGCAGCGCGACCGATGTCAGAAACGCGGCGAACCGCTGATGCTGGCGAAACGGCAGCATGATCAGGGCGAACATGAAAACCGTGTAGTAGACCGCGTAACAGACCTGAAGGATGTTGACGGCCCACGGCGTCAGCAGTGACTGAAGCGCGGCGTTCGGATTGGTTCCCATGAACATGAACCGATCGATGGCCATCAGCGTCGTCTCGGCGCGGAACGGATTCAGGAACTCCACAACCATGTCGAAGTGCATGTAGACGAACGGAAAGACAACGTAGAGTCCCGCGGAACGAATCAACAGCGAAACCGTCGGTCCCGGGTTCAGCCGGAAAAGCATCCGGACCATCGCGATGTAACCGACGATCGCGGTGGCAAACGCAACCAGTGGCGTGCGGGAATCGGGAAGCCTGTCGGAGAACGCGGCCACGACCGCGATCAGGGCCAGCAGAAAACCCAGAACCACGAAGTCCATCGGTTCGAAACCGCTCCCGGGACGGCTGTTTTGAAACGTCCGATAAGACATATTATGTCAACTCAACCGTTTGTCGGGGTAGCCGGAACGGCCTGACCTTCCCCTTTGTAACCTTCCGGATTAACTTTCGAATCACCGGTTCCTGAAGGCATCTTCGTCGGCGTTGGCAGGTTGTCCTCGAGCGGCTTTCCAAACACGCGGCGCCATTCATCCGGATTCTTACCCTTGTCGGTTCCCGTGATCTCGCGAAGAGCCTGATGCGCGCGCTCGGCGACCATCGGATTCTCATCCACGAGTCGATCGATCAATTCAGGGATTCCCAACTTTGTTTTCAGATCCATCAAAGCGCCGACCGCGCGCAGCCGCACAAACGCGTCGTCGTCCCTGGTGGCCTTGCGCAGTCCGTTTACGGCGGTCAGGTCGCCGGCGGCTCCCAGGGCCCAGGCCGCGTTGGCGCGCGTTCCCGCGAATGGATCAAGTTCCAGGGACTTCAGCAACAAGCGCACCGAGGCCGGTGTCGGATGCTGGACAAACGTCTTGGCCGCGATGGCTCGCACTTCCTGCTTGTCGTCGCACATCATCGCGCCCATCACGGAAGTCAGGGATTCCTCGGTGTTGTCGCTCTTAAGCAGCCCCATGATGATCAGGGCCTGCGAACGGATTTCGTGGTTTCGCGATCTCGTGGCGCGCTTGAGCAGTTCCAGATGGGCCGGCGGGTCCTTGCGGATGATTCGCCACGCCTTTTCCGCTGTGTGTGCCCTTGAAAGCAACTCCAGAATCTGACGTTCGTCGTCGGTTTCCCAGGCCCTTTCCAGGTACTCCCAGTCAGGATTGACTGCGCCTGGCTCGCAGGCCGATATCTGGTCTATGGCTATTGATTCGGGGGTCTTCGGGGGTTCCTTCTTCTTTGAACCACATCCGCATCCAACTGTCATCAACGCGACGGCCGACGTGACGGCCAGCATCGTTGCGGTAAGCGGCCAACTAGACCGCATTTCCGGTCCCGGCATGCAGAAACCTCCTTCAAAACCTCGCCGGATACAACTCGAACGTTGTTAACCGGCCGGTGACATTCTATATTAAAACAGCCGAAACGCGGTACGGCTGATTTGGCATGCGGCGCCATAAGGATAACAACATGAATTCATTCAGTTATCATTCCAGATCCGAGGCGATTGACAAGCTGACGACACAGGTTTTCGACGTCGTCGTTATCGGTGGCGGCATCACAGGTGCCGGAATCGCCCGCGATGCCGCGATGCGCGGTCTTTCGACCGCGTTGATCGAGCGGTCCGATTTCTCGGTCGGCACGTCGTCCCGGTCTTCGAAGCTGGTGCACGGTGGGCTGCGTTACCTGAAAAACGGCGAGTTCGGCCTGGTTCACGAGAGCACGACCGAACGAAATCTGCTGACATCGCGTATCGCGCCAAACCTGGTCCGTCCCCTGCCCTTCATGGTCCCGATCTGGGAGACCTCCAAGCCTGGCCGGGCCGCCATGGGCGCGGCTCTGATGATGTACGATGCGCTGGGAAACTTCGGAAATCACAAGATAAACCGGCCCCTTTCCATTAACCGGATGCTCGCGATCGCCCCGACACTGCGCCGGGAAGGACTTAAAGGCGGTTTTGTCTACTACGATTCCGTCACGGACGACACGCGTCTTACCATCGAGTCCATCGTCGATGCGGTCAGATATGGCGCGGTCGCGGCGAACCGGGTCGAGGCCATCGGAACCGAGTTCAGGAACGATCGCGTGGACGCGGTTCTGGCGCGTGACACCACGAACGGCTGTCAGTTCCGGGTAATGGCAAGGTCCGTGATCGTCGCCACTGGAATCTGGTCGACCGAGACGGCCGTGACGGTCGGCGCGCAGCCAGGCGCCAGGCTGGATATCAGACCCACGAAGGGTTCGCATATCGTCCTGCCGTACAGCAAGTTCCCGATAAGTCACGCGGTCACGATGATGGCGCCTCGCGACAGGCGGGCGATGTTCGTGATCCCATGGAACGGAATGACCGTTCTGGGCACCACCGATACCGATTACAAGGGGGATATGGGCGAGGTGTTCGCGTCCAGATGGGACGTCGACTACCTGCTCGAGGCCGGGCACCACAACTTCCCCGGGATGAAGGCTTCGGCCGCCGATATCGTTGGCACATGGGCCGGCCTGCGACCGCTGATTGCCGGGTCCGGCTCAGAATCCTCGGTCAGCCGCGAACACAGCATTGTCGTGGACTCACGTGGAATCGTGACCATCGCCGGTGGCAAACTGACCACCTATCGAGTGATGGCGGCCCAGGCACTGAAGGCCGCGTCTCCTTACTTCAACAAGCCTCTGGGCCGATCAACCGCCGGTTCGATCCCGTTGTCCTGCGCCGAAGGTCTGGCCTCGCCGGCGGCCCGCGCGTCGCTTGCGGATGAGTTGATCAACTCGGCCGGGCTTGAGCCCGACGTGGCCGATTCCCTGGTCACCAACTACGGAGTGCGAGCCAGGGACGTTGCCGCACTTATCCGGGATGATCGTTCGCTGGCGGAAAGAATGGTCGAATCACACCCGTTCATCCTGGCCGAAGTCGTGCACGCGGTGCGTTGCGAGATGGCAATGACCCTCGAGGATGTGTTGTTACGACGCACGCCGGTATTCTTCCTGGACAGGGACGAAAACGGCGCGACCATCAAGGCAGCCGCAGCCGTCATGGCCGGCGAATGCGGCTGGGACGATCGACGGACGCAGGCCGAGATCGCGTCGCTGCTGGAACGAAAGGCCAGGCATCTGGAGTGTCTGGCCTGAGGCCGAATCTACCTGAATGGCGCCACGCTGATTGACCGGACGCTCAAAGGCGGAGTCTGGCCAGCCTCCTCGACACCGAAGTCCCGAAGCTGCGACCAGTTCAATATGGAAAGCACCCTGCCGTCAAACGGCGTCGGGGGAACCAGCATCCCGTAATCGAGCGACACGCCTTCGGCGGGAACCAGGCCGGCGTCCGCCTGGCTGGAGTATCCAAACACAAGCGTGGCTTCGGGCCCCAGTCTGTCGCGAACGAATGTCGCAACCTCGGAAAGGGGAAGGCAATCCCCGCCCTGCCCCGTTTTTCGCGGCGACAGCCTGATTTCGGGTGCGAAACGTTCCAGTCCGGCAGCGGCCAGCCTGTCCAGCAGACCGATGAAATCAGCGGTTGGAGTGCCACAGACCGACAATGGAAACGAACCGGCCAGATCCGCGAATCCCTTAAACGCATCGAGCAGGTAGCCGCTGTTGTCGGACTCGCACAGGATCCTGTCGGCCGATCCGGTATCCCTGGCTTGATGCACCAGGGCAATCCCGACGCGACGGCCCGAGCCGCCAACGTCACGGCGCGCGGAAATCACCGCCGCGGCAAGCCCGTCGCCCAGGCGGTGGGTCCCGCCGGTGCAGACCATGCAACCCGCCGGAGATGTCGAGTCGACCAGACGCCTGATGCCCTGGTCATCCAGAAGCTCGGTGCCCGTAAGCCAGACCGTCTCGCCCGCGCGGAATCGGCCCCGCGACGCCGCGAAACCTTCAATGGCGTCGATGCTGGCGGCGACCATGTCCGACATCGGGGCAAAAGAAACGCTCAGCCCGTAACAAAGCGTCCTGTACCTGCACGCGCCGCACGCGGAAAGGCGAACGAAACCGACCTCCTCGCCACCGCTGCGTCCACCCGGATCATCCGAGTCATGCTCCCTGAAGCTGGAACGCTCGTACATCTTCAGATCGATGCCGGCGGTCGAATCGCCCAGCATGCAGGGCGGGATGTTGAACGGCTTGATCAGGTAGCCATGTGAGGCGCCCGCGGCCGCCGCCTTGCGAATCGCGTTCAGGAGACCGTCCAGAGCGACCGGGGACGCCCCCTGGAAGTTCGCCTTGCCGATGATCTGCGGCTGAAGAATCATCAGGCGCACCCCGATGGCGCCCAGCATATCGGTCAACCGGTCCAGTTCCTGAACGTTGCCGCCGTGAATCACGGTGAAGGTGTTCAGACGGAAGCGTCGAGGCCCCAGCGCCTGCTGCGCCTTGACGCCGTGAGACAAGGTTCGTATTGCCTGGGCGAAGGCGCCCTTCCTGCCGGTCATGGCATCGTGAACAGCGGAAGACATCCCATGAATGGAAACGCCCATACCGTCCAGCCCGCCGCGGACACAATCACTGAAAAATCCTGGATCCGACAGCATGCTGCCGTTCGTGGTTACGGACACATGCTGGAACCCGACACTTCTGGAGTACTCAACCAACGCCTTGAAATCCTTGCGTATGGTCGGTTCTCCGCCGGTCAGCGACAAAGTCGTGAACCCGTTCTCGACGCCCCAGCGAATCCTGTCCCTGATCACCTCGGATGGCACCAGCCGGGTGTAACCCGGGATTCGCCTGTATCCATTTTCGTAGCAGAATACGCAGCGGTTGTTGCACTGTATTCCGGTCTCGACCACCAGGGTTCGTTCGTGGACGTCTTCCATGGCCGGATTTTAGCCCAAAACACAACTCATTAAGTGTATTATTCCGGCCGACAGACCCATGTGCGACAGTGATGATATCCTGTCCTTGGTCGACAAGGACGCAATCGCGCGAGGCGGACTTATGAAGTTGGCGTCAAAACTCTTGATTTTAATAACTTTCGTCGTTGGTGTTTCATGTGCTTCGACTAACTCGTCGATCGTTTCCCGTGGCGGTGTCGTCAAGGTGACAAACGCCTCCGGTGAGCAGATAGAGGTGTTTGTCGACGGATCTCGATTCGTCGTGATGGAACCTGGCGATGTCGATGAACTGGACAAGATCATTTCCGGCCGGCGGCTGCTGAGGGCCACCGGTGTGGACTCGGGTCTTTTCACCGAACGCGAGTTCGATCTCGAGATCGGATCCGCTCAGGAATGGGTTGTCACCCGGTTCGGAGAGGTTCTGGACGGCGGACCCGATAGCCTGACGACCGGTTCCATAGACGTGGACAACACGCTGGATGCCGCGGTTGTGGTTACGGTGCCCGACCAGGGCCCCAGAACGGTTCCACCCGGAGTCAGGCTCAGGATCTCCGGTATTCCGTTCGGACTGATCTCCGTGTCCGCGGTGGTCGAGGGAACGGATTTGTCGTTTGCCACCGAACTTCACGTCAAGAACGGCGCTGTGCCGGTGTTTGCCATCAACCAGCCTTCACGCGCCATCAGGGTCGAGAACCGCAGCGGTCGCCCCGCTGTTCTGCAGAGCAGCACGCATTCACCCAAGCTGATTCCGGATGGTCGCGCGGTCGTGCTGGATTCCATAGTGACCGATCAGGTGGATCTGGTGGTGCTGGACACCGCCCGACGGGTGCTTGCATCGCTCAAGGTTCAGACGGTCGCCGGCAAGGTCATCGATGTTGTGGTGAACCGTCCTGCCGGGGTACTGAAGATCGTGTCCGACGTGGACGAAGACGTTTCAATCTACGCGGACGGCGTCCTGGCCGGAAGCTGCGCGGCGCGCGGCGGCGCCACGATTCAGGGACTGGTTCCCGGGCGCAACAACCTGAGAGCCGTTGACGCGGCTGGAACAACCGTGTCCGTGGCGCTGATCGAGATCGGCAGCGAACCGGCGCTGTGGCTGCTGGACAAGACCGGTTCCGCCATGATGGCCCCCGGCACTGGCGGCATCGAGGTCACGAACACGTCACACGAAAAGACGATGGTTTACCTGGACGGGGCGTTGCAGGGACCAATCGGAGCCGGCGGCAGGATGCTCTACCCTTCCATCCCGCCGGGCGACCACGAGGTCGTGGTGATCGGGCAGTCCGTGGAGTCTTTCGCCAGGGCCACGATCACGGTTCATGAATCCGCCGTCGTCTCGTGGAAGGCGATCATGCCCGGGGCGACCCTTTCCGTCAGGAACGACGGAACCGAAGCGGTCAACGTCTTCTGCGACGGCCGCCAGCTTGGCAGCGTAGAGGCTGGCGCGACAACCGCCTTCCCGGTGGTCGAGGGAACCCACAGAATCGACATCGCGGGGATCAGGTCGGCCTCGTCCGTGGTGCGTGAGACCGATTTCCCGGCTGGAGCGACGACGTCGGTCGTCTACTCCGGTCAGTTCGCCACCGTGGTAATCACCAACATGTTCAGCGACGCAGTCGAGGTCAGAATCGATGAACGCGTGCTGGGGATCCTGAAACCCGGCGAACGCGTGACCGTTTCGGACGTGCGGCCAGGCACGCTCCGCCTCTCGGCCCAATCGACGGACCGCCCGGTCAGCAGCACGGCCACAGTCACGCTGCTCTCGGGTGAGGCGTACGACTGGACAGTAAATCCCTGATTTAATTTAGATATCGCAAACTAACGAACCAGCGGGAACCATAGATACAGCCACGCCCATGTGAACGGCCCGACGAACAGAAACGCGTCTATGCGGTCCAGCATGCCGCCGTGTCCCGGAAACAGGTTGCCGGAATCCTTCACGCCGGCGGATCGTTTGAAGAGTGACTCGACGAGGTCTCCGGCCTGGCCCAGCGCGCCTCCGATCAGGGACAACGCAAGCAGCGGCAGCGGCGGATAGTCGATCCGTAGCAGCCAGGTCACCAGGAACGCGCCGCCAACGCTGCCAACCATTCCAGAAATCGACCCGGCCCAGGTCTTGTTCGGGCTGATCAACGGGTACATCTTGCTTCTGCCGAACAGGCGTCCCCCGAAATACGCGAGCGTATCGTTCATCCACGTGATCATCGCCGCTACCAGGAGCGCCCAGCGCCCGCTGGCGACGACCGGGGCGGTGAATCCCTGTTCCGGCCTGAAAAGTCGAAGACAAAGGGCTCCGGCCAGTCCGACGTAGACGATTCCAGCCACCACCATCGCGGCGCGCCGCCCCGCCGACTCGATGGGAGCCGGGCTGAGCAGAACGACCATCAAGCCAATCATCCCGGCCAGGAACACGGCCTGGATGGCAACCATCCCGAACTGCTCGCCGTCCAGGAAGAACGACGCGGCCACCAGGGCCAGAGCGCCGGCCGCTGTGACCACCGAATCCAGAATCCGCCCCGCGGCAAGCCCCGCGAACTCCCAGGCCGCCCCGGTCACGAATACCGCCAGAATGATACCAAGCACCCAGAATGGGGCCAGCGCGACCGCTGCGATAATCGCACCGGCAAGAAGCAGACCTGTCAGTACTTTCTTAATCATCGGGCTGATTCGGCCTCCGTTCTGAAGAAACCAAGCTGTTTCAGTCGTCTGGCGGACATTATCGCGTGCCAGTCCCATCCCGTCGAGGACTGGAACGAACGCCTGTACGCCTCGATCGCGTCCGTTCGCTGTCCGGCGGCTTCATACATCACCGCAAGGTGATTCCAGCACTCCGGCAGGCCAGCGGACATCGTGGGCACGTTCCACAGCAGGGAGGCTTCCTTCTGGGCTGCCAGCGCCTTCTTTCTATCGCCGTAGACGTGCATGCCCCAGGCACGCGTCTCGAGATACCCCGGCCTGCTGGTGCCGGCAAGGGCAATCGCCGCCTTTATGTCGCGATCAAACGTCGGCCGCGCGAGGCGGTTCACCGACAACGAGTACGCGACCGTGTTGCGATAATGCGGATTCGTCGGATCAAGGTCGATCCTGGACTGCATGACGGTTGAGAACTCCTCGAAGTCTCCGGCCGCAGCCAGCATCTGAGCCCTGGTAAGCAGATAGACGTCGTCGCCACGCGCCACATCATCGATCAGACCAATGGCGAATCGCGCGAACCTGGACACTTCGGGGGCTGGCAGCTCAGGCCGGTCCAGCAGCAGTGAACCGGCTTCAAGCGCCACGGAAACGATATCGACCGGAATCCCACCCATCTCGAGGGCGCCCTGGAGCCACCCGATGGCGTCATCCACGCGCCCGTCGAGCAGCGCGGTCAGCGTGGCCGCGCGCACCATCTCCATCGTTTCCGTAATCGAGGGCTTCGACGCCATCGAATTCAGTCCGAAGAACGGCCCCGAGATCGCCCTGCGAAGGTCATCGAACCTGAGAGATACCCGCCCGCCGCAGCGTCCGTCCGTGAAAAGCCGTGCGACATTGGACGGGTACGAGTTATCTGCCGCGATGTAGTCCTTCACAAGCCCGTCGGTCAGCTTCGAACAGAACAGTTCCTTGTCCGACGCGGCCGCGTGGAAGGTATCCAGCAGATCGCGGGCGATCTGCGATTCCGGGAACGCCGAGTCGAGGAACCAGACCGGATAAAGCGAGCTCTCAATCTCGTCCGGAACCAGGCGCAGCGCGGCACCGTCCCTTACCAGGTCCTTCGCCAGCGTCGTGACCACGTCGAGCCGCCCGCAACGCGCCGCGGATTCGACCAGCCCCGTCATTATGTGTGTCGGGTCACCGGCTTGCCTGGCAAGGTCCCGCGCGGTCGCAACCGCTCCGGCCGTATCGCCGGACTCGCACTGCACCTTGAAACGGTTGATCCCGAATTCGACCGGCTGCCTGTACGTGTCCTTGACCAGATCCAGGAATTCCCCGGCCTGGCCGAACCTGAACGACTCCACGAAAAGCTTGAACACTTCGGCATAGATCTCGCCCGGGAAGGCAAGACGCGCGACGATCTCGGCCGCCTTGCCAGCGGCATCCGGGGCTCCGGAGTCCAGCCTCTTCCGGATCGCTTCCAGGGCTATCCGCGAACTGGTCTGATTCAAGGCGCCCGCCTCGTCCCAGCCCCTGATCGCCACGTCGGTCTGTCCCGAGGCCTCGGCAACGGCCACCCGCAACGACGCCCTGACGATGCGATCGTCGGTCAACGCGTCGACAGCCTCGTTTTTCAACGGGTTTTTCCCACCGGACATCGCCCGGGACTGAACCGCGATCCTGGCGGCCTGCGACATGTCGTCGACCTTCGATTTCTCCACCGCCAGGAAGCGCATGGCATGGTCTGCCGCTTCCTTCCATCTGCCGCAGGAATGAAGGATGCCCGCAACCGCCAGCAGATCCGGTCCTGAGGTCGGAACGCAATCCACCTTGCCGGCGGCGGGAACGCACATGCGCGCCATCGCCTGCCGCATCGTCGCGTCGTCGCCATCAAGACACGCGGCGTACAGGGCGGTCTGGGCGAACGCCGCGCCGCGTCTTTCCAGTGCCGCAGCCGCCAGCGAACCGGCCCTGCCCCGCAACGCCTCGGCACGAACCCAATCGGAGATGTCCGGGCGACCCTCTGCATCGGAAATCGCCGAGACTGAACGTATTCCTTCCAGGATCCCGAACACACGGGCCCTGCCCGCGGGCGAATTCGCCTTTCCGTCACGCGCGGCCTCGACGGACGCCAGCGTCAAGGCAAACCATGACGGCATCACCGCCACGCCCGACGCAACGCTTTCAAGTACCCCGGCCAGTTCGTCACTGGATGCGGCCCGCACGGCAAGGAATTTGACCACGTCGGACGCCCACGGCTGGTCGATCTCGCTGGCAACCTGCGGCGCCAGCAGCCTGAACTGGGTCAGAGCGGCTTCCGTCTGTCCAGCCAGCCACAGTGTCCTGGCCTGGAAACCGCGAAACATCGGCGCCATCGTTTCGTCCGGAATCTCCCGGCCTTTCTGGACCCCGACACGGTAATCCCCTGATGAAAGGGCGACCGCCATCGTTGTCTGCAGTGCAAGTCCCTTGTCTTTCGAAACGGAAACGTATCTGGTCAGCACCGCTGCCGCGTCGTCCGGGCGGTCGCGATCGACATACATCGTGTAGGCGACGACCAGCTGAGATGCATTCAACTCAGCCAGCTGCCTGTCGGTGAGGCCCTTGAACACCTTGTCCGCAAGCTCGAATTCGCCCTGCGACAAAAGCAGGTTCATCACCATGAAGCGATCGGCGCGCATCGAGGACAACGCCGCATCCATCGCGGCCCTGCCCTGCTTCCTGTCACCGGCTCCGAACGCAGCGTCGGTCAACAGCATGGCCCGCAACCACTCGTCCTGGATCACGCCGGCCGCCACCAGCTTGCCGACCATGCGCTGCCAGCGATCGTTGCCGGCCATCACGCGAAGCTGCTTTGACGAGTCAAGCAGAGCTGTCACTGCCTCGTCGCCAAGCGCATCGGCCTTTTCGACGACCTTGAAGGCGTCATCGATTCCGTACTCGAGCATCGTCAGCAGCACCAGCCCTGGAAGGCCCTCGCGCGATGTCTGCGAGTACGCCCCGGAATTGATCCGTCCGACCAGGCCCTTCACGTCAAGGGTCATTCCCGAAGCCCTCAGCATCGCGGCGGCACGGACGCACTGATCGCCCGAAAACGTGACATTGAACGCGCAGACAGCCTCGGCTGCCTCCATCGCTCCCGCCGCGTCGTGCAACTGACACTGGTACTGGACGATTGACAGCAGTATCGGACCCAACCCCGACGCGGGCACCGCGTTCTTGAGGCGCCGCGCCAGTTCGAGGGCGACGTCGGGCCGGCCGGAGTCCGCCAGCAGCGAAAGCGTGTCGCTGAATTCGGCGAAGTCGTTCACCGCCACCCCGTTCAAGGGGTCTATCGAGATCTCATTTGCCCGGCCCAGCCTGCGAAGAGTGTCGACCCAGCTGTGGTAAAGCGTGGCCCTGGTTGACGCGGACTCATCCTTGATTCCCTTGTCGAACCACTTCAACGCACCGGTCAACTCGCCCAGCCGCGAAAACTCCAGTGCCACGGAAAGGATCAGCAGGGTCCTGAGCGACGAACCGCTGATCGCGCGCTCAAACAGCGCGTCGGCGGCAGCCCTGTCTCCACGCGACAAGGCGATGCGCCCCTTGATCAGCGGGCCGCGGCCCGTGGCGTCGTTGGGGAACGCTTTCGCGGCGACATCCACCGTGCGCTCGGCCAGTTCCAGGAACCCGCCCTGAAGCAGCGCGTCAGCCAGGACGAAGTATCCGACCTCGTCGGACACCGGTCCGCGCAGGAAAATGTCTATGTACCGCGCCACGCACTCCGGGTCGCCGGCCTTCAGACACTCGTTGCCCACGGCGTACGCCTGGGCCGGCGGCATCCTTTCAAAACGACGCTCCTTGTCCAGCAGCGACAGCGCGGCGCTGCGACGCCCAGCGGTAAGCAGCATGTCGGTCGCCGTGGCCACCGCGGAACCGTCGGGCTGGCCAAGCGAGATGAATTTCTCAAGAGCTGCCACCGCGCATGGTTCGTCCCCGGCTTCAATGCAGGACTGCGCAAGCCTGCGCTGGATTTCGGGGTCATTCGGAGATGCCGTGGCCATCGCGCGCACGGCGACAGCGGCAGCCTCACCGCCGACTCCGGCAGAAGCGGCAAAACGATCGATCAGGGTAACCAGATCGGCGTTGCCGTGCGCGCCATCGAAGGCTGCCTTCACTTCGCCATCGAGGTCCCCCTTCAGGGCGCCGTTGCGGATCAGTCTTGCCCGCAGAAGATGCACGCGTGCCGGCAGCAGCGGGTCCGGAGAGGTCGAAACCTGCCCCACGCCGCACGGTTCCAGAAGCTTCGCGCTTCCTTCATGCTCGTCATAATCCAGGAATTGCAGCGCGATCCGGTACCGCAGCGGGCCGCATTCCTTTTCGTCACGCAGTCCCTCGCCGGCAAAGGCCGCGGCATCGTCCATCCTGTCGATCTTGAGCGCGGCTCCAACCACGTCGGGCGCCATCGCCGGCGAAAGCAGCCCGCCCGCGCCCCGCACCTTGACGGTGAAACGCACAGCCGCATCGAACCTGCCCTCGCCGATCAGGCGCTTCTGAACCCGAGCCTGCCGCTCGACCGCGTCGCCCCCGGTCGCGCCCGCGCCCCTGCCCACGCTCCAGTTCAAGAACATGTCGAGGGCCTTGTCGGTCTCGCCCGCCTTCAACAGGAGAAACGCGATCTCGAACGGCGCGTCCTGCGGTACCGTGAACCGGTCGATATTCCGCTTCGCGAAAGCGGCCGCGTCACCCGAAGCGCCGACCCTGGCCAGCACCGAGGCGACCGCGAGAGTATCGACTCCGGGGCAACCGGCAAGGCACGCCTGGGCTGCCGCGGCCAACTGCGCCGGTTGTCTGGCGGCCATGAAGGTTTCGGCGAGCACCGCCAGTTCGTCCAGGGAAGCGACACCGTCGGCGAGCATGGCCCTGGCCGGGCCGACCGCCGCGGCGGCCATGTCCCTGTCAAGATACATCCCGACCACGAACACGCCCTGCTCGACCCCAAGCTCGTCTGCCGCGCGCGCCGCGCACTTCGCGTCCCTCACGTTCAGGCAGTTCTCGAACTGTCTGCGCCGCAGCGCAACGGCATCGTCGGCGCCTGAAGAGGCGGCACACCCGGCCGCTGCCTCCAGAAAGGGCTGGGCCGCGACGAATCGCGTGGACGCTACAAGAATGTCGGCCGCTTCAAGATTGGCGGCCACGCATCCCGGGCCGGCCGTGGGGGCGACAGCGACGTATTTCTTAAGGTATGAGGCCGCTTCCGCGTCCGAGCCAAGTCTTGCCTCGGCTGCCGCGCATACGGTCAGTGAATCATTCGGGAGGGCGTCCGAGTCGTCCAGTCTGCCGCAGCCCACCGCCACGGCAAGGTACTCGCCGGATTCCAGCAGTGTTCCGAGCAGCCCGGCGGCCCGTGCACAGACAGCCTCGGCCGTCTGGTCACTCGAACAGTCATGGCCATCGAGGGCCTCGACCGCCAGCAGCGCGTCATCCGCTACCGGTCCTCCTTCACGCCCCGAGGCCCGATTTAATGGAGACACGGAGATCGAAACGGCAAGCAGAACAACCGGCAAACTGCGGAGTAGTGTCATTATGCCCCCGGAACGAATAACCGGGCGACCGAATCCCTTCACGGGACGATCCGCCATCGGCTAACGCGTTTTATAGCCTTCATCGGGAGGAACCGGGTATCTGCCGGTGAAACATGCGTCACACCATCCGTCACCCGAACCGCCGGACACGACCTTGTGCATTCCCGCGACAGACAGGTACCCGACGGAATCGGCCGTCAATTCGCGCGCAATCGCCGCCGTGTCGTGCAGCCTTGCCGCGATGAGTTCTTCCCTGCGGGGCGTGTCGATGCCATAGTAGCAGGGCCAGCGCGTCGGCGGCGAGGAAATCCTGAGATGGACCTCACGGGCGCCGTTGGCACGAACCATCTGCACGATCTTTTTTGAAGTGGTGCCTCGAACGATCGAATCGTCGACCACGACCACGACCCGGTTGCGGATCACCGCCTCGACCGCCGCCAGCTTCAGTTTCACGCCGAAATGCCTGATGCGCTGTTCCGGCTCGATGAAAGTCCTTCCAACGTAATGGCTGCGGATCAACCCCATGTCGAAGGGCACGCCGACCTCGCGGGCAAAGCCGTTGGCCGCGGACACGCCCGAGTCGGGCACCGGAATGACCACGTCCGCGTTCGGCACCGGCTGCTCAAGCGCCAGCTGGCGTCCGAACAGGCTGCGCATCGTGTAGACCTGGCGGTCGAAAACCACGCTGTCCGGACGGGCGAAGTAGATGTGCTCGAACACGCACCTGGCCAGTCGTGGCGCCCTTACCGGGCGGACGCTCTCCCGACCTTGACGCGAAACGATGACGATCTCGCCGGGCTCGACCTCGCGTTCATAGACGGCGCCGATCAGGTTCAAGGCCGTCGTCTCCGAAGCAACCACGGTCGCGCCATCCAGGTTTCCCAGCACCAGGGGCCTGAATCCGTAAGGATCCCTGACCGCCACCATCTCGTCCCTGCCCATCAGGACCAGGGAATAGGCCCCCCTGACCTCCTCCATCATGGCGGCCACGCGGTCGGCCAGGCCTGGACCGGGATGCGACACAATCGTGTGCAGCAGCACCTCGCTGTCGCTCGATGACTGGAACAGATGGCCGTTGCTCATCATCCGCCACTTCAGCGACCCGGCGTTGACGATGTTGCCGTTGTGGGCCAGCGCCAGATCGCCGCCCGAATACTGGCAGAGCATGGGCTGCGCGTTCAGCAGCGAAGAGGAACCGGCGGTCGAATACCGCACGTGGCCAATCGCCCGATCACCGGGAAGACCGGCGAGTACATCGGCCGAGAAGATGTCCCCGACCAGTCCCATCTGCTTGTAAACAAGCACTTTTCCGCCGTCGGACGCCGCGATCCCGGCGCTTTCCTGGCCGCGATGCTGCAAGGCGTGAAGGCCAAGGTACGCCAGAGTCGACGCCCCCTCGTGCCCGAAAATTCCAAAGACTCCGCACTCGTCATGAATGCTTTTCAAGACCAATCCTTCCTTCGCTAGATGTGATTTCTTTATCGTGACGCCGACGCACGCCGGGGCCACCGGTCAACTGCAATCAGCGGCCGGGACCATCGGCACCGCCGGGCTCTTCCGGATCAGGCTCATCCGCGACGCACTCCGCGGACTCGTCAATGGGGGACGGGAATATCGATTCGAGTTCGACCTGAACCTCTTCCAGGGAACCATCCGTCGCCACGGTAAGCTCCTTGACCAGCAACTCGCGAGCCTGGTCGAGCAGTCGCTTCTCACCAAAGGAGAGCGGCTTCTCGTTGCGCAGCAGATACAGATCGCGCAGCACCTCGGCAACATCGAACACCGAGCCGGTCTTCAGCTTTTCCAGGTATCCACGGTAGCGACGGTTCCAGTTCTGACGCGGGCTGTGGGCAGGCCGACTCTTGAGCAGGCCGAAGACCTGCGGCACTTCCTCGGCGCCAATGACCTGACGAAGCCCGACCGCGAGCGCCTTGCTGAGCGGAATCATGATGCGATCGTCGGAGTCCAGCAGTCGGAGCATGTAGAACGTCTGCTGATTCCCCGACACTTCCCGGCTCTCGATTCCAAGCACCTCGGCAACCCCCTGAGCGGGATACACGGCCTTGTCACCGATCCTGAAATTATCGAACATCACCCACCTCCACCGTATCGACCGAAGCGGCCCCGCCACCCGAACCATCAGATCCGGACTGACCAACACCTTCCCCGTCAACAACGGAACCATCCGGGCTACCGGCATCGGACACGCCGGCGTCGGCCGAAGCCGCCTTCCAGTCGCGTCCGCAGATGTCCGCGACCTTCGCCGCGCGCCTGCCACCCGGGAACATCACACGATAATCCGAACACTCACGCTGAAGCTCGTCGAGGCTGTCGGCCGCGGCCAGCGCTTCAATGTAGGCGACCCTGACCTTCTCGGATTCACGGGTCGCGGGAATGTCACGCATCAGGCCGGAAATCCTGCCGATCGCTCCGGCGGGCTTCTTTCTGGTCATGTAGAAACGCGCGACCTCGAGTTCGTAGGATGAAACGGTGTCGATCATCCGGTCACGCATCTGCAGGACCTGCCCGCAGTATGGACTGTCGGGGAAATTCCTTACGAAAGACTCGATGGCGCGCAGCGCGGAACGCACATCGCGCTGGTCACGGCGATCCGAGGGCGGAACCAGGAAGAAGTCGCCCGAGATCGACTTGACCTTGCACTCGGCCAGTCTGAAGTAGGCGTAGTGCAGGTTCGGATTGCTGGTCGACGAATTGATGAACGCGGTGTATGCGACAGCCGCCTCGTCGAACATGTCCTGGTAAAAAAGCGTGTCGGCGATGCGCAGCCGGGCCAGCTTGGAGTACTCGATGTGGGACGGGGCGCGAGCGGCGGCGCTGAAACTCTTGAAGGCCGATTCAAAGTCGCCTTCCCTCAGGGAGGCCAGTCCGCGAAGGTAATGCGCCCTGGCCACCTCAAGCGTGGTCGCAACCTGGCCGGGGACCGCGGCCGCAGGCGTCTGCGTTGTGGCGCATCCCATCAAAACTATTGCGATAAACGCAAGCAGAAACGAAGTATTTCGAATCGTCACGGCAACACTCCAGCCGCGGATATCGTATCCTTTCGGACGCATTTCTGTCAATAGCCGGGGACGCTCGAGCAGCCCTGAACGGGGATATCACTGGCGAATCACTGCTGGTCCAGATTGCGACGGTACCTGGAAATCACCTTGGTCACGTAGCCGCGGCAGGCGTCCGGCACTCCGCCGGCGCGTTTTACCGCCCCGGCACCGGCGTTGTAGGCCGCCAGAACCAGTTCGATGTCGCCGTCGAAACGGTCTGAAAGCAGCCGGATCAACCTGGCCCCTGCCCTGACGTTCTCGACCGGGTCGAACGGGTCCTGAACCTCGAGGTAGTCCGCGGTGACCGGCATCAACTGCATAAGGCCCTGCGCGCCGACAGGCGAAACGACATCGGGGTTGAAACCCGACTCCACCTCGATGATGGCCATCAGAAGACCGGCCGGAACCCCGAACTCCTCGGCGGCGGCAGCCACGATTCCGGGAAGATCAACGACCTTTCCGACGTCCGGGGCGGGTTCGCTGACGTTATTAGCCACGTCCCCGTCGTTCCGGGCGCCGGATGAACCGCTGTCGCCCGAGGCCGCCGCATCGCCACCGGACTTGGACGCCTTGTTGAAGATGTACCAGACGCCGTTCTTCTCGCACTTGTAAAAGATCGTGTCACGGTACCGCTGGGTGTGGCACTTGGCGCCCTTCGGCTTCGACGGCTCGCGGTCCAGGTTTTCGTGCACCGAGCATTTCATGCCGTCCAGCTTGCGGTTGAACGAGATGATGGTCTCGCCGTCCTTTCGCACGCAACGGTAGATAACGTCGCCACGGGCGCCGGCCGGCGGCAGCAACGACGCGAAACAGGCCATTACGGCGATGGCCGGCAGAATAAGGGAACGAGTAAGGTCAGTCGGCGGCTGTCGCATCCGAACCTCCCTTGTTGATGTCGCCCACCTGTTCCTCCGGTTCGGACGGGCCAATCGCGAAGGCCCGCCTGAAGGAAACCTGCCCACGAATGATGAAATATCCGCCGAACACAATCAACTGCAGCAGTTGAAGAGTCCATACGGTCAGCGCGTAAGCGAGGCCGGCCGGATTGCCCGCCGATATCCCGTAAAGTTCCATCGGCTTCAGAAGGAAATACCAGAACGAGCCGACGTTGGCGGGCGCGTTCGGGATCATCATTCCGACGACGATGGTGCTCATCATGGCAAAGCAACCGATCAATGGAATCCCTATCGGGGTCCATCCGGCGGCGGTCTGCATCTGGAAGCCGTGCGCCAGCACCCACAGGCCGAAGCCGTTCGACCCCCAGTACAGCAGCGACATCAACAGAAACAGGAAGAAATTGCGCGCGTCCGGGAAGACGGCAAGCCCGGCCATGAAACGGTCGAGCATTCCGGCGACCCGACGGCCGAAGCCACCCGCGCCCGCGCCCGAAGCTATCGCGTGAAAGATTCTGGACAGCGTGCGCCGGAACGCGAACATCATGATGAGTCCCAGGACCGCGGCGCCGAACACTGCCATCGCAATCCATGTGCCTATCTTCAGTTCAAGGTACGACTCGGCATTCGAGGACGGCATGAACAGCAGCGCAACGGCCAGGAAACCGGCGACGATCACCCCGTCAACGACGCGTTCGACCACGATGGTCGCCATGGCGGCGGAACGCCGGATCGGGGTTTCGGTCGAAAGCAGCATCGGCCTGACAAGTTCGCCAAGACGCATCGGCAGCAGGAACACAGCCATGTTGCCGACTGAACAAACACGGTTCAGGGTCCAGAAGCCAACCCTGCCCAGCGGAGCCAGCAACGGCTGCCAGCGCCAGAAGCGGAACAGGTGCAGGGACAGCAGCGTCAGGAAATACAGGGCAAGCGTCAGCAGTGAAACGCGCCAGTGGTCGGTCGTGACCATGCCGTCGACCAGGCGCAACCCGCCCTGAAAGATCGAATTCACCGGCCAGTCCCGGAACGCCAGCCAGATGAACAGCACGCCGATGCCCGTGGATACAATCCACTTCGCGGCGTTTGCCAGCCGTTTTCTGGTAACCGGATTCATCAAGCGTCAGTTCTCCGGAATGTTGCCGTCATTCCGGCCATCAACGTCGACCGAGCCGTCCCCGTCGCCCTCGGCTCCGTAGTCCACGTCGTCCCCGAGTTCGCCGCTGGCGCCCATTTCGTTGCTGTCCAGCATCCTCTCGGACACGAGGGTCCATCGGGCGCCCCTCAACTCCCACTTCTCAAGAAACTGTCGTCGCTCGACGGTGATCGACTTATCGCGGATCACGCTGGCCTTCACCACCACCGTGGCGGCGTCATTAGTTCCCTCGGCGTTCTTGTGGTACCGGACCGACAGGATCGTGAAGTCGACCAGCGTATAGGCGTTCAGTTCCGGGTCGTGCATCGACAGAAAGGATTCCATCATATCGCGGTCGACATACGCCGCGGCACGCTGAACCTCACCCGCCTGAAGCAGATGCGTGTGGAAATAGCTCAGTGTCTGGTCAAGCCGATCCACCGAACTCAGGTGCCCGCCGCACCCCGCCATCACCACCAGAACAACCGCCGCCGCCCCCCAAAAACGAAACCTGGGTTCGAATTTCCGGGGCCAAAAAAGAAACCTGGGTTCGAATTTCCGGGGCCGGATCATCGGTATCCTCCGGGGCGCCGTCGCGCTCAGATGGTCGGTTTGGCGTGACGGATCGACGACCCGCCGCGGCGATAGATTAGCACCTGTGCCGCATCACTTCAAAACGAACGGCTGTGACGCCCGGCAGACGATTTCGACGCCAGATCGGGCACATGGCTGAATCGCCTTGAATTCGTGAGTGTCAATGACAATAATTCGCCCGTGACGGAGATGACGAGCCGATGAAGATCGCGATTGCCACCACAGATGGAAACGTTCTTGCGCGGGAGGCGGACCGGGCGCCCGGTTTCGTGCTTTACGAGATCGAGGGCGGAACGGCCCGCAGGCTTGAATACCGGCGGAACCGCCGCAGTCCGCGCAGCGTCGTGGCCGCGATCAAGCCGCGCGATATCTCGAACACTCTTAGCGACTGCTCCGTCGTCGTGGCCGGCTCGATCGGCGCCCATGCACGCGACTTTCTGGAAAACACGGGAATCGAGGTCGTGGTCACCAGCGAATGGCTGGTGGACCGTGCCGCCGCCCTGTTCGCCCTGACCGCCCTGATGGACGACTCCAGGGTTGACCCCGAAGACCTCGAAGCCTATCCTCGCGACATTGATGTATCCGACGACGGCTTCGATGCGTGAATCTTCATCCGACCAGCCTGCCGTTTCCATGTCCGGCGTGAACGTCTCCTTTGAAGGCCACGACGTGCTGCGCCAGTTCGATCTGCAACTTGCGGAAGGCCTCGTTCACGGCATCCTGGGACGCGGAGGCTCCGGTCGCACCACGCTTATGCGCGCCGCGGGAACCATTCTCAGGCCGGATTCCGGAACGGTAAGCGTGTTCGGTGTCGACGTCACGACCTGCACCGCCCGTGAACTGGACGAGGTCCGTTCGTTCATAGGATTCCAGTTTCAGAATCTGGCGCTTTTCGACTCGATGTCCGTTCTGGACAACGTGCTGTTTTCCTTGACAGGCGGTGAACCCGAAAACGCGACCGACGCGGATCGCAACGCCGCCCTCGCGGCTCTCGAAGGCATCGGTCTCGCAAAGGCCCGACACAAGCTGGTTCAGCAGCTTTCCGGCGGCATGCAGCGTCGTCTGGCGATTGCCCGCGCGCTCGCTCCGCCCAGGGCACGACTGCTGTTCTTCGACGATCCGGCCGGCGGACTCGATCCGGTTTCCGCGTCGTCCATGCTCAGGTTTGTCACATCCCGACATAGCGGTGCCGGCGGACGCACGCTGGTCATATCCGGGCACGACACACGGGCGATGCTTGAGAACTGCCATTTGCTGCATGTGCTGCACAACGGTAGGATTGCGTTTTCAGGGACGCCGGAACAGGCAATTTCCTGCAGGGATGCGGCTGTTGCCAGCATCCTGAATGGCAACAGGACGACACGACGCGTGACGTCCGGGATGGCATGAACACTTGAACGACGACGCGACGACAGCGCCAGGCCGGGGTTCCAGAACGCCTGCCGGCTTCGCCATGTTCACGGGCGCCCTCGCCATGACCACGGCCAGCGCGACCTTCGCAATCCTCCGGGGCCGGATCGACTACGGGCTTACCCTCCGCCAGCTCCGTATAGTCACCATCGAGTCGCTGCCCGTCATGGTGCTGGTCGCGCTGCTGGGCGGACTGGTCATGGTGTTCGAGTCCGCCGGCGCCATCGAGGTGACCGGCGCGGACGGTCTTCTCGGGTGGGCTTTCGGCCTGGCAACGCTGTCCGAGGTCGCCCCCATCCTGGTTGCCCTGATGTTCGCCGCCCGCTCCGGCGCCAGAACCACGGCCGAGATGGGCACCAAGTGCGTCACCGGCCAGATCGACGCCATGCGCCTTCTGGGCGTCGACCCGGTTCCCTACCTTTCCGCGCCCGTCTTCGTGGCAATGGTGCCCATGCTTCCACTGATGATCGCCCTGTGCGACGTCTGCGCCATTTTCGCGGGCGCCGCCGGAGCGGCCCTGGTGGTCGGCATTCCGGCCGACATGTTCTTCATCTCCATGGTCGAGGGACGCCTTCTCGACGAACTTCTCATGGGACTGGTCAAGGGCTTCTTCTTCGGAGGGGCCATCGCTGCGGTTTCCTGCACGCTCGGACTCAGGATCCGCGGCGGGGCATCCGGTGTCGGACACGCGGTCAACGACTGCGTCGTCTACTCGGCGGTCGGAATCTTCATTTTCGACCTGCTGGTAGACCTGGTCTGGCTGATGGCGGGGGCTTGATGAGCGCGAACGGCAGGTCGATATCCAGCATCCCCGCCCTGACCGCGTCCACTGTGCGCGTGATGCTGACCAGGCCTCCGACGTTCAACAGAATCGTCTCCGAGGTCTATCAGTCCGCCAACCGGTCGCTCGGATTCGTGTCCCTCACCCTCGCCTTCTTCGGAATGATCCTTGTATACCAGGGATGCATGCAGGCCATGCGCATCTATCCCGACCTGTCCAGTGCCGGCGCCATTGTCATCAAAACGATGGTCCGGGTGTTCGGCCCGCTGTTGACCGGCCTGATGGTCGCATTCCGCGTGGGCGCCGGCATCGCGGCCGAGGCCGGCACCATGGTGGTTACCGATCAGGCGGACGCCCTTACGGTCAGCGGCTCCACGACGACCCGGTGGCTGGTCGCGCCCAGGTTCGCGGCCTGCATCATCGGCGTCCCCCTGCTGACCACCATCGGGATCGGCGCCGGCGTGCTTGCGGGCGGGGCGTTCGCATGGGCCAGGTTCGACATACTCCCGGCCACATTTTTCAGGATCTACATGGTCGAGTGGGAAGACGTGGTGATCTGTTTCATCAAGTCTTTTTTGAACGGCGCAACCATCCCCATTGTAGCCGGGGCCGCCGGGCTGGCGACCAGGAACAGTTCCGAGGGCGTGGGCATCGCGACCACCAACGCGGTCGTCAACTCGGCCGTCGCGGTCGTGATTATCGAGTTCCTTGTGTCTTTCATAGCGAGTGTGACCGGGCACTGAGGCAATATGGAAAATAGCGGATACATGGTCGAGTTCGCGGACGTGCACCTTTCCTTCGGGACTGAATCGGTGCTGGCCGGGATCTCCACCGGTATCCTCAGAAACCGCACGACGTTCATAGTCGGACGCAGCGGATGCGGCAAGTCCGTGCTTACCCGCCTGATGGTCGGCATGCTCCTTCCCGACCGCGGCGATGTCCTGGTCAAGGGAGTAAAGCTCGGCACGATGCGGGAATCTGAGATTCGCGCGATGCGCCGTTCACTCGCGCTTGTTCCGCAGGCGCCGGCTCTTTTCGACACGATGGATATTCTCTCCAACATCGCTTTTCCGCTGATGGCCGGTCGCCTGGCTTCACCCGGGGAAGCGGTCGCAAGGGCTCATGAACTGCTTGACAGGTTCGATCTGGGCTCGCGTGCCCAGGCCATGCCGCTTGACCTGAACATATCGGACGCGAAGATCGTTTCCATACTCAGGTCCATGTCGCTTGAACCGGAATGTCTGATACTGGACGAACCGACCACCGGGCTGGACGCTGTCGCCCGCGACGCGGTTGACGGCATGATCGGCGAGCTGGGACGCGACGGTCGAACCACCATCGTGGTCGTGTCGCACGACATGCAGGCAACGGTCGCGATTGCCGACAACATCGTCTTTCTGTATAACGGTGGCA
>Ga0209606_1001366_pt1 | contig 30372 bp, 28 predicted proteins | sample AD_UKC057_MetaG_FD_184412 | JGI IMG/M metagenome (GOLD analysis project Ga0209606, IMG submission 184412) | Active sludge microbial communities of municipal wastewater-treating anaerobic digesters from USA - AD_UKC057_MetaG (SPAdes) (version 2) | ecosystem: Engineered > Bioreactor > Anaerobic >...
CGCCGGGTTTATTCGGCAGGCGCGCGGAGCGGTACTGGATGCCCGAGTTGTTCGCGGCGGTGCAGCGGAAGGACAGCCGCAGCTCAAAATCCCGCGTGGTGCCGCCCTTCCAGATCAGGAACGTGTTGCCCTGCGCCGGATTCTCGGCGGTTGTCTCGCCGCGGATCACGCCGTATTTAACCGACCAGAGCGAGAGGTCGCCCTCCCACCCGGTCAGGTCTTTGCCGTTGAAGATGCGGGTCATGCCGGGCGTTTCGGCCGGCGCCGCCTGGGGCTCGGCCGCCGCAGCGTGAAGGGTGGTCGCGAGGGCGGCGGCAAGAAGAAGAGTCGTGCGCATGAGAAGCCTTTGTGTGTGGATGGTTTTGGAAAAGAGGTTGAGTGACAGTACTTACAGCGCTTCTTTAACGGCGGCCACCAAGGCGTCCGCCTGCGTGAGTCCGGTGAAGGATTTGACGGTCTTGCCGTCCTTCAGGACCACGAGTGTGGGAATGCTGCGGATGCCGAACGCCTGGGCGGTGGCCTTCGCGTTGTCGACATTCACTTTGGCGACCTTGGCTGTTTCGCCGAGCTGTTTCGCCACGGCGTCTACGATGGGCCCCTGCATGCGGCAGGGCGGACACCAGGGCGCCCAGAAATCGACGAGCACCACGCCTTGTGCGGTCTGCGCGGCGAAGGTCGCGTCGTCAAGTTCGAGCACGCCGATCGCGGCAGAGCCGTCGGCAGCAGGCGCCGCGCTCGCCACCGGTTTCTTGTCGCAACCGGTCACCATCAGCAGGGCGCAGGCACAAGCGGTCAACAGGGGACTCATCGTGTTCATGATCATGTTCCTCTCCTTAGGTTGTTTCAGAATAGCAGGTCTACCGCCTCCCCGTCAAACCCCGCTCTGCGGCAGGCGGCCGGCGTGATGCCGTACTGGCGCTTGAAGAGCCGGTGGAAGTGGCTGAGGCTGTCGAAGCCGAGTTCCGCGGCAATGGCGGCGACCTTGGCCTCCGGATGCTTGAGCCGACGCACCGCCTGCCGCAGGCGCAGGCGGTTGATGAAATCCGTGGGCGTCTCGTCATAATAGCGCCGGAAACATTTGCAGAGGTGGCTCGGGTGGCAGGGGCAGGCGGCGTGGAGCCGGCTCGGCGCGCGCGCGAGCGAGTCCCAGCGTTCGGCCTGCTCGCGGAGGTGCTCCAGCCATGGCGGAGGCAGGGGCTTGTCGTCCCGCGCCGCGCCTGCGCGGGTCGGCAAGAGGTGCCCCGCGAAAAGCCGGGCGGCGAGGACGCGCGCCATGAGCACGCTGTTCTGCGGCGCGACAGCCTGTTCGTTGCTGACCTTCTCCATCTCCAGCATCAGGCCGCGGGCCTCATCCGGCGGCAGATGGAGGCAGGGCGCCTCCGGGGCGGCGTTGAAGCGGTGCGCGATCGCCGGGGTGCAAAGATAAGACATCAGGTCGCGCACGACTGCGGCCGTCAGCACGAGACTCGCAAAGACGGCGCGCCCGGCGGCGACCGGCAGCAACCGGTGCAGATCGTACGGACGCACAAACACGAGCGACCCGGGCGGCAGCGTGCGGCGAGCGCCGTTGATGTCGTGGATAAGCTGGCCCTTGACCAGCAAGATCACCTCGGTGAACTCATGGCTATGAAATGTCCCGATCTCATCGGCGTTCAGCAGAAAACCAAGTTTCTGAAGATGCGGGAAACTGTTCATGGCATAGACTTCACCATCCTGCAGCAGATAGAGAAAAACCGCTGTCGAAGTCTCGGCCAAGAACCGGTCCTGCTGGACTGTGAAGATCGGTGCCACCGCCTTATCGCTCATGAGGCAAATATAGAGCATGTTTTTGGAAAAGCAAGTGCATTCACTCTTTCTCGCATTCCACGCGCTGCGGGTGTAAGCTCACGAAGTACTTTTTCAATCGGTTCTCGATGCGGGAAGGAGCAGGACATGGCGGATCTGGAAACATTGAAGGTGGCGATGAAGGGTGGCAAGGTGGCGGATGTGCGTACCCTTGTTGGCGCGTTGCTGGCGGAGAACGTGGCGGCGCAGGAAATTCTCAACGACGGTCTGCTCGCGGCGATGGGCGAGGTGGGGCAGCGCTTCAAGCGCAACGAGGTCTTCGTGCCGGAGGTGCTGGTGGCGGCACGCGCGATGAAGGCCGGCACGGAACTGCTGAAACCGCACCTCGTCCAGGCGGGCGTTCAGGCGGCCGCCACGGCGGTGATGGGCACGGTCCGGGGCGACCTGCATGACATCGGCAAGAATCTGGTGATCATGATGCTGGAGGGCTCGGGGTTCGCCGTGGTTGACGCGGGCGTAGACGTGGCGCCCGAGCGCTTTGCCGAACTGGCGCGCGAGCATCGCGCTCAGGTCGTGGGGCTTTCGGCGCTGCTGACGACGACGATGCCCAACATGCGGACGGCGGTCGAGGCGATCCGGGCGGCCGGCGTGCCCGCGAAGGTCATCATCGGCGGCGCGCCCGTCACGCAGGAGTATTGCGACGCCATCGGCGCGGACGGGTATTCGGCAGACGCCGCATCGGCCGCCGAACTGGCCAAACGGCTGGTCGCCGCGATGGACTGACAGGGGACATGCGCGCGTTCTTCAAAGCCCAGGCCGAGGCTTCCTTCCCCAAGCCGTTCCCCGTTCTTTCTTTCCCGGGGATCCAGGTGCTCGGCCTCACGCTGCCGCTGCTCGGCACTATCCTCGGGATCGGCGCGCGCGCCTGCCATTTCGGCGACGCGGTGGACCTTGGCGAGGTCCTGAAGGGGATGCCGGCGGGGGTGCCGGTGATGGGCAACCTGAGTCCCTCCCTGTACCTTCGTAACGGGACCCCGGACCGCGTGGCGGCCGCCACGCGCGCGATGGTGGCCCAGGCTCGCGGCTACGCCAACTACATCCCGTCCACCGGGTGCGACATCCCGCCGCTGAGCCCCCTCGAAAACATCGACGCATTCATGTCGGCCGCTGCAGAGGTGGGGGGCGGATGCGCCCAGGGCGCATGCGACGGATTGACCTCGCGGCGTTCCCGGTTTATGATCTCGCACGTTGAGGACTGACATGAAAAGAAGAACGTTTATTCATTCGGGTTTTGCCGGGGTCGGGGCCGCGCTGCTTGCGGGGCGCGCGAACGCGCAGAACAACAGTCCGCCGCAGGATGGGGGCGGCAAACCTGCCGCCGCGCCGGGCAACCCCTTCACGGCGGCGGGCAACTGGTACAAGGCGGCGTTGCACGTGCACACCACGACGTCGGACGGCGATGTCGACGTCGACACGCGGCTCAAGCAATACCGCGAGGCCGGGTTCCAGGTTGTGGCCGTGACCGACCATTGGAAGACGAATGACCTCGCCGGTCGAAGCGACGATGCATTCCTGGCCATTAGTGGCATGGAGATGCATCCGAAAACCGGCACCGGTGCGCCGGACCACCATTTCGTCGTGCTCGATCTGCCTCATCCGCTGGCGCTTGACAAAAAACAGCCTGCGCAGGAGATGATTGACGCGGTCAAGCGAGCCGGCGGAATGGTCATTTATGCGCACCCGCATTGGACGGCGCACACCCTCTTGGAAATGGAAGAGGTCGGTGGGTATGTGGCGATGGAGGTCTACAACACGTTGTCATTTGACTGTCAGCGTCCGCTGCCGAGGGAGACGTGTGTCTTGCCCACTGTTGTTGCCATAACATCATGCGTTGCCCGGGCCTGTTGCCTGTACGCGAAATGAGTTCATGAAACGTCCGCACGCTTCAAGCCGGCACCGGCCCCGTGGCCTCGAGATTCTTCACGAAGACCGCGATCTCTTCGTCGTCAACAAGGCGCCGGGTGTTCTGACGACCGGCACGCGCCGTGATGAGGCGTTTACCGCCGAGAATGTGCTCAATCAGTATGTGCGCAAAGGCTGTGCGCGCTCACGCAAGCAGGTCTACCTGGTTCACAGGCTGGACCGCGAAACCTCCGGCGTGCTGCTTTTTGCCAAAACCGAAGAGGCTCAGCAGCGCCTGAAAGAGAACTGGAAGGCCACCGAAAAGCTCTATCTCGCCATCGTGCGGGGCCGCCTTCCGCAGCGGCAGGGCCTCTTTTCGAGTTATCTCGCAGAGAACGAGGATCTCTATGTGCACTCGGTGGATGATCCAGCCGCCGGCAAACTCTCGCAGACCGCGTACGCAGTGATCATTGAAACACCGGCCGTGAGCGCGGTGAAAATCCGCCTGCTGACCGGCCGCAAGAACCAGATCCGGGTGCACTTTGCCGAGGCGGGCCATGCCGTCGCCGGCGATCCCAAATACGGCGCGGGCGACCCGTTCCGCGAGCGGCTCTGCCTGCATGCGAAATCGATCGCCTTTGACCATCCGTATTCCGGCCGGCGGCTCTTTTTCGACACGCCGATTCCGGAGGCGTTCGCCCGCCTCGCGCGCGGCCTGACCGAAGCGGCGTGGACGGACACGGTTGTCAAGGTTCCGTGACGCCACGGCCGCTCGGCCGGCGAGACACTCAAACAAAATGAGCGGTCGCACGGACTACGAATCGCTCCAGCCGTGTGCGTCTCGCACCTGCAGCATCGCCCCGAGAATGCTGTTCCACGTGCCGGGCTGCATCATCACCTCGTTGGTGAACATGCATCCGTCCCAGCAGAGGTGGCGGATCGTCCGCGTCAGCTCGCCGTTCTCGTCGCGCAGCCACTGGCCCGCGCACCAGACGATATCCAGCTTGGCATTGGCATCGTCGGGCAGGCAGTGGCGCCCGGTCTTGTCGTGCGAGCCTTGGCCTTTGACCGTGGCGTCGTTTTGCGCCACGTGGAAGTCGATCGTCCACGGCCTTAGGGCGGCGGCGAGCTTTGTGTAGGCCGCGCGGAAGGTCGCGGTGTCGGCCCAGTCGAAATCATCCGGCAACAGGCGCGCCTCAGGCGCGTTGTAGCCGAGCAGATAGAGCAGCGTGTGCGCCATGTCGGCCTGGAAACCCAGAGTCTTGGGTCGGTCCACGCCTTCGAGCACGTCGAGCATGGCACGCCACGAATGCATGCCGCCCCAGCAGATCTCGCCCTCGGCGGCCAACCACTCGCCGGCCTCTTCCGCGATGTCGCAGGCTTGCGCGAAGGTGTCGATGATCAGCCGCGTGTTGCCGGCGGGATCTTTGGCCCAGTCGGCGACGCCGCCTGAGGAGTCGATGCGGATGACGCCCGACGGACGGACGCCCAGTTCGCGCAGCCGCCGGCCGATGCGGCACGCCTTGCGCACCTGCTCCAGCCAGTGGGCGCGTTTCTCCGCGTCGCCAAACGCGCAGCCGCTCCACACGGGAGCCACCAACGAGCCGATGGCCAGCCGTTTAGCGGTCACGGTGTCCGCGAGGCGCTTGAGGTCGTCATCCGTCGAATCGATATCGACATGCGGCGCGCAGAGGAAGAGGTCGATGCCGTCAAACCGGGCGCCGTCCACGCAGGCGGCCGCAGTGAGGTCGACCATGGCGGCGAGGTCGATGGCCGGCTCGGGCGTTCCGGGGCCTTTACCCACGACGCCCGGCCAGGTGGCATTATGCAGTTTCGGGTAGGTATTGGTCATAACAGAATTCCTTGATGTCGTTTGTGCCTTGCTTACAGCTTCGTGTTCTGTCCACAGATTACACAGATTCTCACAGATTTGGCTCTCATCTGTGCAGTCTGCGTAATCTGTGGATTCAGTGCCCCCCGTGTGAAACTGGGCTCAGCCCTGCCGGCCGATCTCCGGCGCGTCCGGATTCACTTCGGGGCCGAAGTAGCGCAGGATTTCCAGCGGCTCGCTCTGCGAGGCGTTCACGTAAGTGACGCCCGCGCGCGCGGCTTCATGCACCACGAAGAACTCGTCATCCGTGATGTCGTGGAAGCGGATCATGTTGGGGCTGGAGAGGCGTTGGCCGTTGATGGTGCCCTCGCCCTGCACGGCGATCAAGCAGTAGGCGCCGTTGTCCTTGACGGTGCAGGAGCAGCCCGGCAACACGGTCAGGCGCTTCGCGGTGACGCACTGCCACCCCTTGACACGCCCGTAGTTGATCCAGTAATCCAGATACCCGTCCTGCTCGGAACCGCCGGCCAGCACCGGCGCGAGGAAGTGGTTCTTGTAGAAGTACGGGTCGGTGTTCTCCTTGAGATCGACCATGCCGGCGATGAAGTCCAGATCTTTCTGCTTGGCTTTGGGCACGTCTTTGACTAGCAGCGACCACGGCACGTAGTTTTCATCGACCAGGTTCTGGAACATCGCGAACACATCCGAGCCCCACTGCGGTTCGTAGGTGCAGAGCGAGCCCGGCGCGTGCAACACATTCGGCGGCACAAACCAGCCGGTCCCGACCTTCAGGCGGTAGGCCTGCGAGATGTCGGTAATGCCGTTGTCGCCCTTATTCCAGCGTTCGAGGCAGCGGATGATGTCCGCCTTGGTGGTGCCGGGCACCAGGCCGAAGAAGGTGTAGGGGAAACGTGCACCCAGATTGTTGTGCTGTGCCGGGAAGTAGTAAGACTCCGGCTTGCCGTCCTGCCCGACCAGCTTGGCGAGCTTGTCATCTTGATGCAAGTGGTGCGGCAGCGGACCGAGGTTGTCGAAGAACTTGCTGTAGACCGGCCAGCGCTGGTACTTTTTCCAGATCTTCGCGCCGACGACCGAAGCGCCCAGCTCGGCAACCACGTCGCGCAGCAGCACGCGCTTGTCTTCGAAGACCACGTAACTCAAGCCCTCGTCCGGCACGCGCCCCTCATTGGCCGCCTCGGTGGTCGAACCGAACCAGCGCTCGTCGATGCCGCCGCGGTTGAGGCCGAAGGCAAACAGATCATCCGGGTGCAACTTCAGCCGGCGCCCGGGATAACAAAACACGCGCGGCACCCAGTTCGGCGCCAGCCGCAGCACACCGTTGCCCGCGTTCAGCGCGGCGTCCGCGACGCCGTGCACCTTCTTGCTCACAGTCTTCAGCTCTTTTACCGATCGAGCGCTCATAGTCAGCCTCCCTTGATGACATCCAAGACTAAACAGAATACGCTTGAATCGTACGCTTCCACGTTTGACGTGTCTTGTAAAGCCCCGTTTAATATGTGTATTTTATCGGCGTATGCCGTTTCAGCGCCGGCCTCTTACAACTCCTTGAGCGCGTGGAAGAGAGCATCCAGCCGCTGGGTGGCGTCTTTGCCCTTGAGAACCGGCAGCCGTCCGCGGACCAGCAGCGGCGCGCGTTCGCGAAGTTTGTAGAAATATATCTTTTGCTCGCGCGTTTCGATGCGCCCAAGCGCCTTTTGCGCCGCCAGCACCCGCAGTTCGGTCAGGCGCAGCAGGCGCAGGACCGCGGCGGGCGGGCGGCCGTAACGGTCGGCGAGCTCGCGGCGCAGCGCGTTCAGCTCTTTGATGGAGATCGTTTCGGCGAGGCGGCGGTGCAGGATCATGCGGTGCGCCTCATCCTCGACGTAGGCATACGGCAGACAGGCCGCGCTCTCCGGGTCGACAGACCCCGGCGAGAGGTCGATAAAGTCCAGATCCAGATCGACATCGACCAGCAGCGGTGGGGCCTCTCCCTTGAGGCGCGCGATGGTGCGCCGCAGAAGCTGGCAGTAGAGTCCGAAGCCAATGGCCGCGATGTGCCCGCTCTGCGCCGCGCCGAGCAGATTGCCCGCGCCGCGGATCTCGAGGTCGCGCAAGGCCAAGTTAAACCCCGCGCCCAGGCCGCTGTGCTTTTGCAGCGCCGCGATGCGCTGGCGCGCATCTTCATCGACGTGCCCGTACTCCGGCAGCAGCAGCCAGGCAAAGCCCTTCTGCGAAGAGCGTCCCACGCGTCCGCGGAGCTGATAGAGATCGGCGATTCCGAAACGGTCGGCGCGGTGGATGAGCATCGTATTGGCGCGCGGGATGTCGAGCCCGCTCTCGACGATCGTCGTGCAGAGCAGCACGTCGATCTCGCCCGCCTCGAAGCGCCGCATGACGCGCGCCAGCGCCTGCGCCGGCATTTGTCCGTGAGCCATGGCGATCCGCGCTTCCGGCACAAGGTTTTCCAGCCGCCGCTGCATCAGGCCGATGGTCATGACGCGGTTGTAGAGCACATAAATTTGGCCGCCGCGATTCAGTTCCTGGCGGATCGCGCTGCGCAGGACGGTGTCCGAATCACGCGCGACTCGGGTCTCGACCGCCACGCGCTCGCGTGGCGGCGTTTGCAGCAGGCTCATGTCGCGTGCGCCGGTCATGCTCATGTAGAGCGTGCGCGGGATCGGCGTGGCCGAGAGCGTCAGCACGTCCACCACCTGTCGCACCTGCTTGAGCTTCTCTTTGTGAGTCACGCCGAAGCGCTGCTCTTCGTCGATGATCAGCAGGCCGAGGTTTTGAAATGCCACCGAGCTGCCCAGCAGCGCATGCGTACCGATCACGATATCGAGGCGGCCGTGGCGCGCGTCCGTGAGGATGCGTGTGTGCGCGCTGTGCGACTGAAAACGACTGAGCACCGCGATCTTGACAGGATAGGCGGACATGCGGTCCGTGAAGGTTTCGTAGTGCTGTTCGGCCAGCACGGTGGTCGGCACCAGCACGGCGACCTGCCGCCCGTTCATGACGGCGATGAAGGCGGCGCGCATGGCGATCTCAGTCTTGCCATAGCCTGCGTCGCCACAGATCAAGCGATCCATCGGGCGCGGCGACGCCATGTCGCGCTTGACCTCTTCGATCACTTTGACCTGGTCGTCGGTCTCCTGGTACGGGAACGACGCTTCGAACTCATGCAGCCACGGCGGTTCGGCATTGAAGGCCAGCCCCTCGACCACCTGCCGGCGCGCCTGCGTGTCGAGCAGCGAGGCGGCCAGGTCGGCGACGGCGCGCTCGGCGTCGGCCTTCTCGCGCGTCCAGCGACGGCCGCCGAGCCGATGCAGCTTGGCGCGGTGGCCGGCGACCCCCACGTAACGGCTAAGCAGATGCGCGTGAGTGACGGGCACATGCAGCTTGGCGCCCTCGGCGTATTCGATCGTGAAGACCTCGGAACGCTGGCCGTCGACTTCGATCTCGGTCGAGCCGCGAAAGCGTCCGATGCCGTGATCGACGTGCACCACGAGGTCGCCGGGTTCAAGATCGGCGGCGTTCTCGACGCGCCCGCCGCGTGCGGCAGCGGCGGGCGCACGGCGCAGGGACTGCTTGCGGACCGCGTAGAGGTCGGGCTGCGCGGCGACCGTCAGTCCCGGCAGCGCGAAGCCGCCGGAAAGCGGGGCGCGGCGGATCTGCACGCGTGTGGCAGGCCCCAGTTCGCGCGCCAGCAGCTCGCAGGTGCCCGGCGTGTCAGCGAACAGCAGCACCGTGTCACCGGCCTCTGCGCGACGGCTGAAGTCGGCGAGCAGGCGTTGCCGCGCCTGCATCAGCAACTCCGGATGATGCGCCTCCTCTGCGCCGAGTTCGGCAAGCCCCGGCAGGGCCGCGATCTCCAGTGCCAGGGCTGGCGTCTGCGGCGGCGGCGGATCGCCGCTGTAGAGCTGGCAGGCGGGCGAACGGGCCGCGACACGCGCCTGTAGCGCGTCCCATGAAAGCGGATCGCGGACACCATCGGGAGGGAATAACGTGCCGGTGCGGATCCGTTCGTGGTCAAGCCAGAGCACGGCGCAGCGCGGCGGCAGCAGGTCGACGAGCTGCACTGTCGGCATCGCCGATTCTGAGCAGGGCGGCAGCCAGACGGCAGTGCCGTGACCGGTCGAGCACTGTGTGGCGGGATCGAAGGTACGCAGCGATTCCAGTTCCGTGTCGAAAAACTCCGCGCGCCACGGCGCGGGAGCGGCGGGCGGCCAGATGTCGAGCAAGCCGCCGCGCACGGCGAGCCGCCCGGGCGCGTCCACATCCGCACGCCGTTCGTACCCGGCCGCGACAAGGCGGGCGACGACATCGTCAAAGACGTATCGCACGCCGACCTGCAGAGACAGCGAGGCTTCCGCAAGCGCCTCAGGCGCCGGCGCGGGCTGGATGAGCGCCGGCAGCGAGGTAACGATGACGGTCGGACAGCGGTCAGGCGGCATCGCGCGCAGTGGCAGAGCGCGGGCGGCGCGGGCGGCAAGCGCCGCGATCACCCGGGCGCGTGTGCCGGTGCTTTCGGCGTCATCCGCTGCGGCGGGCGGGAAGGTTTCAGGCGTTACGCCGCTGTCGCGGCCCAGTGCGCAAAGGTCGGCATAGACGCGCTCGTGATCGGCCGGACCCGGCGTGACCGCCAGGGCGATGCGCGCCGGGGCATGGCGCGCAAGCGCGGCGGCGGCCAAGGCTGCGCTTGCGCCGGGCAGGGTAGGCGACGCCAGCCGTCCGCCCTCGCGCGGCATCACCGCGATCAGCCGGTCACCGAACAATGTGGACAGAGAAGGCATGTCGCCAGACAGCATACCGCATTGAGTCTGCCGTTTGAAAGCCATTATACTAAGGGACAGGTAATTAGAAATAAACTCGGCTTGCCGATTGATTGCAGGACGTGATAAGGTACTGACGTTTTGACACTTTTGCGGTCGGGGACAAGTGGGGAGCAGGTGGTGGGGGAGCGGAAGGAGGCTTGGCATGCGGCACGCGCGGGTGAAGGCGGAGGGCGTCGGGCATTACCACGTGGTGAGCCGGATCGTGGACCGGACGTTCAGGCTGGACGACGGGGAGAAGGAAATTTTCCGGGGGATGCTGCGGCGCGCGGAGGCGTTCTGCGGCGTGCGGGTGCTGACCTACGCGGTGATGTCGAACCACTTCCACCTGCTGGTCGAGGTGGGCGAGCGGATCGAGGTGGATGAGGCCGAGCTGGTGCGGCGGATGATGATCCTCTACGGCCGGAGGCAGGTCGCCGACACCCTGCGGCAATGGGCGGCGTGGCGGCGGACGGGCGCGGCGTATCTTGTTGAGGACCAGCAGGATAAGCTGCGCGCGCGGATGTACGACCTGAGCGCGTTCGTGAAGACGCTCAAGCAGCGCTACAGCATGTCGTACAACGGCCGCCACGGGCGCCGGGGGACGCTCTGGGAGGACCGCTTCAAGAGCGTGCTGGTCGAGGGCGCCGAGGGTGCGTTGGCGGCCGTGGCGGCGTACATCGACCTGAATCCCGTGCGCGCGGGGCTCGCCGCCGACCCCAAGGACTACCGCTGGAGCGGCTACGGCGAGGCGTGCGCGGGCGGGCGGCAGGCGCGCGCGGGCCTGGCGGCGGTCCACGGCTCGCGCTGGATGGAGCGTCCCGGCGACTGGCGGCATGTCCAGAGGCGTTACCGCGCGCTGCTCTACGCGGCCGGGGAGGAGCGGTGCGCGGCCGGGGGCGGGCAGGTCATCCGGCCCGGATTTGAAGCGGCGGAGGTTGGGCGCGTGATCGAGGGAGGCGGCAAGCTGACGCTTCAGCAGGCGCTGCGCTGCCGCGTGCGTTACTTCACGGACGGGCTGGCGCTGGGCGGCAAGGCGTTCGTGGACGGCGTGTTCGAGCGCAACCGTCGGCTCTTCGGGCCGAAGCGCGCGGACGGCGCGCGCAAGATGCGGTTCGCCGAGTGGGGCGAGCTGCGTACGGCCCGCGCGCTCCGGGTCGCGCCGGTTCAGGCCCCTTCGACTTCGTAACCTGCCTTTTGGCGTGAATCCACCCATGAAAAACTCCCCTTTGTCAGACGCCTTGCGCGAGAAACTTGCTGCCTTACCCGACAAACCGGGGTGTTATCTCATGCGCGACCGCAAGGGCACAATCATCTATGTCGGCAAAGCTATTTCCTTGCGCCGGCGCGTGCAGAGTTATTTTCGTCCCTCGACATTGCGAGACGCACCACCCAAGCTGCGCAGCATGATCCACAGCGTGACTGACCTTGAGACGGTCACCGTGCGCAATGAGGCCGAGGCGCTGCTGATGGAGAGCACGCTGATCAAGCAATACCGGCCACGTTTCAACATCGTCCTGCGCGACGACAAGCGTTACCTCGCGCTGCGCGCTGATCCGCGTGATCCCGTGCCGCGCCTGACCACCTGTCGTATCCTTCGTGACGACCGCGCATCTTACTTCGGTCCTTTCCCTTCCGCCGCGGTCGTTCGCACGGTCCTTGATTTCACCGAAAAACGCTACGGATTGCGCAAATGCCTGCCGATTCAACCTGATGCCGAAACCTACCGCCACTGCATCAACGACATTGTCCGCTTCTGCTCCGCTCCTTGCATCGGCCGCGTCTCAGCCGAAGAGTACCGCAACCGCTTCAACGAGGCATGCGCCTTTCTGAGAGGCGAACGGCTCGCCGTCATCGAAGAAGTCCGAGCACGCATGCAGGAGGCCGCCGGCACGCATGACTTCGAAAAGGCTGCCGCCCTGCGCGACACGTGGATCGCCTTGCGCGAGATGGTCAAACAGCGCGTACGCGTTACGGTCACCCCCGACATGCACGCGGCGGACGCGCGGGCGGGTATTCTCGACTTGCAGCGTCAGATCGGGCTGCCGGCAACGCCCACGTTGATCGAAGGCTTCGACATTTCCAACCTGTTCGGCACTCACTCGGTGGCGAGCATGGTCGCCGCCGTTGACGGACTGCCGGACCGCCGCCTTTACCGACGTTTCCGCATCCGCACCGTCGAGGGCGCGGACGATCCTCGTTCAATGGCCGAGGTCATCGGCCGCCGTTATGCCCGCTTGCGCGATGAAGGCAGGCCCCTGCCCGGCTTGATCCTGATCGACGGCGGCGTCACTCAGCTCCGCGCCGCGCGGGAGGTGCTCGCCGAACTCGGAGTCAGCCACGTGTGCGCCGTCGGCCTGGCCAAGGAGATGGAGACAATCGTTCTTGACGACGGACGCCCGCCGCTTTTACTTCCCCGCGATTCAGACGCGCTGCGCGTACTCACCCGTCTGCGGGACGAGGCCCACCGCTTCGCAATCGATTACCACCGACGCCTGCGCAACCGCCTCATTCGCGAGTCCGCACTCGACGAGATTCCGGGCATCGGCCCGGCCAGGAAGGCCGCCCTGCTCAAACGTTTCGGCTCAGTCTATCGTCTCGCCCGCGCCTCCATCGACGACATCCAGACCGTCCCCGGCGTCGACCGCGTTTTGGCCGAAGCCATCCGCCGTGCCGTCACGCCGGCCGGGTGACCGCTTCGGCCAGCGCCCGCAGTTCTCGCGCGGATTCGCACACCTGTCCGGGACGCGCAAAAAGCGCCGACACCACGCAGATGCCCGCCAGACCGCAGCCCCTCAGCAACAACGCATTGCCGGCATGAATGCCGCCGATGGCCACGACCGGGATGCGAACCGCCGCACAAATCGCCGCCAATTCGCTTAACGGGATCTCGGCTGCATCCGGCTTGGTCGCGGTCGGAAAGACCGCCCCCACGCCCAGATAGTCCGCGCCGTCAGCCTCGGCCGCACGCGCCTGCGCCACGGTCTGCGTCGAAACCCCGAGAATCTTGCCGGGGCCGAGCCGAACGCGAATCTCGCGAACGTCCCCGTCCGCCTGCCCGACATGCAAGCCCGCTGCGTCCGATGTGATCGCGGCTTCCAACGAATCGTTGACGATCAGCGGCACGCCGAACACGTCGGTCACCGCTTTGACGCGCCGCGCGAGAGCGGCATACGCCGCATCGTCCATCCCCTTCTCGCGGAGCTGCACCATCGTTGCACCGCCGCGCACCGCTTCTTCGACCTGGCCATCGAGCGTCGCACGCGCAGCCGCCAGCCACGCACGGTCGGTCACGGCGTACAGCACCAGGCGTTCACGCAAGTCGTTCAAGCTTCATCCCTCCTGCCAACGCGGCCTCATCCATGCGCGAGAGCGCGTCGATCAGCCACACGCGAAAACTGCCGGTGCCGCCACCGTCGCGTTCCGCGCGCGCCGCCGCTTGCTCGCCCGCCAATCCCATCGCGCCAAGCGCGGCGGCGACCGCACGGAAGATCTGTTCCGGCGCAACCGCACAAAACGCGCCGGTCACGGCGGTCAGCATACAGCCACTGCCGGTCATGCGCGCCAGCAGCGGATGCCCATTGCGAACCGCAAGGGTGTACTCTGCCCTGCCGTCCGCCACCACATCCGTGGCACCCGTTACGGCCACGACCGCACCGCTACGCCGAGCCAAAGCGTTCGCCGCCGCAGCCGCGCCGCACACGCCCTCGCCCCGTATATCCTCCTCGGCCGCATCCACACCACGTGTAACCGCGGCCTCCCCAAGCAGCGCTTTCACCTCAGACAAGTTGCCTCGCACCACGCTCACACGCACGTCGCGCAGCAACGTCCATGCGGCCTCCGTGCGCATCCGCGACGCGCCCGCACCGACCGGATCAAGCACCACCGACCGCCCAAGCGCAGACGCGCACTGACCGGCCGCTACCATCGACGCGAGCGTGCGCCGATTGAGCGTGCCGATATTGAGCACGACGGCCTGCGCCAAGCCAGCAATCTCCGCCACCTCGTCGATGTCATCTGCCATCACCGGCGCGGCCCCCACCGCCAGCAGTGCGTTGGCGCAGTCGTTGACCGTCACGTAGTTGGTGATGCAATGCACAAGCGGCCGCTGTTCACGCACAGTGCGCGACAACATCGCAATTCCAAGCTGCTCGTCATGAGAAACCATACCTCGGCGACCTCCTCAATGCGGGTGCTGATGACGCAAAATATGCGGACGTTCCAGCCCATGGGCCAGCATGCGCGCCTCGTCGTTCAACAGCTCACGCACCGGGCCTTGCGCCACCACGCGTCCGCCATCGAGCACGATCACACGCGTGCAGACCTCCACCACCAGCTCCAGATCGTGCGTGGCGATGACGCGCGCGTGCTCGAACGAGCGCAGTTGCGCGATCAGCCGGCGCCTGCCGCGCGGGTCGAGGTTGGACGAAGGTTCATCCATGACCAGCACACCGGGTGCCATCGCCAGCACCGTCGCGATCGCGACGGCACGTTTCTCGCCAGCCGACAACCGGTAAGGCGGACGCATGCGCAGATGTGACATGCCGACCCGCGCCAATGCCTCATGCGTGCGCCGTTCGACGTCGTCTTGAGCCATCCCCGCGTGCCGCGGCCCGAACGCGACGTCTTCTTCGACCGTGGGCATGAAGAGCTGATCGTCAGGGTCTTGGAACACCATACCCACGGTTCGCCGCGCGTGGCTCAGCGTCAATCGCGACACCTCGACGCCGGCCACGCGCACCTCGCCTTGCGTCGCGAGCAGCGTGCCGTTCATGTGCAGCAACAACGTCGATTTGCCGGCGCCGTTCGCGCCGACCAACGCAACTGCCTCGCCCGCCTCGACACAGAGCGAGACCGCATGCAACGCCTGCGTGCCGTCCGGATAAACGTAACTGGCATCTTTGATCTCAATGACCGACGGCATCAACCCACTCCTTTCATCAGAAGGGCGCCTAGGGCTTCGGCTAGGTTCCACACGCGCGCCACGGCAAAAAACAACGTCCAGCCCCCGACGAAAAGCGGGTCGGCGAGGCGCAGCGGAGATGTGAACTGCAGGCGTATGCGCCCATCGAAGCCGCGTGCCTGCATCGCGTGATAAATCCGTTCCGCACGCGCCATCGCACGCAGCAGCAAATGTCCGATCAGCGATACATACACGCGGAAACGCACTCCGCGCACGCCGGGCGAGCGCAATTCGATGCCGCGCGTCATGCGCCGCCCCTCATCGGCAAGCAAGAACAGGTAGCGGTACAGAAAGAGAAGTTGAACGGCAAAGACGCGCGGGACACCCAGCCGCACCAATCCCTCGCACAACCGCTGCATGCCTGTGCACGCCACCAACAACAGCGCCGCACTGACCGTCAGCAAGCAGCGCAGCATGATCGACAAAAACGAAAGCCAGCCGCTCGACACGTGCAGCGGTCCCAGGGCCAGAGCCGGCCGCGTGTCGAAAACCGGATTCAAAAGCCCGACCGCCACGGCAAAGGGCATCGCCACCGCCAGCTTGCGCAGCAGGCTTGCGGCCGGAATGCGCCCCGCGGACATCAAGGCTACCGGGTAGATAAAAAATGGCATCAAAGCCGACAGTTCGTCTCGTGCGAACGACATCACCACACCTATGAACAGCAGCGTGGTCACAGTCTGCGCCCGCGCATCAATCCGGTGTACCGGCGTGCCTTGGCGCGCCAGTTCATCCATGCGGGCCACATCGAGCCATCTTTCCACAGCCATGGGAAATGCCATCCGCTCTGTCCGCAGCCTCACACTGCGCGCGGCCACTTTCTGAAGACAAAGCCGAGCCACGATATCACAAGCAGCGTGACCGCACCACCCACAACTCCGGCCACCGAGGTGCCCAGCGGCAGCGCTGAAGGGGCGTCCGCCCTCGCCGTCGTGGATTCCGCCGAAGCGCCGTCAGAACCGTCGGGCCGCGCAGACAGCGGAGTCTGCCTGAATGCATAGTCCGGCATCACCGCAGTCCGCTCCTGAACAGCCGACAACCGCGCATGCCACGTGCCGCGCAGCGCGGACACCTCCTCGGTGCCGCTCAGCCGCGCGATGGCCCACTCCAATCCGTCCGGGAGCGAGGAGGCCCACCCGCTCAGCAGGCCGCCCGTCAAAGCAGCCGCGATCAGAAGCGCTGCCAATACCGGCCGCAGGCTGCGCACCGGTTCTGCATCGGCAACCGGCAACACTTCAGGCCGCGCACGCGCCACGAACGCCACGACCGCCGCAGTCACGCAGCCCTCGACCACGCCGATGGCCAGATGGATCGGCAGCATCAACGCCGCAAACGCGCCGAACGGCAGCTCCGCGATGCCGGAGGCCTGGGTCTGCAAAACCACGCTGAGGGCGCCAAGCTGCAAGCCGAGCACAGAAGCCGCAAGGGCGGCCACGCTCCCGCGCATCGCCCCATAGCGGCCGCGCACGATCACGCGGTAGACCCAGGGATAGGCCACGTAGGCGGGGAAGAACCCCAGATTGACAATGTTACACCCGAGCGCGAGCAGGCCGCCGTCCGCAAAAAACAAGGCCTGAACCGTAAGCACCGAAGCGATCACCAGCAAGGCCGCGTGGGGGCCGAGCAGCGCCGCCAGCAGCAAGCCCCCGCCCAGATGCCCACTTGACCCGGTGCCCGGGATGGTAAAATTGATCATCTGCGCCGTGAAAACAAAGGCCCCGAGCACCCCCATCAGCGGGACCAGATGATCCTTGGCCGATGCCTCGATACGCCGGACGCTGTGGCCGATCAGGCCGCATGCGGCCAGCCACATCGTCCCGCCCACAACGGGTGACACCAGCGCGTCAGCCATGTGCATCGTCGTCCTCCCAGCCTTTCGTGTTAATAATTCGGGAAACGTAACACAAGCCTTCGCGTGCGTCAACCGTGCCGATGCACCTTGCGGGCAGGGGCGTCCGTCAGCAGATTGACAGGGCAGAGGAAGCGTCGTATGCTCCCCCCGAGTGAAACGAGGAGGGGATCCATGAGAAAAACGTTGCCCGTCTTGTGTTTAATTCTGTCAACCGCCCGCGCGCAACCAGCGGCTGCCGAGCGCGCCGGCTGGCCGGACCCTGCGCCACTGACGAAGAGCAGCACCGTGATTGCGCTGGAGAACGGCACATTCGTACGGGTGGATGTCTTGGGTGAACGGCTCTTTCGCGTCCGCCAAGCACCGACAACGAATTGGACGGAATCGGCTCTCAACCGCTATGGCATTCTTGCCACCAACCTGCCGCCTGCCGCGTGCCGCCGCGCCGAGACAGGCGGCGCCCTCACGGTCACCACCGGACAGGCCGTCTTGTCGGTGTCACGTAAAGACGGCACGCTTTCCTTGTCTGCCGCCGACGGACGTCTTTTGACGCGCCACGCGGCAGCCCCGGCCCTCACGGACACGCGCGGCTATGCGCTGCGCTTCGCGCTCGAGAAAGATGAGCGCCTTTACGGGCTGGGCGATGCCTGCCGTGACAACGTCATGCGGCGCGGACGTGCCTATGAGTGCTGGGTGCTCAACGTAACCTCCTATATCCCGATCCCGATGATCCTGAGCCGGCGCGGCTGGGGCTTGTTGATGAACACGACTTGGCGCAACACGTTTGATGTCGGAAAGAGCGACCCCGACGCGCTGATCTGCAGCGCTCGCCAAAGTCCGCTCGACTACTACCTCTTCTGCGGCGCGAATTATCGCGCGCTGCTCGACACCTACACGTCGCTGACCGGCCGGCCGGCCCTGCTGCCTGTTTGGGGGTATGGGTTCACGTACGTCTGCAACCAGAATATTGACGCCTTTCACTTGGTGAACGAAGCGCTTGAGTTTCGCCGCCAAGAGATGCCGTGCGACGTGATCGGCCTCGAGCCGGGCTGGATGGAAAAATTCTACGACTACTCCACCAAAAAGAAGTGGCACCCGCAGCGCTTCTACTTCCCCTACTGGGCTCCCAAAGGCAACCACACCTTCATTGGCGCACTGACACGCAAAGGCATCAAGCTCAGTCTCTGGCTCTGCTGCGATTACGATCTGGGCGTGTATGAGGAACAGTGCCTTGCGGGCGCGAAACCGCAAGACGCCGCAGGGCCTGTAATGCCCGACGGCGTGCCTGAGGTCTTTCACGACGACCGCATCACCGGCAAACCCGGAGCCGGCAAGCCTGCGGTTCGACCGAACGCGCCCGAAGGCGGCGAGCCTTGGTTCCAGCACCTCAAACCTTTTGTCGACCAAGGCGTCGCGGCGTTCAAACTGGACGGCGCCGCGCAAGTGGTCGAGCACCCCAAACGCGCCTGGGGCAACGGCATGACCGACGAAGAGATGCACAACCTCTATCCTGTCATTTACGCCAAGCAGATGGCGCGCGGGTTCGAGGCGCACACACAACGGCGTGCGATGGTCTATTCCGCAGGCGGCTACGCCGGCGTGCAGCAGTACGTCGCGACCTGGGCGGGCGACACCGGCGGCGGGGCCAAGCCGCTGGCTTCGATGTTGAACCTCGCCTTCTCCGGCCACTCGAACCACTCGTGCGACATGGACATCCACCATGCGGCGGGCATTCATTTCGGCTTTCTGCAAACCTGGGCACAGCAGAACAACTGGGACTACTGGTATCAGCCCTGGCTGAATCACGACAGGCTCATTCCGGTCTTCCGCGCCTACGCACAGTTGCGCTACCGCCTGCTGCCCTATCTCTATTCCTGTGCAGCCGAAGCCGCGCAAACCGGCTATCCGGTGATGCGCGCGATGTCCATGGATTTCCCCGATGATCCGGCGTGGGACACATGCCTGGGCCAATACATGCTGGGCGATGCCCTGCTCGTTTCCGCTTTTGCCAAAGAGGTGCGCGTGCCGGCCGGCCGCTGGACCGATTTTTGGAGCGGCGGCGCAATCGAGGGGCCGGTGACGCTGCCGGTCAACGTGACCGGCACACAGGGCGGCGCGTTGCTCGTTAAAGCCGGATCCATCATCCCGACCTGGCCGACCGCCAGCCACGTGACGAAAGGCTGGAGTGACGAAGTCGGCCTGCTCGTCTACCCAGGCGCGCCGGGCACCTTCACGCTTTATGAGGACGACGGGGTTTCGCTGGACTGCCGAAACGGTCAGTTCGCACGCACGCGCGTGACCTGCGCCCCGCAGGGGACGCGCGTCACGCTCACCGTGGGCGGACGTGAAGGGCGCTTTGCCGGCATGCCCGCCTCGCGAGCCTTCACCGCCACCTTGCATCTTGGCGCACAGCCCAAAACGGTGGCGCTCGACGGGAACGCCGTCACGAACGCGGTCTGGGATGCGTCAGCCGGCACGCTCACCGCGCGGCTTCCCGCCTGCGGGGCCGCACCGCGCGTGCTGGTTTGCGACTGACGTGCGTCCGTCGCATACTCTGGAGACGCCGTCCCGCTACAGCGCACGGAAACCGGGGCAATGCAGATCGGGCATGAGCGCGACCGGCGCGAAATAGGCCGCGACCTCGTGGCGGCTGGCCAACGCGCGGAAGCGCTCCAGCTCGGCCCCGGACGGCTCAGCCAATCCCGCGCGCACCAGATAGAAGGCCAGTTCGCCCGCGTCGGATTGAGCAAAGATCTGCGGCTCGCCCGCCTCGTCAGTATTGGCGGCGATCACCGTGGCGCCCTGAGCCGTCAGCAGGTCGCAGACAAACAGCACGGCCCGCGCATGGTCGCTGCGCGGCTCGACACGGTGATGGGCCGACGCACTCACGGCGCGGCGTCCGCCTTCAGTGCGTCCGCAGCCTTTTGATACTTCGCGATCGCATCGCGGATACACTCCAGCGCGGCGCGCGACGAGATCGTGGCGGCGGTGATGGCATCCACCTCGCCGCCGTCTTTCTTCACACGCCAGTCCCCGTTCAGCGGGCGGCCCAGCAGCGGCTTGCGGAAGGCGTCCGACTCCATCTTCGTGCCGAGGCCGGGGGTTTCGCTGGCCACGAGCTTCTGATAGTTCACCAGGCGCCCGTCAGCACCCAGCCCGACCATCAGGACGATCTCGCCGCCGTAGCCGTTCTTGGAGCGGCCCTCGACCGCGACGGCCGCGAGCTGCCCCTCTTTGCGGGCGACGAAAAAGGGTTCGCCGGCCACCACTTTTTTCTCAGGCAGCGACGCGCCCTCGGGCATCACCTTGGCCGCCGCCGACGCCGTGCGCAACTCCAGCGCGGCGGCGATCGGCGCCTCGGTGATGCCGTACACCGCGGCGAGCAGCGCGGAGCTGACCGCGCAGATGACCGTGAGCACGAGAATCAGTTTGAACGTGTCTTTCATGAACGGGCGCACTCCTTCTTGGTGCCGAAGACGCGGTTGCGCGTGGCGCGGTTGATGAGCGGGGTGAAGGCGTTCATGATCAGGATCGCGAAACTCACGCCCTCGGGGTAGGCACCGGTTTTGACGGTGCGGATCAGCATGGTGATGACCCCGCAGCCGACGCCGAACACCAGCATGCCGCGACGCGTGAGCGGCGAGGTCACCATGTCCGTGGCCATAAAGAACGCGCCCAACAACAAGCCGCCGGAGAGCAGGTGCACATGCGGCGGGAGCGACGTGCCGGGCGCGACCAGATGCAGGATCGCGGCATACGCAAAGACGGTGGCCAGATAGGCGACCGGGATGTGCCAGGTGATGACCCGGCGGATCAGCAGATAGGCGGCGCCGAGCAGCAGGGCCGCAGCCGAGGTTTCACCGATGCAGCCGTTGACGTTGCCCAGAAAGAAATCCTTGAGCAGCGCCAGGTCGCTGAACAACGGCATCGGCGCGCCGGCTTTGAGCGCCTCCTTGGCAAACCCCAGCGGCGTGGCGGCGGTCATGGCGTCCACGGCGACTTCCGTCGCCTGCGTGGTGGCGCTGCCTGCGGCGTAGGCCACCTTCTGGATCCAAGGCGAGCGGCTCCAGGTGGTCATCGCGCCGGTGAAGGAGATCAGCATGAAGGCGCGGCCCGCCAGCGCGGGATTGAAGGGATTGTAGCCGAGTCCGCCGAAGACCTGCTTGGCCACGGCAATGGCAAAAACGGAACCGGCCACCGCCATCCAGGTCGGCAGGGCCGGCGGCAGGTTGAAGGCCAGCAGCAGGCCGGTGATCACGGCGCTGCCGTCCGAAAGCGACGACGCGCGCCGCATCGCCCGTCGGCAGAGCCACTCGGTCAGCAGGCAAGCTGCCACGCAGACCGCGGCAAGGCGCAGCGCCTGCCACTGAAAGAGCCAGAGCGACATGGCGAACGCCGGCATGAGTGCGATCACCACATCGAGCATGATGCGCGTGACCGACTCCCCGCAATGCGCGTGCGGCGAAGAGCTGATGACGAGAAGGTCTGAAGGGGCTTCGGGTTTCATGGGGAAAGGGGAGGGTGGTTTCGGGTTTCGGGTTCCGGGTTTCTGGTTAAGGGGTTTTCTTGGCGGCGGCGCGACGGGCCATCACCACCGCTTTGCCGCGACGCATGTGGTGAACCAGCGGGCGCCGCGCCGGACAGACAAACGCGCACGACCCGCATTCAATGCAATCCATAAGCGCGAGCGGTTCGGCCCCGTCGATGTCATCCGCCTCGATGCATTGGCTCAGCTCGGCGGGACTCAGACGCATCGGGCAGGCATCCACGCAGCGCCCGCATGCGATACAGGCCTGCGATGAGAAGTCAGAGATTTTTTTTGGCGAAAGCAGCAGCAGGCCGGAGGCCGTCTTGCCGGTGGGCACCGCGAGGCTGCTGACTGCGAAACCCATCATCGGCCCGCCCGAGATCACTTTGGCCGCCTGGCCGGCAACGCCGCCGCACGCCGCCACCAGATCGCTGTACAGCGTGCCGCAGGGCGCGAGCAGGTTCGCGGGCTGCGCGATGGCATCGCCGGTGACCGTGATCACGCGGCGCACCAGAGGCCGGCCGTTGACCACGGCGTCAAAAACAGCAAAGGCGGTGCTGACATTTTCCACGACGCAGCCGACATCCATCGGCAGGCCGCCGCGCGGCACTTCGCGTCCGGTGACCGAAAAGATCTGCTGTTTCTCGGAACCTTGCGGATAGCTGGTGCGGAGCACGGTGACGGCCACATCGCCATCCGTATCCTGGAAGGCCTTTTCCATTGCGGCAATGGCGTCCGGCTTGTTGTCCTCGATCGCGATGCGCAGAGAACGGGCGCCGAGGATGTGGCGGATGATCTCCGCGCCGATGCGGATCTCGGCAGCATGTTCCAGCATCATGCGGTGGTCGGAGGTCAGATACGGCTCGCACTCCGCGCCGTTGAGGATCACGGTGTCGATCGGCTTGTCGCTGGGCGGCGAGAGCTTCACGCGCGTGGGGAAGCCCGCACCGCCCATGCCGACGACCCCGGCGGCGCCGATGTGCTCGATCAACTGCTTCGCGTCGGTGAAGCGCCACTCGGGAAAGGTCGGCAGGGGCTGCCACACCTGTTCAGGCGCGGTTTCGATCACGACAGCGGCGCAAGCGCGGCCCGAGGCGGTGAGCGTCTCTTCGATCGCGACCACCTTGCCGGCGGCCGGCGCGTGGACGGGCGCGGAGATGAAGCCGGCGGCCTCGGCGACGAGCTGTCCGCCCGCGACCGTGTCGCCGGCCTTGACGACCGGCTTGGCGGGTGCGCCGAGGTGCTGCGACATCGGCACCGTCAGGCGCGCGGGCAACGGCAATTCGCGGATCGGCGCGGCGGCGGCGAGCGCCTTGTTGTATGCGGGGTGGATGCCTCCCCGGAAGGTGTGCGGCGATGGGATGGTGGCCATGGAAAGAAAGGAGGAGTTAGGAGTTAGGAGTTGGGGGCGGGGCGTCTTTGCGGATACAGTGGCCGGGGCATTTGGCCACGGTCTCTTCATTGGTCAGCGGTTTGGCGTAATCGACGACCGCGAGGAAGCCGTCCATGGTGATCGCGCCGTCGGCCAGTTTGGTGCAGATGCGGCAACCGATGCAACCGGTGCCGCACACCTTCTTGACGGCGGGGCCTTTGTCTTTCGAGCTGCACAGCACGTGGATCTCGGCGGCGGCCGGCACGAGTTTGATCAATTTCCGAGGGCAGGCCGCGACACACTTGCCGCAGGCGATGCAGAGCGCCTTGTCGACCTTGGCGATGCCGTTCGCGATGCGGATCGCGTTCACGGGGCAGACCCGGGCGCAGGAGCCGTACCCCAGACAGCCGTAGGCGCAGCCTTTGTCGCCGCCCGCCGTGGCCTGCGCGGCCGCGCAGTCGGCGATCCCGTTGTAGGCGGCACGCCGGAGCGCCTCGGTGTCGTCGCCGCAGCAGAGCACGATCGCGACACGCCGTTCCATCGCGGCTGCGGCGCGGCCGAGAAAGGCCGCGATCGCCTGGGCACAGGCCGGCCCGCCGGGCGCGCAGAGGTTGCATTCCGCGTTGTCCGCCACGATCGCGCGCGCATAGTCAGCGCAACCCGCGTAGCCGCAGCCGCCGCAGTTCGCGCCGGGCAGCATCTCGGCCACCTTGCCGATGCGCGGATCCTGCGGGACGCTCAGATATTTCTCGGCCACGGCCAAGGCCGCCGCGCTGGCCAGGCCGATACCGCCGATGCAAAGGGTCGATGTTGTGATGGGGTCCATGGGAAAAGAGAGTGTTAAAAGTGGAAGGAGGTTATTTGACCAGCCCGCTGAAGCCCATAAAGGCCAGGCTCAGCAAGCCGGCGGTCACCAGCGAAATCGCCACGCCCTTAAAACAGCGGGGCGGCGCGGCGCGTTCGATTTTCTCGCGCAGGCCGGTGAAGATCAGCAGGGCCAGCGCAAAGCCCAGCGCGGCGGCAAAGCCGAACAGGACCGATTTGAAAAAGCCATAGCCCTCTTTCATGTTCAGCACCGCGACGCCGAGCACCGCGCAGTTCGTGGTGATCAGCGGCAGAAAGATGCCGAGCGCGGCATGCAGCGGCGGCGCGAAGCGTTTCATCACGATATCGATGAGCTGCACCAACGCGGCGATCACTAGGATAAACGAGAGCGTCTGGAGAAACTTGTCGAGCCCCAGCGGCACGAGCAGGTAGGTCTGCAGACACCAAGTGACCGCCGACGCGATGGTGATCACAAAGACGACCGCGCCTGACATGCCCAGCGCGGTCGAGATCTTCTTGGACACGCCGAGGAACGGGCAGATGCCAAGAAACCGGCTCAGCACAAAATTGTTCACGAGAATCGCGCTGATGATCAAAAGCAGGTATTCCATACCAGACCCTTTCACGGACACAAACGGGGAAAAGTCCAAAAAGGATACCTGATTCGCTGAGTCGCTTCAAGCCGAAGCAGCCGTCAAACCGTCAGGAAGATGACCAGCGCGGTCACAAGATACCCGGCAACCGTCGCGATCAGAACGCGATCGGTCAGCAAAACTTTTTCCGGACGCCCGCCCTCGTTCTTGCGGTAGACCAGTTCCAGATAGCGAAACAGGCCGAAGACCACAAACGGGATGGTCAGGCCCAGCCGGTCGGTGCCGAAGCGGCGGACGGTCTCCTCGGAGAGCGTGTACATGGCGTAACAGACCAGCGTGGCTCCGGCCGTGATACTGATCTGGAGATCGAGCAGATGTCGGTCATAGCCGGCCAGCGCCTCGCGGTGCCGGGCACCTTCGTCCTCCAGCAGGGCCTTTTCATGGCGCCGCTTGCAGAGCGCGAGGAAGAGGGCCAGCAGGAAGGTGCAGAGCAGCAACCACGGCGAGATGCGTGCCTCCAGCACGCTCGCCCCCGCGATCGCCCGCAGCACAAACCCGAGCGCGATCACGAACACGTCCACATACGGAATGCGCTTGAGCGCGAAGGTATACACGAGCTGCATGAGGAGGTACCCGCCCAGCACCGCACTGAACGCGCCAGGCAGCGGCAGCGCCCCGGCCATCCCCGCGGCCAGCAGGAGCACGGCGACCACGCCGGCCGGGCGCGCCTGAATCTCGCCCGCGGCCAGCGGCCGCAGGCGTTTCACCGGATGCCTGCGGTCCGCCTCGCGATCGCGCAGGTCATTGATCAGATAGATGCCGCTGGCGACGGCGCAGAAACAGGCCACCGCCGCCGCCTCGAGCAGCAACGGCAACACGCCCTGCACATGCGAACTCTGGCTGGGATCCCATTTGGCGAAGAAATAGGCCGCCGGCACGATCCCGTTCTTCATCCATTGGGCAGGACGGAGCGCGCGCAACCACGGCCATTTCAAAAGGAAGTTCACGCGCTGGCGCTCCTTGGAGACCGACGGAACCCGCACCGCGCCCACAGCCGCAGCACCATCAGCATCGCCTCGGTCGCGATGTTGGCCCGCATCTTGGAGTAGCCCGCGCGCCGGTCCTCGAACACGATCGGGATTTCCTGAACGGTGAAGCCTTTCATCCACGCAGTGTGCGTCATCTCGATCTGGAACGAATAGCCGTTGGAGGTGATGCGGTCCAGATCGATCGCCTCCAGCACCGCCCGCCGGAAACATTTGAAACCGCCGGTCGGGTCGTTGACCGGCATCCCGGTGACGGCCCTCACGTATTGCGCCGCGCCGGTCGAGAGCAGCAGCCGGTTCATCGGCCAGTTCATGACACGGATCCCACCGATGTAACGCGAGCCGAGCACCAGATCGGCGCTCTCGCGCGCAGTCTTGAGCAGCGTCGGCAGAACAGCCGGATCATGCGAGAAATCGCAATCCATCTCGCAAATCAGCGCATAGTCACGCGCCAGCGCCCACTTGAACCCCGCGATATACGCGCGCCCGAGTCCCTCCTTGCCGGCCCGGTGCAGCACAAGGACGCGCGGCTCGCGCGCCGCGATATCGTCCAGCAGCGCACCCGTGCCGTCGGGCGAGTTGTCATCCACGAACAGGATGTTGGCCTCCGGCACCTGTCCCAGCACCGCCTCGGCCATCGGCCCCACATTCTCCCGCTCATCGTAAGTCGGAATGATGATCAGCGCTTTCTCATTCATTTGGGCGCAGTATACATGTTTCAGCCGACGCATGGCCACCCCATTTTGCGCGGTTGCATTTCCGTGCAGGACCCCGTACACTGGCTGCGTCATGACCACGTTTTACCTTCAAAACGCACGGATTCTCGACCCCGCATGCGGTCGGGACGAGCCTGCTGATCTTTATGTCCGCGACGGGGTGATCCAGTCCCGCTGCGTCCCTCCTGACGGCGTGCCGCGCATCGATGGTGCCGGCCTGCTGGTCGCGCCGGGCTTCTGGGACGTGCATGTCCATTTCCGAGATCCGGGAAACGGCGCCGCCGAGACGCGCCGCACCGGCGCTGCGGCGGCCGCGGCCGGAGGCTTCACGCGGGTCGTGACCATGCCCAACACCGTGCCGGCCGGCGACACGCCCGCCTGGGTGCGCGCACAGATCGAGGATGATCTGCCGGTCCGGATTCTGCCCGCCGCCTGCATCTCCAAAGGCCGCCAGGGACGCGAAGTCGCCGACCTCGAAGCCCTCGCCGCCGCTGGCGCCGCCGCCTTTACCGATGACGGCGCGATGGTCGACGACGACGCGGTCATGCGCGCCGCGATGACGCGCGCCCGGCAGCTCGGCAAACCGGTCATGGACCACGCGGTCGTGCCGGCGCTCGCCCGAAACGGCGTGGTCCGCGACGGCCCGGCCGCGCGCCGCCTGGGCTTGCCGCTCTTTCCGCCGGAAGCCGAAGTCGAGGCCGTGCTGCGCGACATCCGGCTCTGCCGCGAGACCGGCTGCGCCACGCACATTCAGCACATCTCATGCGCCGGCTCGGTGGCGGCCATTCGCGCCGCGCGCGCCGAGGGTCTGCCGGTCACCGGCGAGGCCTCGCCCCACCATCTCGCGATCGCCGCAGAAGAGATTCCCGGCGACGACGGCCACTACCGCATGAACCCCCCGCTCGGCAACCACGACGACGTGCGCGCCATCCGTGACGGCGTGCTGGACGGCACGCTCACCCTCTTCGCCACCGACCACGCGCCCCACACCGCCGAGACCAAAACACGCGGCTTCCTCAAAGCCGCGTTCGGCATCATCGGACTCGAAACCGCGATCGGCGTCACCTGGGAGATCATGGTCCTCAAAGAGGGGCTTCCCCCGCTGACCTGGGCCGCCCGCTGGACCACCGGCCCCGCCGCGCTGCTGGGCCGCCCCGCGCCGTCCCTCGCGACCGGCGTGCTCGCGGACCTCGTGGTGATCGACCTGCGGACGCCGTGGCGCGTCACGCCGGACACCTTCCGCTCGCTCTCGCGCAACACGCCGTTCGCCGACTGGATGCTGCATGCCCGCCCGGTGCTGACGGTGTGCGAAGGCCGCATCACCTTCACGAACCCGGACGCCGTCGCTCTGGAGGAACCCGTATGAATCCCGCCTTTTTTGAAGCCGCTGCCGCCGCGCTGCCCGACCTCTGCCGCGACCAGCAGCCGGCCTGCGGCCTGATCCTCGGCTCGGGGTGGAGCCAGGCCCTGACCATCGACACGCCGCTGCTGCGCCTGCCTTACAGCGCGATCCCCGGACTCGGCGCCAGCACGGTCGTCGGCCACGCGGGCGAATTCCTGCTCTTCGACCGCCACGGGCTGCGCGTCGCGGCCTTTCTCGGCCGCCGCCACTGGTATGAGGGCGCGGGCTGGGGACCGGTCGTGCTGCCGGTCGAGCTGCTGCGCCGCCTGGGCACCCGGAACCTGCTGATCACCAACGCCTCGGGCGGCATCTCGCCTTCGCTCGCCCCCGGCGACCTGATGGCCATCCGCGACCACATCAACACCGTCGGCATCTCGCCGCTCATCGGGCCGGTCGTGGCCGGCTGGGGGCCGCGTTTCCCCGACCAGTCTCAAGTCTATTCGCCGGCGCTCATCGACCTGCTGCGCAAAGCCGCGCACGACACCGGTGCGGCCCTTTCCGACGGCGTCTACGCCTTCACCTCAGGTCCCGGCTACGAGACCCCCGCCGAAATCCGCGCCTACGCCGGGATGGGCGCGGACGCGGTCGGCATGTCCACCGTGCCCGAGGCCACCGTCGCGAACGCCGCCGGCCTGCGCACCGCCGGCCTAAGCTGCATCACCAACATGGCGGCCGGCATCAGCGGTCCGCACCTGTCGCATGAAGAGGTGATCGGCCAGACCCGCAAAACCCTGCCGGCCATGGCGGCGCTGCTCGATGCCTTCCTCGCCCGCCTCGCCCAAACCCCTTAACGCCCCCTTCCCTCTTCCCTCCTCCCTCATCCCTCATCCTTCCTCCTTCTTACTTTTGTCATGTTTCCCCATCCCACACCCGCCTTTGTCGTCGATGAAGCCGCCCTCGACCGCAACCTGGCCATCTTGGCCGAAGTCAAGCGTCGCACCGGCTGCCGCATCCTGCTCGCGCTGAAAGCCTTCTCGATGTTCAGCGTCTTCCCCCGCATGCGGCGCGTGCTGGACGGCTGCTGCGCCAGTTCGGTGCACGAGGCGCGCCTCGGTCGTGAAACCTTCGGCGGCGAAGTCCACGCCTTCGCCGCCGCCTTCTCCGAAGCCGACATGCGCGAGATCGCGGCGCTGGCCGACCATGTGACGCTCAACTCCTTCGCGCAGCTCCGCCTGTTCCAGCACATTGCGGCCGAGAGCGGGCGCACCGTCGCCTGCGGCTTGCGCATCAACCCGGAGCACTCCGAGGGCACGGCCGAGATCTACGACCCCTGCGCCCCGCGCTCGCGCCTGGGCGTGCGCCGCGCGGCCTTCGCCGGCGAAACGCTGCACGGCGTGACCGGCCTGCACGCGCACACCCTGTGCGAGCAGGACGCCGCGCCGTTCGCGCGCACGCTGGCCGCGATCGAGCAGCGTTTCGGCGACCTGCTGCCGCGCCTCGCCTGGATCAATTTCGGCGGCGGCCACCACATCACGCGGCCCGGCTACGATCTTGACCTGCTGTGCGCCACGCTCGCCGCGTTCCGCGCGCGCCATCCGAACATCGAGACCATCTATCTCGAACCCGGCGAAGCCTGCGCCCTCAACGCCGGCACGCTCGCGGCGACCGTGCTGGACGTGGTGGAGAACGGCCTGCCGATCGCTATCCTCGACGCCTCATGCGCCTGCCACATGCCGGACGTGATGGAGATGCCGTACCGGCCGCGCGTTTTCCGCGACGCCGCCTGGAGCGGCCAGGCCGAACCCGGACCGGCTGCCGACCGCGGCTGTGACCCCGGCGTCAAGGCCCACACCGTGCGGCTCGCGGGCGCGACTTGCCTCGCGGGCGACATCATCGGCGACTGGTCGTTCGACACGCCGCTCCGGCCCGGCGACCGCGTGATCTTCGAAGACATGGCGCACTACACGATGGTCAAGACCAATACGTTTAACGGCATCCGCCTGCCGGCGATCCTGCTGCGCGGGCCGGACGGTGCGCTGCGTACGGTGCGCGCCTTCGGCTATCAGGACTTCAAGAGCCGCCTCTCGTAGTACCAAGAATTGCAATCGCTGTACCGGCAAGGTATGATGCACACTGATGTTTGGTATAAGAATCGATAGCGCTGTTCGGGGGAAATGGGTGAGGCGTGCGGTGCGCGGCGCGGCCTTCGCGGCGGCGGCAGCATGCGCGTGGCCGCGGCATGAGCCGTCATGGCTGGCCGGTGTTGTGCCGGCGCTGAGCCCCTTCAATGCATGGGTGACGGCGGCGGCCGGCGCCGGCGGGCTTTTTCTGCTGGGCGCGCTTGTCCCCGCGTTGCTCGGCGTGGTCTGGCCGCGGGCCTTCTGCCGCTGGCTGTGCCCGGTCGGCACCTGTCAGGACGCATTGGCCGGCTGGGTGCCGCGGCGCGGCTGGGTCGGACGCGTGCCGCGCGTGGGACTCGGGCTCGTCGCGGTGGCGGTCGGCGCGGCGCTGGCCGGCTATCCGCTCTTCGGCTGGCTCGATCCGCTGGTGCTCTTCAATGCGGCGTTCGGCGCGGCGCGGCGCCAGCTTGAGCTGCGTGACTGGCTTGCGGCGGCCGGCCTGCCCGCGCTGCTGCTGCTCGCGTTTCTCGCGCCCGGACTCTGGTGCGGCCGGCTCTGCCCGCTGGGCGCGTTACAGGATCTGCTGCGTGTCCCGTTCCGCCTGCGCGCGCTGGACGCGGCGGCACGGCGCCGCGAAAGCGCCGCGCTGGGGCGGCGCGCGTTCCTGGGCCTCGGGCTGGGCGCTGGCTACC
>Ga0209606_1001380_pt1 | contig 30178 bp, 23 predicted proteins | sample AD_UKC057_MetaG_FD_184412 | JGI IMG/M metagenome (GOLD analysis project Ga0209606, IMG submission 184412) | Active sludge microbial communities of municipal wastewater-treating anaerobic digesters from USA - AD_UKC057_MetaG (SPAdes) (version 2) | ecosystem: Engineered > Bioreactor > Anaerobic >...
GCGCACCATCTGGGCGGGCGTCAACACGTTCGCGGTCAAGGCGTCAAACAGGGATCCGCCCCGCAGGTAAGGCATGTCAATGCACCAGATGCCGTCAACCTGTTCCAACGCGTGAATTCCGACAATCCGCGGATGCTCGAGGGTGGCGATCAACCGGGCTTCTTCGCGAAAGCGTTCCGCGAACCGCCGGTCCGAGGTAATTGCCTGGTCCAGCACCTTGAGCGCCACCTTGCGGCCAAGGGTCGTGTCCTCCGCCAGATAGACAACGCCCATGCCGCCCCGGCCCAAGAGCCGGAGGATGCGGTATTTGCCGAAAGGTGTTTCCGGTTCCAACATAATTCCTAGGAATGGACTATGATACTCAATATGCCGTTAGCACGCTGTTGAGAAAATTAAGGGTTTATACCTCCTGACAGTATCCTACGGAAAATAAAGCGTCTTCATTCATGCCCGGTACAGGCTGTGGCCGATGCCCATGGCCTCACGGCAACGTTCAACGGTTTCAAGTGCCACCGGCGTGACGCGCTTCGCGTTCTCGCGCAGGAAATCCTTGATGAAGTCGTCGTTGTGCGCGGGGTCGTTGTAACTCTCGATAATGGGCGCATTGAATTGAGAAGCGTATTCGGCCACGGTCTTTTTGAGGGAGCCATAAAATTTGCCGCCCTTGCGATACTGGTCCAGATAGTCGAGATACACCTCCTCGGGGGCGAGCAGCGAAAGCAACCGGTACAGAACGCCCACGCCCGAAGGCATTTTACCAATGACGATGTCGGGGTCGTTGCTGTCCGTGTCCAGGGGCGCGGGCTCCGTGGTGGTCGGTACCGCCTTGATTTTGTCGAGCACGGTCTTCGGCGGGTCCAGCAGGTCCAGCGTGTTGTTGTCGCTCTTGCCCATCTTTTCCGAGCCGTCCAGGCCCGGCAGGCGCAAGGCGTCGCGGCCCAGCGGCCGGGGAATGTGCAGCACTTCGCCGAACCGGTGGTTGAACTTCGCGGCGATGTCGCAGGCCATCTCCAGGTGCTGGCGCTGATCATCGCCGACGGGCACGAGGTCGGCGCGGACAATCAAGATGTCGGCGGCCATGAGCACCGGGTAGCCCAGCAGGCCGTAGGACAGGGGATTGCCCTCACTTTTGGGGTCATCCTGCAGCTTGGTGAATTTGTCCTTGTAGGTGGTGCCCCGTTCCAGGTGGCCGATATTGGTCAGCATGCCGAGCAGCAGGCTCAGTTCCGCCGTGCAGGGCAGGTCGCTTTGCCGGTAAATCACGGACTTGTACGGGTCGAGCCCGCAGGCCACATAGGTGCGCAACATATCAAGGGTGGCGCGGTATATTTCCTGCCGCTCCGTGATGGTGGTCAATGCGTGATAATCCGCGATGAAATAGTAACAACAGGCATCCGTTTCCTGCAGGCGCAGGAAATGCCGGATGGCGCCGAAATAATTACCGTAATGCAGGCGCCCCGTGGGGCGTATACCGGAGAGGATAACCTCTTTTTTGTCTGTCATGTGTCGTTCCTTTGTCTGTTTAGGCCGTTTGTTCGGGGAGGTCCGGTTATGGGACGCAACGCCGGGTACGGGCGTGTCCGCGCCATGGGCTTGGCGTATCTCCCATCACCTGGTGTTCAAGGTTGTAGTGCGTTCCCCGGGATTTTGTTGCGGGCCGATTTCCGGCCGACATTCGTGGGTATCATAAAACAGTCAGGCCTGTCGGTGCCAACGCGGAACCCCAAACGGGCTGTTCATGCCGGTCTCAAGTTCAGACTTCCTGATCTCGTCGAGGTTATTCAATGATTACTCGGAATCCGGTTTGGCACTTTATTGATGTCATGTTCGTATGGGACCGCAAGAAAGGGACAGACTACGAAATAGCCAATAGCAGTAAAGGGCTTCCATGCTGCGTTACTGAGGCTATTTCGTCGTCAGTCCCTTTTTGCTCCGTCTTTTTGTTTGTTTTCCAGCGCCATGGGCATTTCCGACGAGATCAGGATATCTGAAGTTACCTTTTCGGTCTTTTCAAATCCCGTTTAATGCGCTGTTCCACCTCCTGGAACCGTGTATCATAGGCATCGTTTCCCTGCTTTACCGCGACAAAGTCTATGCGCGGGGACTGACGGTTGACCGCTCCCCAGGTGTATGCGTTGCGCATGGCCAGCAGGCGCAGTCCGGCACTTTGGATGGCGTCGCAAAGAAACTCCACGGCGTAGACGCGCTCTTGAGTGACCGAAATCCGACCGGTGTTTACGCGAACCCGTGTCTCGCAAATATGCTTTTTCTGGTTATAGGTGCTGCGCCAGGAACTCCTGAAGTTTCCATGGCGCTCCGTCCAAGATTCGTTGTTGAAATGGTCCGCTATCATTTTATGGGTGACCATGTCAAAATAGAGGATTCCGTCGGGCAGCAAGGCCTGCCGCAGCGACAGCAGGGCGGTGCAAATGTGGTCTTCATGCAAGAGGAAATTCATGGAGTCAAACAGGCAGGTGATGAGATGGAAAGTTTCCCTGAAAGGTAACGCGCACAAATCCGCCCGGGCGAGGTTCGCCAATCCCCTGCGTCTTTTAGCCACCTCCAGCATAGCCGCCGAGAGGTCGATCCCCGTGGAATGCCAGTCCGGGTGTCTCAAGTGCTCCATCAGGAGACCGGTGCCGCACGCCGCGTCCAGATGCATCAGGGGGCGCGGCAGCAGGGAGGCCAGGCTCTCCGCGATGTGGCTCCACCGCCCATAGTTGACATGTTCCATGATGGTGTCATAGTGCCCCGCGATGGGTGAGAACGGGTCACCGGCGCGGGAATTCAGCCTGTCGTTTTCTGGAGCCATAGTAGAAAGATTTCCGTGTTCGGGTCTATGACGGGTTTGTTCCGGTTGAAATGTACCTTCATGGCGGCCACATACCGTAACGCCGCGTCAAAACCCTGCTTGCGCAGGAGTTGCCGCGCCTCGGCGGCTTCTTGAAACTTGCGGCCCGGTTCGGCAAAATCGGCCACGTACAAGGCCTGTCCGAGGCGGCCGAGGCCTGGCCGGCCTGTGGTATGCCAGTAAATGGCCTCGTAAACCGTATCAGTGATGTCGAATTGCTCCCGGCACAGTTCCGCGGCCAGGGGACCATGCAGCAGGGCGGGTTTTTCCAGTTGACTCTCACTTATCGGCATGCGCCGCCTGCGGGCCTCTTCGAGAAACGTTTCCCGCTGCAGGTCACGGCAGTAGTCATGCAGGAGGCCGGCCGTCACCGCTTCATCATGGTCGAGGCACAGTGTTCCGGATAAGGAAGAGAGGTACTCCGCGGTAAAAATACTGTGGGTGACCCGCGGTCCGGGCAGGCGGTCGCGCAGTTCTTTAAGATAGGTCTTTGCACGGGGGCAGTCGGCTATGGGCATCGTTGATACAGCCTGTTTTGTTGTATGAACCGCGCCACGGCGGGAGGCAGCGCGTCTTCCGCGCTTTCTCCGCGCTGCAGCCGTGCCCGGATTTCGGAGGAGGCGAAAGGGTATTCCCGCATGGCCAGCATCTCGCAGTTTCCTTCCAGCATCGGCGGTAACGGCCGGGTGTTGCGGGGCCGTGGCGCGATGAGCAGTGACGCCAGGCGCAAAATTTCCCGGGGCGCATGCCACTTGGGCAGGTCCAGCGCGGAATCGTATCCCACGATAAAGAACAACGCCGCGCCGGGTGTCGCCTCTTTCAACGCTCTCAGGGTGTCGACCGTATAGGAAGGCCCCGGCCGATCCAATTCAATCCGGCTCAGTTCGAACCCGCTTTCTCCTTTCAGGGCGGCGGTAATCATGGCGGCGCGCATGTCCGCGGACGCCAGCACGGCTTCCGGCTTGTGGGGCGGCGCCGCCGCCACGACGAACAGGACGTTGTCGAGGCGCGCCTGCGCTTTCGCGGCCCGTGCGATGGCGAGGTGCCCGAGGTGGATAGGGTCGAAGGTGCCGCCAAAGACCCCTATGCGCGGGGTGTTATTCACGGACCTGGCCCGATCCGTGAATTACATACTTCAGGGTGGTGAGGCCTTCCAGCGCCATAGGTCCCCGGCAATGCAGTTTGCTGGTGCTGATGCCGATTTCGGCGCCCAGCCCGAACTCGAATCCATCGGTAAACCGGGTTGAAGCGTTCACATACACGGTCGCGCTGTCCACCTCGTCCAGGAAACGTTCCGCCATGGAATAACTGTCCGTGATGATGGCGTCGGAATGATGGCTGCCGTATTCGTTAATATGGCAGACCGCCTCCTCAAAGGAGCCGACCACCCGGATGGAGAGAATCTTGTCCAGGTATTCGGTGGTCCAGTCCTCTTCGGTGGCAGGGATACATTCGATAATCTGGCGGGTGCGCGGGCATCCGCGCAGTTCACAGCCGCCTTCACGCAGTGCGCGGGCGATATCCGGGAGCAGCAGGGGCGCCGCCGATTCATGGACCAGCAGGGTTTCCATGGCGTTGCACACGCCGGGACGCTGGAGTTTAGCGTTGAGCACGATGGACCGCGCCATAACCGGGTCGGCGTCCTCATGCAGGTAGGTATGGCAAATCCCGTCGAGGTGGGCCACCACCGGGATGCGCGACTCCTCGTAAATGCGCGCGATCAGGCTTTTGCCGCCGCGTGGGACAATGACGTCGATATACTTGTCGAGTTTGAGCATCTCGCCCACGGCGGCACGGTCGGTGGTCGTCACGATTTGCACGGCATGCTCCGGCGCGCCCGCGGCCGTTGCTCCTTTACTGAACAGTTCCGCAATGGCCATGTTCGAATGGATGGCTTCTGAACCGCCGCGCAGGATGGTGGCATTGCCCGCCTTAAGGCACAAGGCCGCCGCATCGGCGGTGACGTTGGGGCGGCTTTCATAAATGATGCCGACTACGCCCAGCGGTTGCCGGATACGCGCAATGCGCAAGCCGTTGGGATGGACATACTGGTCGGTAATATCGCCGACGGGATCGCGCAATGCGGCGACTTCTTCCAATCCCCGGGCCATGGCATCAATGCGTTTGTCGGTAAGTTCCAGACGATCGAGCATGGCGCCGGAAAGACCTTTGGCCCGGCCTGCCTCCAGGTCCAGGGCATTTGCCGCCCGGAGAAGTTCCCCGGACACCCGCAAGTCCGAGGCAATCATGAGAAGCGCCCTGTCCTTGACGGCGCGTGAAAGGGAACGGAGCGCATTGGAGGCGGTGCGCGCCCTGCGGCCGATTTGTTCCAATTCCCGGTGTAGTGTCATTGCGTTGTACTCCCGTTCAATAAGGTTTCAAGGACGGTTTCGGCATCGGGCCCGGTTTAAAAATCGATGGAATCGAGGCCCGGAATACAGGATTCGAGCGGTACCGTTTCAATATGACTTGCGCCCAGCCGGGCCAGCTCATAGCGTACGCGGGCCAGGGGAAGCGTTTGTCCGGCCGTGTTCATCTGAATGCTGAACTCGGTAAAATTTATGCCCTCATTCATCGTCGGCTCGTCCGCGAACAACCCGTTCTCCTCAAGATAACCGATGATGGGGGATACCGCATCCTTGCGGGCGTTAAACAGTATCAGCACCTTGTTTTCGGCGAATACCGCCCCGAACAAGTTCAGCAGAAACATGCGGGCCAGTTCGTATTTGACGGGGTTATCTTTCAATTTCGGGTCGGACCATATCCCCGTTTCGGACGTCATGACCGTTTCACTGATTTGGAGGCCATAATTTCGAATGGCGCCGCCGGTCTGGGTGATTTCAAAGCCGAAGTCCACACCGCCGTTGAGTACCTTGGCCTCCGTCTTTCCCCACGATTCATAAACTACGAGGCCCTTCTCGATTTTCGGCGGAGTATTGTATTTCTGGACCGAAAATGCGTTCCACTCCGTGCCGTAGCCAAGGGCGTCCTTTTTCTTCTGGAACCAGTCTATGGCGATATAAGGCATTTCGGAAACGACCCGGATGACGTTTTTCTCCCGAAGCAGGGCGGCAAGCCACTGGTCGAACGAGGTTTCAGGCGACAACGGCGCGTTGATGACCACGATGCGCACCCGCCCCCGCTGAAGGGACAGGGTCTTGTGCAGAGTGATTTCCTGCGCATATTCATAGCGGTATTCCAGGATGCGTTCCGTAATCCAGTCGTCTCCGGCAATCGCGATATCCACCTCGTGCAGGGCAAGTTGGGCACCGAATTCCTGGGGACGGCCGTCCCACCCGAACAGCATGGAATGGAGAGGGAAGATGGTCGGCCCGCCTTCTTCATATCCTTGGGTCGGGAATCCTGCCGCTTTCAACAGGGTCACCAGGTTCCCGCCGCGCTTGGGATCAGCCAAAGACCCCGCCGGCATGCCTATAATCAGTTTGTCGTTCATCGTCTATTCCTTTTAATGATTGCGGCCTGGCCGCGTTCAGGGATACAACCGCAGGCATGTCCATCCCTCAGCGGCCCTGCTGTACAAGACACGGTCGTGCAGGCGGTATGGCTTTTTCAGCCAGAATTCCATCGTCTCGGGGATGACCCGGAATCCCATCCAGAACTCTGGTCTCGGTACGGGCCCGAACAGAAACCGGGTCACAGTACGGGCGAGGCGCCGCTCCAGTGCCATGGGCGCCTCGATCGGTTGCGACTGTTTCGACGCCCACGCGCCCAAACGGCTCTGTCGCGGGCGTGTGGCAAAGTAGGCGTCCGCCTCCTCCGCGCTTACCAGTTCCACGGGGCCCCGTATCCGTACCTGCCTGCCCAGGGGCATCCAGTAAAAACACAACGCGGCGCGGGGGACCGCCCGTAATTGCGCCGCCTTCGGGCTGGTCATGTTGGTATAGAACACAAACCCGCGTGCGTCATGATTTTTTAACAAGACCTGTCGCGCATCCGGATAGCCCTGTTCGTCCGCGGTGGCCAGCGTCATTGCGGTGGGATCATCAATATCCTTGCATGCCGCCGCCTCACCAAACCATCGCTCAAACAGGACAAAGGGATTCTCTTCATTTTCAATAGCCAATGGGGGAAAACTCCGGGACAAATGGGGCGTCAGACGAACTGTTTCATATAGGCAAGGCTTTTGGTGGCAATGGCCTCCGGCCCGGGTTCAAACTTGAAAACCTCCACGGACACATACCGGTTGTACTGGATGTCGCGTAATGCCTGAAATATGGGCCCAAAATCCACATTTCCCCAGCCGGGGCCGTGATAATTGGGGTCATTGGCATGATAATGACGCAGGTAGCGGGCGTATTTCCGGATGACGGTCGGGCGGTCCTCTTCCAGGAAAGACATGGCCTTGGTGTCCAGAAGCAATTGAAAGTTCGGGTGGTTTATCGCCTCAATCAGTTCCACCGTCTGTTCCGGAGTGTAGCAAAAGTTAGTTTCCCAGTGGGTCAGCTGTTCCATGCAGATGGTGACACCACGTTTTTCACAGGCAGGCAGGGCCGCTTCAAAGATTTCCCGTGCATACCCGAACGCCTGGTTGTAGGTAACATTCCGGCCGATGTTGCGCTGCTGGGGAGAACCGAACACAAGGACCTTGCCGCCGATATCGCCGCAAAAATTCACCAGATCCGTCAGATATTTTGCCGTAAAGGCGCGGGTCTCGGGTTCCGGATGGGTAAGGTATACGCCCTCGGGCCCGACAAACACCCAATGAATCCCCAATATGTCCAAGTCCGCGGCCTCCGCGTGCCGCACCAGCGCCGCGCGGGTGGAAGCGGGGATATCATAGACATACTGGGACAGGGTGAACGGCGCCACCTCGAGACCGTCATAGCCGGTTTCCTTTACAAAATTGATGGTGCGCTCGACATCGTTCCATCCCTTGAAGATTTCACTGCAAATTCCAAATTTCACCGGAACAACTCCCGCCATAGACAAGCCCGGGCGCCGCGGCGCCGCTATCTATGGGTTATTTTTCCATCCTGAATTGGTTTTTATCCTGATCATACACATACACACGATTGCCGCCGGAGCGCTTGGCAAGATACATCATTTCATCGGCGAACCGGATGAAAGACTCGGCCGTGGTATCCCTGTGATAGGTCATCAGGCCGACGCTGAGGGTACAGCGGTCAAATTGCCGCGCTTCGAACGAAGTCCGGATGCGTTCCGCAATATTGCGGGCGTGTTCCAGACCCGTTTCAGGCAGAATGATGGTAAATTCATCGCCGCCATACCGGCAACCGATATCCACGTATCCGCGTGTGGACTCGCGAACCACTGCGCCGATGGCCTGCAGAACGCGGTCGCCGGCAAGGTGACCATGCGTGTCATTATATTCTTTGAAGTGATCCACATCAAACAGAAGAAGGCTTAGCGGGTGATTCTGCCGGTGTGCCCGCTCAATTTCGATGGTAAGGCGTTCATAAAAATAGCGCTGATTGAACAGTCCGGTCAGGTCATCCGTAATCATTTTTTCCTTCAGCGCATTCTCCAGATGTTTCTGTTCGGTAATATCCTTGCAAATCATCAGAACGGAAAGGGCCTTACCTGCCGGGTTTCGCACCTGGGACAGGGACGCCATGACCGGGATAAACCTTCCGTCCTTGTGAAGCAATTCCGTTTCGTAATTCTGGATGGGACCCTTGTCCAGGATTTGCTGCAGTTGGCGTGCCGCGCTCGCGCCGCCGCGCAACAGTTTTTCAAGAGGAACGCCCATCAGCTGCGAGGGTACATAGCCAAGCATATGGGTCACCCCCTGGTTCACGTAGGTGATGTGCAGGTCCGTACTGGTGGTCAACACTGAATCCACGGAACTGTTCAGCAGGTTGTCCAGGTAATGGCGCATGCGCTGCAGATGCCGGTTTGCTTTTTCGAGGTCCAGGGTTATCTTGTCCACCTTTTCCTGCAACCGGTGAAACATAGTTTGGGTTTCTTCTGCCAGATGCCGTCGCTCAAGAGCCTTTTTGAGAGCGAAAGACAGCGTTTCCCTTGATACAGGTTTTTGCGATACCTCCGCAGCGCCTTCGCGCAGCGCGGCAAGGGCCGCGTCCGGGTCCGAGGCGTCGTACAGGGCCAGACAGGAGGTTCCGGGAACGTTTTCGACAATTTGCCGTATCAGGGCGAGACCGTCGCCCTGATACAGGCTCATATCCGCCACAAACACGTCAATCGAACCGCGTTCCAAGAGAGAAAGTGCCTCTTCCCGGTCGGACACCCACTCGACTTCATAGACGCCGCCGGGCAATATCCCGGTGATTTCCGCTTTGTGGTTTCCATCATCCAGCCATAGTATTCGATTGGCCACTAGTCGTCCCTATCCTGGCACGGTAAAAAAAAGACGCGCACACACCTTTTATGCGTGCTGCACTCGCCGTATGACCGCCTGACCGGTGCCTGTCAAACAAACTTGACTACGCAGATGGCGGCAATAATCGACCCGATGACAATGGCATATTCCAACGTGCCCGGCAGCTTGCTTGCGTCAATTTCTTTGCTTCCCAGCCCGCCTTCTTTCTGCGCGAGATCCTGGTCCGCGGCTGTACTGTCATCCTTCGCCTGGGCCTGCTCGACAATACAAAACAGCAGGCATACAAAGAGGACCAGTACGGCCATGTGAAAATTACGTTGTTTCATCAGCTATAACACTCCTTTCTTCTGTCAACTTATAGCATTCCTACATAATTATGATACCTGCTTTTGCCTTCTTATGCAACAAAATAACGGCGGAGGCCTTTGTTCGCAGACTCGTCATGGTGTTCCTATACGTGTAGTAGATCCCGGCGGAGATTTTACTCTCCGGCAGCTGTAATTACGTCCGAAATAGTGGGGTTAATCTCCTTCGCCCGGCGCAGGAGTTCTTCGGCCTCATCGGTACTTCCAATAGCGTTGAGGGTCGTACTCAGGAAGTACAGGGGCACAGCGGCCTCGGGATGCTGCGCCACGATAGCTTGCCATTCGGCTAACATGGTTTCATGGGGAGTCTGCATGTTGCTCATCAGGTCATGAAATTTCAGGGCGGAAACCGGAGATTCCGGTTTCTGGAGAAGTACGTCCCGGTAAGCGTTCATCGCTTCTTCCTGATGGCCTTGCGCTTCGTAGATCTCGCCCAGATGCACTTGGGGCCATAAATCTGTAGGCGACAATTCCAGGGCGGTCTTGTAAAGGAGAATTGCTTCTTCCATTTTTTCTTGACCTGTAAAGGTCGCCGCGATTTCTCCGAGACGTTTACTGATATCACTGACCTGCTCTGGATGTTTTTGGGCGATATCCCGCATTGCGGCCAGGCCTTCATCCCTATTTCCTGTACGAACCTCCAGCATCGCCAGGTGATAGGCAGCCTGCTCAGCTTCCGGGTTATGGTTCAATGCTCTCCTGTACGCATCGCGTGCATCATCCAGTTGCCCCAGGCATTCCAATGCCATACCCAAATAGTAGTTTGGAACGGCCGCTTCCGGATGGGCGCCCGAGAGGACCTGCCACTCGGCCAGAATCGCTTCCGGAGGGGTGTTCATCTTGACCAATAGATCCTGCAGTTTTTGGGCGCTGACCGGGGATTCCGGTTTTTGTAACAGGACCTTTTTATAGGCTTCCCGGGCGGCGTCATTCTTGCCCTGATTTTCGAAAATTTCCCCAAGATACACCTGGGGCCAAAAATCTGTCGGTGAGATTTGGAGCGCCACCCTATACAAATCAGCAGCCTTGTCCATTTTCTCCTGGTCCACAAAAGCCGCCGCCCGTGTACTGCATTCGTCGGCGACAAAAACAGCCATCGCCGTATCAGCTTTAGTTGCCCGAACCAGCAAGTCCGTCCCATGTTCCGAATTGCCGGAGTCCAGTTCGAGCAAACCAAGTTTGAACAGGGCGGGTGTGTAGTTCGGATCCTGTTCCAGGGCACGCCGATACGCTTGTTCTGCCTCTTGGATATTGTCTTCCCGTTCAAAAGACCCCGCGAGGCACACCCACCGCAGCGCGGATTCGGGATGCGTCCGGGTTTGTTCCTGCCAGAAAACAGTACCGCGAGTTTCCCGGTTCCATGTATCCAACAGGACAGCGATCTGTTGCAGCATCGAATACAGGTCCGGCGCCGGACTCTGGTCCGCAATCTTCAGGTGGAGTTCCACCGTCGGTCGGTCACCGGGCAATGCCTCAAGTATATCCGCAACCTTCCAGTCCTTATATTCGCCATACAGCGCACTCACCAGTTCCCGTAAAGCATCCGCCTGTGCGGCGGCCGCTTCCGGAAATCTTTTCAGGGCTTCCTTCAGCCCGTCCAGCACACAGGAATAGTAGTTCGTGTCTTCCCGCAAGGAACGCATGTACGCCGTTATGGCCGAGACATCACCCTCATGTCGGAGTATTTCGCCCAGCATGCATTGACAGGCGCCTTCTGGAATTTGATGGCGCCGTGCCTGGGAGAGGAGTTGACGCGCTTCTTCCAGGGCGTTCCGACGGAGCAGAAGCGGCGCCAGCCCCAGATAGGCGCGTTCATCCTGTGGATAGTACTTGAGCAAATTCCGGTACAAAACTTCCAGTTTGTCGTAGTCATCACGAAAACGAAGGTTTTCGGCATACCTATGCTGGAAGGAAGGGTCAAACGTGTAGCGTTCCGCCAAATGGCGCAACAGTTCATACACCTCGTCATTTCTCAGGTGGGGTACGCTGCCCAGGCATTGAATAAACTTGTAAGCAATCTGGATATCTTCCGTTCCTTTTTTAACGATTTCATACAACAAGGTAAATTGCCTGACATAATCAACAGGAATGGTATGAGAACGAATATCCTCCAATTCCGCCTGCAGCGTATCGGTGCAATCCATGCCATGTTCCCGGCTTTCCCGTATTAATGATTCCAAAGTGTCTTCATCAAGATGTTCGGTGTAGCCGAGTAGTTCCAGGATATCGGCCAATTCAGGGATTGGTGTGTCCCTGGCCTCATGCTGCCGCACCCAGTCCGGCATTTTCGGACACATCTGTTCAAAAAAAGCCCGGGCCAGCACATACATGCCCGAGGGGCGTAGGTGACAGCCGTCCGCGAAAGACTCATCGCCCGGGGTGGCGTGGGGCGCGGCCGCTTCCAGGGCAAACCGGCCGTCCACGAGAACCACGTTATGGCCCTTGTGGCCGTTTACCGCCTTTCGAATGGTAGCGTTGAAGGCGTGTTTCGCCCGCACCCAGGTGAAAGAATCAAGTTCCAGGGCCTTGTCATACAAGAGATGCGCCCCCTCGTGATCACCCAGCGCCCAGCGGCAGGTGGCCTGCCGAAAAAAAAGGTAGGGGCTGGATTTCGTAATGGTTTCCGTGTTCGCATAAAGGTGCAGGGCTTCTTCCCATTGGCCGTTAGCCTCCAGGGATTTTCCCGTGAGAAGGTTGTTTTCAAATTCACGCTGTTTGTCTCCTGAAAGAGCATCCCAAATCAAGTCCGGTTGAGGCGGCCAGTGGCGCAGATTGGCGCCCAGCGTGCTGACGAACACCTCGGCGTCCGCCTCCGCGGCGGCATGGAACATATCCCGCAGATTGTATTCATAATTACGCCAGACGTGAGACAGGCGCGGGTCTTCCGGGGATACATCCTCCGGTATGCCTTGATTTTCGGGTTCCGTGTTTTTTCCTCGGGCAGCTTTGTCCAGCCACTGCCCCAGTCGAAACCGGCGCATTCCCTGGTGCAGCCGGATTTCCAGCGGGGTCATTACCCGGCCCCGGCGTGCTGTATACCCCGTAACCAGACCATAAGGCCCGTGCACTTCGTTGTTGCCCATATAAATGACATAGGCATCGGGATGCATCCGGGCGCAGTCCCGGGCGAGGGGCCGCATGATCGAGGAGTTCAGGCCGGCATTCGCCAGGTTGTATACTTCGAAACGCACTCCCGGAAAGCGTCTCAGCAACATGACCTGCAGCATCTGCGAAAAGGAAGTACTGTGCATCCAGCCGGCGGCCGCCGAACTGCCGAACACAAAGATACGATAGGTCCCCGGTTCCTTTCCTTCGGGAATGGCGAACTCCACAGGAATATTTCCCGTGTCCACGGGGCGGCTGAACAGGTGATATAGATTTTCCAGATTACAGCGATAGATGCGGCCCCGGTCCGTATTCAAGACCTGAAAGGGTGCGGTATCCATACCGTAGCCCGCGGCGCGCAGGCCCAGTTCGAGTCCACCCAGAAGCAGCAAGGGGATGATGCACCAGACAAAGAGCAGCATGGCAGTGCGCCGCCATAGGCGCCTTGGCTGTGGTGGAAAATGATGCACGTTCTTGGACACGTTAAGTTCACCGGTATTGTTTATCGGTTTATGAAAACGGTAGCGTGGACACTCTATTGTGCCTGTAAAATAAAGGCAAATACCAGCAGACGTAAAGAATACAAAACCATAGCCTTTTGGAAAAGGCCGACGGTCTAAATAGGTCTGAAGGATTTAACAACATTCGGATACGAAAACCTGACCATCGCTAACGCGGGTGTTACCTGAAACCCAAGAAAAATAACAGTACCTGAGCAAAAAACGGGACTGCCTCTGGCGCACGAAAAAACTATGAACATTGTACTCATCCTGAACCGCGCCGGTGGCTGTCCCGGATTTTTTGCGGGCATGGTGTATAGAGCCGTCCATTCATCTTCTTGTTTTTTACAGTGCTTATGAACCGATAAGACCGTGTATTGAAGCATTCGTCATGATAAACTACTATTATGTTTGACACAACGGCCACACTACATTAAGGAATGTTTCCATGATGATTACTTCTCCAAGTGAATCTTCAGTGCCGCCACAGGCTTCTTCAAAACGGGGATGGGTCCGGGCAATAAGCGTGGTGCTGTTCATCCTCGTCATCCTGTGCTGTGTTTTTGCGGCGGAACTGGCGGGACGGGCCTATATCACCCGGATATCGGGACGCATGCCGGTGGACTTTTCGGCCTATCAGACAGACCATATTCATCAGTATGACAAGGAACTCGGCTGGGTGATGCGTCCCAATGTGGACGTGACCCTGCCGAAGTACCGGCTCACCACAAACAGCCTCGGCCTGCGCAACAAGGAACTGCGCGATTTGGAAGGACAGGTGCGCATATTGGCGCTGGGGGATTCGCGCACCTTTGGCGAAGGCGCGGACAATGACTCTACCTGGCCCGCGCTGCTGGAAACAAAACTGAATGACTACAAACCCGGCCACTTCGAGGTGATTAATGCCGGTGTCTCCGGCTACAACGCCTTTCAAGGCCTGCGTTATCTGGAAACGCGCGGTATAAAACTAAACCCCAACCTTGTCATCTGCGCCTTTGGCGTCAATGAGTGGGGGAAGGTGGAACCGGGCGGCGCCGGGTGGCTGGAATGGGAAGACCTGAGTTCCCAATGGGGCATCGAAGCCTTGCTCCGCGGCGCCATTAAGGGCTGCATGGCCATGATACACAAGCCCCCTTTGGGCCCGCGTGAATTTCGCATGAGTCCCGGGGAGTATACGGACACGCTGGATTGCATTGGTAAACTGAGCCGGAGCCATGGGTCGGCGTTTTCCGTCCTGTATCTTCCTTCCGTTCCCGAAATAGGCAACACGGATATTTTCGGGATAAGACGATTGAGTGAAGGTATTGCCGGGTATTGTTTTGCCGCCTATTGGGATCCCACAGAAGCATTTTCCGTTCCCGCCGAAAAAGACTATGTAGACCCCTTTCATTTCACTGCCTCGGGGAACGCCCTGATTGCGTCATATCTTTTCGAGAAGATTACCACCGAGGCGCTATTTTAAGAGGTTGTGAGACTACAGTCAGACAATTGCAGCCAGTTCCTTTTATGAAGGGTCCGCCCCGGAGACGGGCGTAATGATTTCCACGCTGGGGTTGGCGTCGGGGTGTTCGGGAGAAGGCCCCTGGACAAGCACGGCAAGACCGTCTTCCTGCAGGCCATGGTGATGCACCCAGTTCCGGGCGAAAGCACTCCAATCCCGGGCGTTCACCTGTTCACAGCAGGGATGCACGCCGTAAGAGAATTGCAGGCCCTGGCACACGCCTTCTTCAGGGCTGACCGCCGCGATCCAGAGGGGCAGTTTGAAACGGGATACCATCCGTGCGGTATGCCCTGAGGCTGTGGGCACGATAACAGCTGCAGGGTGCAGGCTGTCCACGGTATGATTGATGTTTCTGGAAATAAAATCCGTTAGACCGGTGTCGCCGTTCCGTTCATAGGCCGACTGGGTCTCCCAGGCGGTTTCAGCGGGCCGGTGGGGTTCCGTACTGGCGGCGATGCGCGACAGCATCTCAACAGCCTCCACGGGGAACTTGCCCATGGCGGACTCTTCGGACAGCATCACGGCGTCCGTGCCGTCCAGAATGGCGTTGGCCACATCGGTGACTTCCGCGCGGGTGGGGCGCAGGCGGGTTACCATGGAATCCAGCATATGCGTCGCCGTGATGACGGGCTTCCCGAGCCTGTTTGCGTGACGCGTCAGTCCCTTCTGGACGATCGCGATGGTTTCAAGGGGTATTTCCACGCCGAGATCGCCCCGGGCAATCATAATACCGTCGGCCGCCTTGATGATGGCATCGGTACATTCCAACGCCTGGGAGCGTTCGATTTTTGCGATGATAAAGGGTTTCCGCCCCAGTGCGGCTGCCGCGTCACGAACGGCGGCGATATCGGCCGGACCGGCTACAAAGGACTGGCTCACGGCATCCACGCCGTTGTCCAACGCAAATTTCAGGCATTCCTGATCATGCTCCGTAAACGCGCTGATGCCCAGGTTGATGCCCGGCAGGTTCACTCCTTTGCGCGAGCGCAGGTCGCCGCCGACCAGCAGCCGGCAGGACACGGCATTGCCGGATACGTGAATCACCTCGAGATGGATGATGCCGTCGTTGATAAACAGGTGATCCCCCGGCTTGACGGCATGGGGCAAGGACGGCAGACTGACGTGAACGCGCTGCGCGTTACCCACGATTTCCTCCGTCGTCAGCACCAGCGTTTCGCCTTGATTCAGAGGTATCGGCTCTTGTTCCAGTAACCCCACCCGTATCTTCGGCCCGGGAAGATCCGCCATGATGGTGAGGCGCCTGCCTTCTTGCCGTGCGGCGGCGCGGAGGCGCTCGATAATCCTTCCATGCCAGTCAAAGGCCCCGTGGGAAAAGTTCAACCGTGCGATATTCATTCCGGCCCGCAGCAGGCGGGACATGACGTCAACGGATTCCGAGGCGGGACCAATGGTGCATACAATTTTGGTTTTATTGCTGGGGAGCATGACCGTGTTCCTCCGGGAAAGGAAAATATAGACAAGGCGCTTGAGCCGATTTTGCTGACACTTTATTATGAGTTTGAAAAATACCGGGATCGCCGCCATCCCTGGCGGCTGGCACGGGCAAGATAGACTACAATGTTATCCTTGCCGACAAGGATGCCAGCGTTCCCAGTAGTACTATAGTCTAATGGTTGCGCCGCAGGCGCCTCTTCTTCCGGGCGCACTCCCGGACGAAGCGTAGCCACTTACTGAAGATACTGGTATATCATAGTTGCGGCACGCCATAAAAATCGGATACAAAACTTGACTATGGGCGCGAAACAAGTTACAGTGATTTCATGAAAACAATTCCATGGCACACAATCGGGATGATCCTTACTTTAGCGGCGATGGCGCAAGCGGCTTTTGCCGCAGAGACGTCCGTTCCCGTTTTGCGATGGCCGGCGGTTGCCGGAATCAATTACCCTGCGGAACCAGAACAGTTATTGGGCACGGTCCGCGATTTATACCGGCAGGCCGATGTTCCCGAGGTGCCCTTCCGGCTGGCTGCGGTGGTGGCGTCAGCCGCGCCCTATAAACTGGCGGGCGGGGTCAGCGCCCATGCGTTCAAATCCCTGCAGCCGGGGCAATATGAACGGGTGATTGTCATCGCGCCCGGCCACGGCCCCATGTTTGAAAACTGTTCCATTCCCGCCGTGGACCTCTTTCTCACCCCGCTGGGGCCGGTTTCCCTGGATGCCGCCGCCGTGAGGAGCCTGCTGTTTTCTCCCTTGTTTCATTCCCATCAAGTGAATTACCGGCTCAAGAAACCGGGAGAGCGCATTCACGAATATGAGTTCTCCATCGAATCCATGCTCCCCTACCTGCAGGAGCGCCTCCTTGAATTCCAGTTGGTGCCCATCCTGGTGGGCGATTTGCGCAATCCCCAGGGGGAAGTGAATAAGAACACCGTCAAAGCCATTGCCGAAACTATACAGTCCGTGATCAACGAGCGCACACTGGTCGTTGTTGCCTCGAGCTTCACCCACTACGGCGCCGACTATGGCGAAGTGGTGTTCAAGGAAAATCTGGAAGATAACATCGCCCGTCTCGACCGGCTCGCCTTTGAACATCTTCTCGCCCGGGATATTGACGGGTTCCGCGCCTACCTCAAGGAGACCAACAATTTCATAGACGGTAAAGACTGCCTTCAACTGTTGTTGTGCCTGTTGCCCGCCAATGCCCAAGCCCGGCTTCTGGCGTATGATACTTCCATGGCGAAGACGGGAGAGAAGGATCGTTCCGTCAGCTATGCGGCGATGGTCTTTCACGACTCCGCAAAACCCGCGCTGTCGCCGCAGCTGGACAAAGTCCGTCCCCTGGTTCTGCGCCGTCCGGAAGCGAAACCCGTAACGCCGGAAGGTGAATCCCAGGATAACCTGTCCGCTGTTCCGGCAACACCGACGGCGCCTGCGCCGCCCTCCCCTGAAAAGAAAGAAGGCGCGTCCTGACCGTTTCCGGCGGGCTGGACGGCGCTATACCCGCGCCTTTATCCAGGTGATGACCTCGGCCATGAATTCCTCTTTTTCCAGATCATTGAATAATTCATGGTAGCCGTCCGGGAAAATACGCAAGGTCTTGTCTTCCGCGCCGGCCTTCTCGTGAAGCAGTTTGCTGCCGCCGGGAGAAACGACATGGTCCGCCCCGCCGTGCAGCACCAGCATCGGGGGAGTTATCCGGGCGGCATCGGCTTCAATGGTCTGGACCATCCGGTAAAATTCGCCCGCCGTGTGCGCGGCGACACCGCCGTGATAGCACAAGGGATCCTGGTCGGCCGCTTCTATCACTGCAGGGTCGCGGCTGAGGCCCCGGTTGTCCACCTTGCTGATTGGCAGGCAGGGAAGCGCCTTGGCAATGATCGGGCCCAGGGCAATGAGAAACTTGGGCACATCTTCGCTGAACGCCAGGAATGGGCTGCTGAAAACAAGGCCGCGCACCTGCAGCGCGCGGGTCTCCGCATAGCGCGCCAGGACCATGCCGCCCATACTGTGGCCCATCAGGAACAGGGGTGCATCCGTCAGGGTTCCCTTGATGTGTTCCAGGAACGTGTCCAAATCGTCCAGAAAATCCTCAAAACACGGTATGTAGCCGCGCTTTCCCGGGGAATGCCCGTGCCCGCGCTGATCGTAGGCGTAGGTGGCAATCCCGGCGAGGCAAAACTGGTCCATGGTCCAGGCATAGCGCGTGCTGTGGTCGCCGTAACCATGCACAATGACGACCTGCGCCAGGGGAGGCGCTTCGGGGAGCACACGCCGTTCATACAGGCGCACCTGTGGTGCTGCGTCAAACCAGTCTTCTTTCATCATGGTGTCAGATCTCCTCTGCGTTGTCGCGGAATATCCGTGCGGGGCTATTCCTGTTTCAGGGTCAACTTGAATCCGTTGCCGGTCATGATGGCGTCATCGGCGACAGGCACCTCGCCCGATTCCGGTGTCAGCACCGCGTGGTTCGTGGGCTCCAGGATGTCGCGCCGGATATCGATACCGGGCACCACCCGCGCCAGTTCCAGGCCGCGCGTGGTAAGTTTGAAAACGCCCACATTGGTGATATAACTGATTTGCTGCCCGCGCTGCAGCGCCAGTCGGCCATTAAAGGTAATTTCCCGCAAGGCCCTGGCCAGCTTGATTTTGCCCTGTTTACGAATGTGGACCTGCCCGTTTTCCAGGGCCAGGTCCCCGCCGAACATCCAGCTGGCCACAAAAAAGACATGCTTCGCGTTGATACTGAAATCAATGAAACCGCCCGGGCCGACGTAATGCAGCGCGCCATCCCCCCGTTTGGATACGTTTACATTGCCCGCAGCGTCGAATTCGAGCATGCCCAGAATACTGGCGTCGAGGTGTTCGTAGCACAGGTGAAAGATTTGGGCGGAACTGAGAATCTTTTCCGGGCATACCCCCGCGCCAAAGAAAACACCGGGCGCAGGCAGGCCGCCCAAAACACCGCTTTCGCTGAAAAAACGGACCGGGTTGGACCCCTTGGCTTCATGGATAAGACGGCACACCTCCTCCGGCAATCCGATGCCGATATTGACCAGGCTGCCCGCCTTCACGTTTTCGGCGAACTGGGAGGCGGCCAGGCGCGCAAGCGCGTAATCCACCGGGCTGCGGCGCGGCGTGATTCCGAGTGTTTGATTGATAAACTTCAGCCGCGCGATCCCTTCATCCACGGACACATCGCTGTTCAGCGTAAACATGGGCCAGCGCCGGAGGTGTTTGACAGCGGCCGCCTGTTCCGTGCCCGGGTATACGACCACGGCGTCGACCGCATCGGCGGGCAAAAACACCTCGTCGTACCCCTCTTCCACCACCTCCGCCACATTGGCGATGACCAGTCCCCCGTTGCGACGTGCCGCCCGGGCAATCTCCATGCTTTCCCCGATCATGGCGCAGTGCTTGATATAGATATTGCCCTTGCGGTCGGCAGCCGGAGCGTTGAAAACGGCCACGTTGATTTTGGGCAGGCGGTACCGCAACCGGTCGCCTTCGGTAGCGACCCATTGTTCCGTGCCGGTCCCGGCAACCGGCGTGCCGGTGCCGACCCGCGGGTCCAGGAACGTGCCCAGACCCGTTTCCGTCAGCAGCGAATCCTCGCCGCGCCCCTGGGCTTCGATAAGAAAGGCCAACACGCCCTGGGGCAGGCACTGCAGCTCGGCTTTACCCTGGTCGGCCAGGCGCAGAATGGACTTGAAGGTTTCCATATGTCCCGCGAAGAGGCGGGTGCACAACCCTTCGAGGCCCAACTCCTCCAGGGAACCCGGTGCGCGGCCGCGTGCGCCCTGCCCGCCTATCACCATCACGGTGATATTCCTCGGATGCCCCGTTTCCTGAAACAGTACCCGCATGGTCCGGTAGATGATGGACGCCCACTGGTTGCCGCCCAGGCCGGACACCGCCAGAATTGCCCCGTCCGGAATGCGTTTCACGGCATCGCGCGGGCCCATGAATTTGGGATTGTCCGGCAGGGTGAATGCATAGTTCGTGTGAAAGATGTTGCGGGTGGCCAGCCAGCGCGCAATGAAATACAACAGGTCGATCTTGGTCAGGACGTTCATGCGGTTTCCTTTCTCGTGCCGGCGGCCTTGCCTTGCGGAAAGCATAAACGTAATCCATTGGCAAAGTAAAGCCGAACGCTGAAAGTGCAGTGTCGTCCGCGCCGTGCCGCTGGAAAACCGGGCGTCAAATATGAAAGAATAGTGTCCAGAAGCGCCTGTAGCTCAGGAGGATAGAGCATCTGCCTTCTAAGCAGAGGGCCGCTGGTTCGAGTCCAGCCAGGCGCGCCATTTAAAAATCACGTTTTACCCCTGTAAACATTGAATAAAATGCGTGTTTGGCATGTTGAACAACTGGTAAACCCTATCCTGTATGCTGTGCCACAATGTGCCCTTGCTTTACCCAAAACGCCTCATGTGTGACAAGTATAAGTACAAGTGCGCACGGCCCCCTTTTTCGAAAAGTTGCTTGGCGCTGCAAGATTCGTTTCTAACCATGTTCGCTTGCAGGGCAGGAGGCGTGTTTAGCAGGTGTGTTACGAAAGTGCAACTTGCAGCACATTCGTGAGCGAAGCTGTCTTTCGCGACCGATGACGTTTAGTAAAGCCCTTACCGGTATACCGCGAAAAAACCGGAATGACGTAGGCTTGGTCGTGATAGGATGGACAACAAGGCTTTGAGACGGAATCGATAGTTGTTTTCATGAGGCTCCTTTTAGGAGCCCTCCTCATGCCACCGGCTCTGCCCGTGTTTATTCTGGCAAGGTGTTTTCGCAGGCAGGGCAACCGAAAACGCTTATTTGGTTTCGGTGACAGACTGATTAAGGTTTTGGCGCCGTTCCGGCATCTGGGTATCCAGGGTTTCCCGCAGCAGTTCCAGTTTCTCGCGGAGGCTGTAAGGCGTGTAGACATAATCCTGTTCGAACTGGAAACCGAGGCGGGAATCACGGGAGGCGGCGAGGAGCGCCAGGTCGGTTCGTTCTATCTCTTCGCGTAACAGAGCTTCCATCCGGTCCAGGAGTGCTGTCGCCTTTCCCGGATCCTGTTCGGCCTCCTGCTGAAGGCGGAGGTCTTCAAACTCCAGGATGGCCGCATCACTTTGCATCATGCGCTGCAATTGTTCCGCAACGACCACTTCCCGGACGGCCTGCTCGCGTTTGGCTTCCGGGCTTTCCAGGGCCGCGGCGCGGTAGAGTTTCAAGCCCCTTTCCATTTGGTCCGCGGCCCGGCGCAGGTACTTGAGAAAGACCGGCAGCAGTTTTGTTTCCGGTCCGACCACCACGCCGGTGGCGCCCCGGGCATAGTTTTCCGCGGCGTTGGTCTGATTGGTGAAATCGGGATAAAAGACCATGCGCGTGACGGTGAAAGGCCAGCAGGGATTGATCTGTGCGCCCAGGTATCCCTTCCACTTGTCGAAATCGGTCCAGGAATACTGAAATGTCACCGTGCGTAGCGGCGGTTCCTGCAGAAAAATGGGATTGCCGACGGCGTTGTTGGTGCCGAAATTGGGGCCCGTATCGGGCACGAGGCGGATGGCCTCGCTGAAGTGTTTCCATGCCTGGAGTACCCTATCCCGATTCGTCGTTCCGAAATAACGTGCGGCATGGGCGCCCAGCAGTTCCTCGAAGGGCGGTGCGCCGGTCCAGCAGGCCCAGGCCCGCAGATGGGTCATGAAATTGGGCGTGTAGCCGGAGCTCCAGCTCTCCAGCGTGCCGTTCACCCCGTGCTTCTCCAGCGCCTCATACCGTTCCTGCCACTGGTAGGGGAAGGGGAGATAGGGGATCGTGCCGTATTGCCACGAGGCAAAGGCGTCGGCCTTGCTGTAGACTTTCATGCCTCGCTGCCGCGCCTCGTCCATCTGGGCTTCGGTCACTTCGGCGGGACCGATTTGGTTCAGCGAATAATCCCGGAGGTATCCCTGCATGCCGTCCAGTTCGAAACTCTTACCGTTCTCCCAGGTGAGCAGCGGTATGGAGTCGGCGGGCAGTTGCCGGATGAAATACCGTTTCATGTCGGCGTTTTGCGGCCGGAAATCAATGTTGTACTCCCAGGGCAGCACCTCGATGGCGGGATTCACGGCGTGGCATTCCTCGGCCACCACGGCGACGGCCCGGCTCCAGTTGCGGGCCCAGTCCTCCACGATCTCCCGGCTCGCGCCGTGGTAACCGCCCCATTGTTTGTACCAGAAGCCTTCCGTCAACAAGATGTATCCCCGGATGTCGGGGAAGTTTTTCAGAATATCCCGCATCAGCAGCCGGAGTCCTTCCTCGCTTTCCGGGGTGCCCATATACCGGTAGATGACCGGCGCGTACACCTTCAGCCCGTAGCGGGCCGCCCGGTCTATCACATCCCGCAGCCGGGCGGGATCCTGTCGGCGGGTAAGGAACAGCATGCGTCCGTAGAACTCGGTGGCGGTGTCCGCCGCGGTGGCGTCTCCATTCGGATTGGCGTAGCATGAGGCGAAAATGCCGTCGAAACCGTCGTGGGCCAGGTTGGCGAACAGGTTGTCCGGCCATTGCATCCAGCCCATCCAGGAATGGACCATGCGCGTGTCGTAGAGGCTGTGTCGCACCGTCTGCAGGTCTTTGGGAAGAAACGGCCCCCCGCGCAGGTTCATCCTGGCTTCGAGGTTATAGAGGCCGAACATGGCGCCCCGGTCATCATATCCGCACACGACGAGGCGTTCCGGCCCCGCCAGGAGTTCATAGTCCTTGGGGCCCTTGAGCGCCGTGCCGCATCCGGGCAGCTGGTCCCGCGTTCCCACCACGACACACCGGCCCAATTCGCTCCAGTCCGCCAGCGAATCGCGTTCCTCCACGGTTACCGTGACGCCCATGGATACCTTCAAATAATCTTGAAAATCCTGTACTGCACTGTCCAGTACGACGGAACCGGTTGGGTGCCAAATCAGCGTCCAACCCTGTTCCGGCAGCGCCAGTTCGCCGGACAGGGGTTGTGCCTCCGCATCGCGTGTCGCGGTGTGAATAGGGCCTTCAGAAAGTCTGCGATGGTAAGCGTAGGATTCTTCTTCGGGAAGTACGCGTTCCACTTCCACGGCGAACTCCCGGCTGGTGATTTCGGCCGGGGCCTGCGCCATGGCATACAAGGATAGGAGGAGCGGCATGAACAGCAGGCTGGGAACGCAGACAAGGGCCGGCGCGTAGGGGTGGAATTTGCGGGTAAAACCGTTCATAAATACTCCTTTTACCTTGAGGAATCAGTTCCTTGTTTTCCCCCTTATCCTTTAAGGAAATGCGACACAGTTGCGTATCCTGTTATCTGAGCCTTCACGCGGAGCGCGGTCTCCGGAAGGTTTAGTCTTCGTCCGTGTGTTTCAGGCGTTGGAGCATGCCTTTAATGTCCATTACCCCGCGGATGGCGACATAGACCGTAATGGAAGAATACCATACGACGCAGGCCATGGTTGCAAGCCACCAGAATCCGTGTGCAGGCATCATCAAGCTCCTTTCGTTTCAGATGTTTTTGGTTTCAGCAGGGATCCTGCGATCATGGCGGAACCCGCGATCAGATAGGTGGCGATGTTCGCAAAATGAGGCCCTACAATGTCCTTCGCGAAATGCCGGGTGGCGGGCAGTTGCTCCAGCACCAGGAAGGTGATGGGGATGATGGCGCCGGAGAGGATGGCGCCTGCGGCGCCCCAGCTGTTGGACCGCTTCCAATAACAGCACGCGATGAGCAGGATGACCATGCTCGACAGGTAGATATTGGCGGTAACGGTGAGATAGTCCCACAGATTGCCCCGCAGGGGGTACCACAGGCCGTAAAAGAGCAGGAATATCCCGATTAAGGCGACAATGAAGCGGCTGATCAACAGCCCGCGTTTATCGGTCCATTGCCCTTTATGGAAGGGGGCTAGAATATCGTTGTAGATGACGCTTGACCAGGTAATCATGTACGAGGCGTCCGTGGACATGTCGGCCGCCAGCATGGCGGCCACCAGAATGCCCATAAGGCCCATCGGCACGATCTTGCTCAACAGCATGGGCATCGCCATAAGCGTGTTGTCTCCGACTTCCTCCGGGGTGAGTACGGCCAGCGCAGTGATCCCCCAGACCACGGGAATCAGCCAGCGGCACAGGAAAAAGAAACTGGTGCGCGTGTAGACCTGCCGCCCTGTCCGGGTGTCCTTGGCCGCCAGCAGGCGCTGGATGGTGGTTTGCCAGGTCAACACCATCGCCATGCTCAACATGGCATTGGCCACCACGTATTCCCAGCCCATCTTCGGATGTACGAAGGGGTTGAATCCCCCCGCGCCGTAGCGCTGCTCGACGGCCGACGTCAGCTGTTCCCACCCGATGTTGACCAGGATCAACACCGTGACGGCGAGGAGGCCCGCGCTCATGACCACAAATTGCAGGAAGTCGGTGACCAGCACGGAGAGCATGCCGCCCAGCACGGTATACACGGCGACACTCACCAGCAATACGGTCATGGTGATTTCCAGGTATTTCGGGTCAAAACCGCAAACGGTCACCAGGAAGTCTCCGCCCGTGCGCAGAAACACGCCCATGTTGAGCAGCCCGCCTAAAACGATCACCACGCCGCTCAACCAGCGGATCCGTTTTCCGAAACGTATTTCAAACAGTTCAGGAATGGTCATCACGCCCGCATCGCGCAAGGGTTTTACGCAGAAACCGGTGTACCCCACGAAAAACATGGACAGGGCGGCAAGCACGCCCGGCACGGCCCCGGAAAAGCCGTTTACATAACCGCTTTGCGCGGTATACATGCAGGTGACGATGCCGAATTCGGTGGCGGCCAGCGAGGCGATACCGAGATAGAGGTTCATCTCGCGTCCCGCAATCAGGTAATGCTCCACCTTGCCCACATACTTGCGCACCGCAATCCCGGCGATCATGGTCGCCAGGATATAGACACCCACAATACTGCCGTCCAGCCACGTAAAGTTCGTCATTCCGTTGGTTTCCCGTCTGCCTGTAGATTAAAGCCCGGGAGCATTCTCCCCGTCAGCGATATCTTTTGCTTATGAATACCACCGCTATCATCATAAACATACGGCGGGGCAGTGCGCAAACGATACCGCCGCTTTTTTCCGGCGGGCATGAAGCCGGGGTCCAATAATCCCTGCACGATCCAAATTGAACGAAGTGACGGGGATTTGTTACAGTCCCACACATAAACAAGGAGAACCGGTATGAACGCGATTCCGAAGGCAGAATATGGTGAACGCATAGCGAAATTTCAGGCGAATATCCGCGCGGCGGGACTGGATGCTGTGTTGGCCCATTCCAATGAAGCCGATTTCGCCAACATTCGCTATCTCAGTGAATATTGGCCCACCTTCGAATCGGCGGGCGTGTTCGTGCCGGCAAAAGGCAAGCCTGTGCTGATCATCGGCCCGGAGAGCGAGGCGTATGCGCAAGGCCGCAGCCTCATTCCCGATATCGCCATGATGGTGGAGTACCGCGAGTCGGCCGACCCCGAATACCCCGGTATCCCCGTGGCCGATTATGCGCGCGTGGCAAAGATGGCCATGGGAAAGCGGCCGCTGAAAAAACTCGGGCTGGCCGGGTTTTCCATCATGCCCCTGCCGGTCTATTTCAGCCTGCAGCGGGAGTTTCCCGGCACGGAACTGGTCAAAGCCGACGATACCCTGGTGAGCCTGCGCATTATCAAGAGCGCCAATGAAGTGAAGCTGATGAAAAAGGCCTATCAAATCAGCGAGCAGGCCATAGATGCCATCCTGGGTGAAATCAGGCCCGGCATGACGGAACTGCAGGTCATAGGCATTGCCCAGCGCGAGATCTACAAGAATGGCGGCGAATATGAGGGGCATGCGCTGTACTGTTTCTGCGGGCCGGGAACAAAGCACGCCATTTCGCGGCCCACCCATAACAAGATAAAACGCAACGAAGTCATTCAACTCAATATCGGCGCGCGTGTGGGCGGTTACTCCTCCAGCGTGGGCGTGCCCTGTTCCATCGGGAAACTGCCGCCTCGCAAAAGACGCCTAGTGGAATTCGGCCTGGAAGCCCATCTGAAAACATACGAACTCATGAGGGGCGGTAAGGATGCCGCCAGTGTCGTCCGGGAATACGAAGCCTTTGTCGAGCAACGGGGCTTCAAGCAACACATGCTCTATGGGCCCTGCCATGGCATCGGCATGATGGAAGTAGAACGCCCCTGGCTGGAATCCACTTCGGCCTATACGCTCCAGGAGAACATGATGTTCCAGGTGGACACCTTCTTCCAGGACAAGGATTTCGGCCTGCGCTGGGAAAATGGCGTGCGCGTCACCAAAACGGGCGTGGAAAAGCTGTCAAAGAAATTTCAGCGTATGGTGGAACTGTAACCTGCCCGAGGGACGGAAAGGCTTCGCCGCGGGCATTCAGTCCTGTGTCCGCAATAGGGGTCATTCCTATTACGGGAGGCCCGGGATGTAGAGGTCGGCACAGCCGGGCAGGGTGGGGACCCGTTTATCGCAGGCAATGGCCCACATTTCCCAGCCGCCGTCAATATAGTTATCGTTGGCGGGCCGCCCGCAGGCCTGGACGAACAAATACCACTTGCCGCCTATAAGGTAGAAGGCCGGCGTAGCGACGTGATACAAGGTGCGGTCGTCATAGAGACCGTGCCATTGGGTTTGAAGCACGGTATCCAGGTTGAGTTGTTTCCACCCTTTTACGGGGTCTGTGCTGACCGCTAACCCGGGCCGCCAGCGGGCGCCGCGGTCCACACCCGCCTCGATGCACAGCACATAGGTGTTGTCCACCTTCAGAACTTGGTGCCACTCGTAGTAGGCGCCGGGTGAGGACTCAAAAATCTGTCCCATGCCACGTGGATCGTCCTGGTTATAGTGGCGCGTCCAGGTCTTGCCATCCTGGGACGTGGCGAGACGGATGCCCGGCAACACCCCGTCTTTGCCCCGGTAGGAGTAATACATATACCAGTCCCAGCGTTGGGCATCGGTGTTCCATTCCCGCAGGACCGCCGCCTGGGACGCCATATCCTCATGATAAGGGGCGGCCGCCTCCGGCGCCAGCACGGGCGCGGAGCCATGCCGGGAAATGGTTGCCGTGGTAATGTCCGAATAGCCGTCATTGCCCGCCGGGCAGACCGCCAGGCCGATGCGATCCTGCACCGTCCCCGTGGTTCCGGAGTAGTAAATATAGTAGGCATCTTCTTCGGGAATGTAGAGGACGGTATCCAGGCGGATGCTGCCGGAATCCCACCCCGCTTTGGAAGGTGTAAATATCGGATTGTGCTCATCCTGATGCCACTGAAAGGGATCTTTGGTATCCGCCCAGGCCTTGCCTATGGCGGCCGTATTCCGGTTTGATGCCGGTACGGCTCCGTAGAACATAATCAACCGTCCCGGAACCTTGGGATTGGGCAGGATGCACGGTTCCTCGATTTGCTGCGACATCCAATCATGGTCGGCGCGCGCTAAAACGATTTCCCCGCGAATGGTGTGGTCGCTGGTCGGGGGAGGTGGACTATTCACAGTCCCATCTCCACGGGCAACGCCAGTTTTTCCCACCACAACGTCCGCATCACTGCCGCCCGGCCATACTGCCAAAGCGCCGACAATCAGGACACACATCAAAACGCAATAGGGATATTGCATCAGAAACCACCTCTATTGTTTACCAACGCGGGCATTGCCCGCAACACAAGAAAAACAACACCATCTGAGCAAAAAATGGGACTGCCTCCGGCGCTCACAAAAACCATGAACGTTGTACTTCATCTTGAACCGCGCCGGAGGCTGTCCCAGATTTTTTGCAGTCGTAGGGTACAGTACCGAAAAAATATGGTACAGTTCCCGCCGCTTGGTTGTGTGCAAACCCAAAGTCTAAACCACGTATCAATACGATCCTGTCAACAAACGATCATGTAGTAACTTGCGGCGGGAACAGTCCCATTTTTCTCTGACCATGTATTCAACTTCGTATTTTTTTATGATGGCACTGGAGCGATTCGGCGCTTGCGCCGATTTCTCTGACAATTTTTTATGATCTCTGAAAATACTGGGAGCGCCGCCATCTCTGGCGGTTTGCGTGGGCAAGATAGGCTATGATGTTATCCCTGCCGGCACGGATGCCAGCGTTCCCAGTGGCGTAATCGTCTGATCGTTGCGCCGCAGGCGACTCTTTTTCCGGGCGAAGTCCCGGACGAAGCGTAGGTACTTAAAATCACATTATATACCAAGTCGTTTCCGGGTCGCCTCCTGAAACAATTATGCCGGCATCATAGTCAAAATTCCTAACAGGAATATAGGCAAGCGCATAGAAACAGATGGTAAAATAAGATGAGACAAGGCGCCATGTGCAATAACGATTATTGAGTGCTTATGCTTAACCTTTTGTTTTGGGGGATGTCAGTCCTTTTAAGGGGGACTCACATATTATCGTTGTATGCTGTTACGCAAACCAGGTCAGGAGCCTGGCGTATCGGTCAGGAATAGTTATGGAAGCGTTGAAACGTTGGATAAAAGGGGAACACACCCCGGTAGAGATTCGGTTGCATCTGGCCTTGCTTGCGGTGGGGTACTGGGCATTAATCTACTGCGCCTTTCGCGCGTATACCAGCCTGCATCCGTATTCGGTAATGACCCATACCTTGAGCGAGCTGGGCAGTTTTGACGACAGGCATAACCCGGAATTCTATTGGATATTTACCTTGGCCATGGTCTATTGCGGGGCCGCCATGATCCCCATCGTCCTGTATATCCGGCGCAAGGTGGCCATGGCATCCGAAACCGGGGCATGGGTGGGTTCCCTGTTTTTCATCGTGGGTTGTGTGGCCATTATTCTTACAGGCCTGTTTCCCGATGCCCGTGGCAAGGTATTCGGCGCGTGGGAATACCGGCATGTTCACATGAAAACAGCGGTAACCATCGCGATAGGTTTTGGCGTGGGCATACTATGGCATTGGGTATTGCTCCTCCGGGATATGGTGACCCGTGGGACATTCAATACCGAGGGAAAACTGCCCTATCTGAAACTTATGGGGCCATTTTCCGTCACCTTGCCCGTTTTTGCGGCCATAGGCTTGCGGCTTGAATGGCGCTATCTCTATGCCGCGTTCTATGCGGCCCTGCAAGCCTCCCGGGAAGAAATGAGAACCTATTGGGGCTATGTGGAAAAGGGGTTCCACTCATTTCCCGTACTGGAGCACCTGTCCATCTGGGGGCTGACGATTTTTATCATCTGGTTCGCCGCCGTGCTGCCCTATGAACTGGAACAAAGCCAGCGACTGCGGAAAAAATAGTGACCCGGATATTCCAGCCTCGTTCTCCAAACAGCATGCCACGGGGTATTCCCCCCTTGGGGCGGGGATATCCCGTTTTTTTCTGAATATGTCCGGAGACGATGTTGAAAATCGACGGTTAACAGGGTATAGTAAGTGCTTGTGGGGGCGGAAGCCCAGTGAGAAACGCCATTTTCTTTTCCTTGGTATCTGTCAAAAAACGGGGGTACGTTCAACATGACCACATCTACGGAACGTTTCGGCGATCGCGCCATGCAGTATGCCCGGTTTCGTCCCGGCTATCCTTTGGGGCTGGTCGCTTTTCTGGAGAAAGAGGGGCTGCTGCAACAAGGGGCTGTGGTGGCGGACATTGGTTCGGGTACGGGAAAATTGTCGGAAGTGTTCCTGGAGCGTGGTTATGGCGTGTATGGCGTGGAGCCGAACGGGGAGATGCGGGCCATGGCGGAGCGCGCGTTTCAGAACCAGCCGCTGTTCCGGAGCGTGGCCGGCACGGCGGAGGAGACCGGGTTGGAGGCGGCAAGTGTGGATTTGGTGGTTGTGGGGCAGGCTTTTCATTGGTTCGACGTGGAACGGACGCGCCGGGAATTTGAGCGTATCCTGAGGCCGGGCGGCGGCGCGGCCATTATCTGGAATGAGCGGGAGCCTGCACGCGGGTTCGGTCTTGCCTACCAGGAGATAATTAACCGATACAAAAAAGAAGCGCGGCCCGTGTCTCATGACGGTGTGTCTACGGCGACGCTGGAACGGTTTTTCGCGCCGTCCATACCCGGCTGGAAGCGCATTGAGCATGCCTGTTATTATGATTGT
>Ga0209606_1001381_pt1 | contig 30176 bp, 31 predicted proteins | sample AD_UKC057_MetaG_FD_184412 | JGI IMG/M metagenome (GOLD analysis project Ga0209606, IMG submission 184412) | Active sludge microbial communities of municipal wastewater-treating anaerobic digesters from USA - AD_UKC057_MetaG (SPAdes) (version 2) | ecosystem: Engineered > Bioreactor > Anaerobic >...
TCTTGACCTACCAAGAATTTTGCGACCTCATCCTTTGACCCTACAGTTGCCGATAAACCAATTCTTTGAATTCTGCCATTTTTTAGTCTTTCAAGTCTTTCTATGGCAAGGCTAAGTTGAACTCCTCTTTTATCCTCGGCTACTTCATGTATCTCATCGACAACAATGGCAAGTACAGATTTTAGATGCTCTCTAAGCTTCTTGCCGGTAAAAAGGGCCTGAAGTGTTTCCGGGGTAGTAATCAATATATCAGGTGGTTTCAAACTTTGTTTTCTTCTTTCACTTTGAACTGTATCGCCGTGCCTTGTTTTAATGCTGATATCCATTGCTTCCCCAATCTTTTCAAGTCTAAGCAGTAAGTCTCTGTTCAAAGCCCTTAGAGGCGCTATATAAAGAATTTTAATACCTTGGGACTTACTTTCCTTTACAAGTTTTAATAAAGGAAGAATTGCTGCTTCAGTCTTACCTGATCCTGTTGGGGCCATAAGTAGTACGTTCTTTTTGTTCAAAATCTCAGGAATAGACCTACTCTGGATATCGGTTGGAGAACTAATATTGAATTCCTTAAGGATATTTACAATATCTTCGCCAAGAAGTTCAAAACTCATCGGGATACCTACTAAAAATTACCAAAGGATTTAAATTTATATTTAATGGTTTTAGTTTATGGATTTGTATCCAGTTATAAACAAACCTGCCATAATTATTGAATCAGACAAGAGATATCTTGTGATTGCAGACCTTCATCTAGGTAAAGAGTACGAGTATTACCAAAAAGGCATTAAGATTCCTCCTATTGGGGAAAAAATGAAAGAAGATATAGAAAAGATCATAAAAAGAAAAAAGATTCAAGAATTGATCATTTTAGGTGATATCAAGCATAATTTACCTTTTACTTCATATTTTGAAAAAATAAATCTACCAAAATTTCTAGAATTTAGTATTCCAGTGACAATAATAAAAGGGAATCACGACGGAGATATAGAAGAGATAGTAAACAATGATATCGTAAAATCATTGAAAATAGATGATTATGTATTAACTCATGGGCATATTTTAATCGAGAATAGTAATCTAATAATGGGCCATGTTCATCCAGTAGTTGAATTTATGGACAGTAATGGCAAGATCACTAGGTTAAAATGTTTTCTTAAAATAGAAGAGCCTTTTAATGTTGTGGTGTTGCCGTCTTTTAGCCCCATATTAGAAGGCATTCCAGTTAACAAAAATGAAAGTATACCGGGGCCATATTTTGAAAGCGGTAGATTAGAAATAAAAAATTTTGATTGTTACCTTTTGGATGGAACTTATCTCGGAAAAATAAAAGATATTTATCGTTAACTTTGGCCCCCACAGTCTTCTTCAATTGCTCTTATTGAATCATCTATTGTCATTCCCTCTGTTCTATCAATATATTCTTCAACTTTCTTTAACAAGTACTCCTCTTCAAGTTTTTCTTCTGCGTTGCTATCAAATTCTTTTTTGACTTCACTTATTACCTTCTCAGCAGTTTCTCCAATCTCATTTGAAACTTCATAACATTCATCGACGATATGTTTACATAAAACGTTGCATGTCTTGTCAATATAGAGTTGACTGTGGTAAATGTTATTGATTATATCTATAAGTTTTGCATACTTATCAAGTCTATTAATATAAAATTTCTTTGATTTGATTACTATATTTTTTATCATTGCACCGGATATAATTTCTTTTACAGGAACGTTAACAAGTCCAAGTTTTTCAACATTACATATCCTATTCCTATCATATAGCTGATCCAGTATTGTTTTCTTCATTGCTTCAACGAACTTTTTTGGAGAACCATATTTTTCAATCTCGTTTGGATGAGGTATAATCTGATCAATTTTCAAATAGATATCCAATACCTTCTCCCCAGCTTCCCTTGTATCAGGCCTTCCAATTCTAATGTGCTTATCTATTCTACCGGGTCTTAGAATTGCCGGATCAATAATATCAGGTCTATTGGTGGCGATTATGACTATAACATCACCCATCTCTTCAAGCCCATCTAGAAGTTGTAAGAATTTATTTACTATTGGATTTTCTAGTCTAGCGGCTTCTGAACCACTTTCTCTCTCTGGGACAAGACTATCAAACTCATCAAAAAATAAAACAGAGGGTGCTTTCTCCTCGGCATATCTGAATAATTCTTCTATGTTTTGTTGAGTTTCACCGAACCATTTACTTCTAAGTTCCTTATCAACGTTAATAAAATTCCTAGAAGAAATAGAAGCTGCATATCTTGCAAGTAGAGTTTTCCCACATCCTGACGGCCCATAAAGCATTATCCCTTTTGTTCTTTCAATTTTCAATTTCTGAACTCTTTCTCTTATGAAATCATAACTTAATGCTGAACCAACAGCCTGATCTATTTCAAGAATGGCTTCGTCAAGCCCACCTATGTCATCTCTTTTTACTTTGGGCCTTTTCTCAAGGAGTAGATCATCTCCGTATTTAACGTTGGGTTTTACTTCAAGAATTTCCCAATCCTTAGAATTACCAAAAAGGGTAACAGCGGCTCCTGATTTAAGATAAGGATTTTTATTATCAATAAATTCACCTACATCAAGTATCATCTCATGGTAGGATTCGAATCTAACAGTTGCATATCTACCCTCAATCTTTATTATCTCCCCAAGAGTTGTTTGGACAATTCCAGGATGCCTCTCAAGTATTACAAATTTCCCTCCTTCTTTAGCCTCTATGAACTTATACCTTACTCGATCTCCTTTAGCTATCTCTAAATCCTCAATCATATAGGCTATAATCCTATACCCAACATAATCAAAGATCTCGTGCATGCCTTCTGTATCTAGAGCTCTTATGTATACGCCTACCATAAAAGGAGGTTGATTCAACTCACCTATTCTCTGTTCAAGTCTTCTAATACGGCCTTCAAGAAAAGTTTTAATTTCGTTTTTTAATGTCCCTCTCTCGTGTTGTATTTGATTTACTATCTCTTGAGAGGCAGCTAGAACTGATTTTATATCCTCTTTTTCTAAGACATCTTCAGAAACTCCCTTTTCCTTTAGAATTTCATTTAATTCAAAATAATCGTATTCTTGTTTTAGATACTCTCTAATTTTTTCCGCTTTTTTTAAATCAGAAGTTTCCACAATATTTTTTAGTCTTTATCTTATAAAAGTCTTTTTAATTTTATATGTAAAAAATATTTTTAAACAAAAACCATGTTCCCATATCCTAAAATTCTAATATATACTCCAATGCCTAAAATAAATAAAAAAACAATTATCACAAGATAATCTCTTTTATTCATAAATAATTGCTTAAGGAATGTCCTTTCTCCATAACCAAATCCTCTTGATTCAATTGCAATTGCAAGCTCTTCTGCCATTCTTATAGAACCTATAATTAATGGGGTTATTATGGGGACATAGTTTTTTACTCTTTTGATTATCGAACCCTTATCTAGTTCAAGCCCCCTGGACCTCTGTGCATCCATAATGGTATAGGTTATCCCTGCTAAAGTCGGTACATATCTTAAGGATATAGCCAAGGTCAAACAGTATTCATAAGGTACTTTTAACTTCATTAATCCAAGGACAAGATCTCTCTGAAGAGTTGTCATTAAAAGCAAAAACGTTGCAGTTATTATGGCAAGTATCCTAAAAGTCATGGCGAGCCCCATAAGAATACCGTCCATACTAATTTTTATTTTCCAATATTGAAAAAGAATATCTCCTGTGGGTTGAAAAAATGGCCAAAGTATTAAGGACATTAAAATTAAAGGTAAAATGGGTTTAATAAAAACAAAAAGCTTTCTAATCTGGATATTACATAGAAATTTAATCATTAGTAAAACTGATAGAGCAATTATACCTAGGTATAAAGGATCTTTGAACAAAAGAGACAATCCAAATATTGAAGAAACAATTACTATTTTAGTTCTAGGGTCAAGTTTGTGAAAAAATGAAGAGCCCTTGACGTACATTGAATATTTAATCATATTAGTAAAATAAAATATTTAAATTTAAACTTTTAGGGTTTATCTACCCCAATAATTACAGTTCCAAGATTATTTCCTTTGACATTATATTTCTCCTTGAAGAATAGGTCAGTGGGGACGCAAAGACTTGCAGATATACCGTTTAGATCTTTTAGCTCTTCTACTTTTTGAGCCGGTATAAGGAAATAGGGTTTTCCTTCTGTCTTGACATTAGAGTAAATTACAAAATCTTCTCCTAGGAAGAGTACATCATCTCTATTCTTGTATTCTGGTATTTCGTCTTTTCTAAGGAGTCTACCTAGAATATTGCCTGAGGGATCCTTCATCAAAGTTAAACTTTGGCCATGTTTTCTATCTGAAAAGCTTTCATCGATAAAAATTAGGAATACCATCCCTTTTGACAGAACTTCCCAAATGCCCTCGTTTATGAAGTCCATCATACCCCCGGCAGCCTTATTTTTTTCGGCTTGTATTTCAAATTCCCTTATCTTTTCAATATCTTCCGGAGACATTAACTTTACGTCGATGATTCCTTTTACAGATTTGAGACTTTTCTGAATATCTTCTTCAATCCCCATATTTATCATCAAAGATAGCCTTTTGCTTTTAATAGCTCAGCATTCAATATTCCGCCGCCAGCTGCCCCTCTCACTGTATTATGTGAAAGACAGACGAAACGAATATCAAATACTTTACATTCCCTTAGTCTCCCAACAGTAGCCGCCATTCCTTTATCAGTATCTCTATCCTTTCTAGGTTGAGGTCTGTTACTTTCTTCTCTATAAATAATTGGGTGCTTTGGTGCAAAAGGCAAGTTTAATTCTTGTGGTTCAGATTTAAATTCTCTCCAGATCTTTTTTATTTCTTCAATAGAAGGTTTTTTTGTCCCAAATTCTAGACTTACGCATGCTGTATGACCATCAATGACTGGAACTCTGTTACAGTGCGCAGATATCTTCATGCTTGTATCATTTACAATTTTACCATCTACAAGTTTACCCATTATCTTCTGGGGTTCAACTTCTGATTTCTCTTCTTCTCCAGAAATGAAGGGAACAATATTGTCTATCATATCAAGAGAGGGTACTCCTGGATATCCTGCACCTGATACGGCTTGCATTGTTGTAATTATCATTCTTTTTACTTCGTAGCCGGCTTTGATTAATGCATAAACTGGTGTCATATAACTTTGTAGAGAACAGTTTGGTTTTACAACTATGAATCCCTTATCAAATCCATATGCCTTTTTCTGGTAGGGGATAACATCAACGTGTTTGCTGTTTATTTCAGGTATTAACATCGGTACATTATCAACATGTCTATTGGCTGAAGCATTAGAGAATACTGGGATACCCGCTTTAGCATATGCAACTTCAAGTTCTTTTATCTTCTCTTTTTCCATTTCAAGAGCTGAAAAAACTAATTTGCATTTCCCAACTGCTTCGCTTACATTATTTGCGTCCCCAACTATAAGTTTTCTTACTTTCTCAGGAGGGTCTACAATCATTTGCCATTTTCCCATAACTGCTTCTTCATATGATTTTCCGGCACTTTTTGGGGATGCCGCAACATATGTAACGTTAAACCATGGATGATTATCTAATAATCTTATATAATTTTGACCGACCATTCCTGTCGCACCAATTACACCTACATTTATTTTTTCCATAATATCTCTCCTAAATAACGTAATTTTTTAATACACCTATACCGTCTATTTTAGCTTCTACAACGTCACCTCTATTCATAGCCCCTACCCCAGGAGGAGTACCTGTTGCAATTACATCTCCCGGCTCAAGAGGCATTATTCCAGATATAAATTCCAATAACTCATAGCAATTGAATATCATATTCTTTGTGGAAGAATTTTGTCTTGTATTTCCGTTAAGTTTTAGTGATATTGGTAAGTCTAGAGGATCTAAACTAGTTTCAATTAAAGGTCCTATCGGAGCAAATGTATCAAATGATTTAGCTCTAGTCCACTGTGTGTCCTTTCTTTGAAGATCTCTCGCAGTCACATCGTTAAACACTGTATATCCAAGTATGTATTCATCTGCTTCATCTTTTTCTATATTTTTGGCCCTTTTTCCTATGACAACTCCAAGTTCAACCTCATAATCAACTTGAGTAGAACACTCGGGGTAAACTATAGGCTCTTCTGGACCGATAACCGTACTAGCAGGTTTAATGAATATTATTGGATTTTTTGGAATTTCCATTTTTAGTTCCTTTGCATGATTCACGTAGTTTAAACCAACAGCTACGATTTTTGAAGGCGTAGTGGGAGGAAGTAACTTAGCTGCACTTATGTCGATCTCTTCTTCAGTGATTTGAAATCCTGAAAAAAAATCTCCCTTAATTTTTTTTATTGTATCTTTTTCAAGTATTCCATTTTCAATTTTATCTTTGTAGCTGTATCTTAGAAGTTTCATCAATACACCTTTATCTAACTATGGCAAAAACATCACTCATTATTGCAGCAGCAGTTTCTATTTGACCTGCTCCCCTTCCCATCACTGTTATGTCCTTAGATAGATCGGTATCAAATACCGCAACATTAAGTGTACCTGTTACCGCAAGTGGTGAGTTAAGTGGTACTGGTGTTGGTTCTACCTTTGCGCCTTTTTCAGTTACTTCGACTAATAATTTGATAATATTGCCGTTCTTTTTTGCCTCTAGAACATCTTCCATCATAACTCCAGTTATTCCCTGGACCTTTACATCCTTAAATGTCATGGATTTTCCCATTAAAGCATTTGACAATATTGTGGCTTTGCATGCTGCATCCCAACCTTCAATGTCCTGAGCAGGATTTGCCTCTGCATAACCTTTCTCCTGAGCTTCCTTTAATGCTTCTCCAAATTTCTTTCCTTCAAATGCCATGTTTGAAAGTATATAATTTGTAGTTCCATTCAATATTCCCTTTACTGAGATTATATTGTTCCCTTTGAGGGCTTCTTGTGCTAAATTAAGCACCGGCATAGTTCCACCAACAGTTGCCTCAAATCTAAATTCTTTGCCACTTTTCTCTTTGGCCTTCATTACTTGATCATAGTAAAGTGCTAGAGGGCCTTTATTAGAAGTTACGACATGCATCCCTCTTTCAAATGCTTTCATGATGTGGTTCATTCCAGGCTGAGCATCTTTGATGTTTGTTGGAGTAACCTCAACCATAATATCGGCATCCATATTTTCTACAGCCATTAATCCATTCCATTTTTTATCTTTGGATGCGTCAGGGTATCTAATCATTAATGACCGCTCTTGATTATATTCAATGAGCTTTGCTAGATCAATACCATTTTCATCATAAATCGAATTAAGCATATCGGCAACACATACTATCCTAACGTCTATACCATATTTCTTTTTGTACTCCTCTGCCCTATCTCGTATTACCTTGCATACTCCCTTACCAACGACGCCGAATCCAACGACGCCCAATCGTACTTTTTTCATAAAGTTCATCCTCTTAAATAATAGTGAATACTCTATTTTTGATTATTATTTAAGAGTTTCGGGAATATTTCATTTTATTATTTAATTTGAAAAGTAATACCGAAACCTTTTTAAAAAGGGATAAACTAGGAAGATAAAGTTATAGAATGTAGGTGAACGAGATTTGGAGCTGCCTTTTTGTGAGATTTGTTTAAAGACTGGAATGCTCTGCCCGGGTTGTACCGAAAAAATTAAAGATGGCGAACTTAATGATGTAGACCTTGAAATAGCTAAAGAGCTTTACAGACTTTCTCAAGAGAACAAAGGTCTCAAAGATGTAAAGTTCAAGAGGAGCATTAAGGTAGGCAATCTTATCATTATTCTGATTGAAGCAGGCGAGATAGGAAGTATCATAGGCAAAGGTGGCAATGTAATAAGGGGTTTAAGCAAAAGACTAAATAAAAAAATTAGAGTAATTGAAGAAAGTAAAGATATTAAAAAAGTTGCTTCAGACTTATTATACCCTGCAAAAGTTTATGGTATAAACATAGTGTACATGCCAGACGGCTCAATCTTAAAAAGAATGAGATTGGGTAAAGAATTTGAAAAGAAGCTTCCTATTGCAGTAAACAGCGTAAAAGAAATACTATTTTTAATAACGGGCGAGAAAGTAGACATTGTTTTTGAGTAATTTTCTAATACTTTCTTTTTATAATAAAATCACAAAGTTCTGTTAGGAAATTTTTAGAGTTTTCATCCATTCTTGGATCTATGGATTCTTTGGCGGTATCAACAAACTGATTTTCCTTTTCATAACAATAGTCTAATGATCCGCAATCCCGCATAATATCTTTTACCTCTTCAATATCTTCTGAAGAGGAATATTTATTTGCTATAATTGATTTGACTTTTTTTAACTGGTTCTGATCAGCTAATTCATAAGTTTTTATCACTAATAAAGTATTTTTTCCTTCTTTAATATCGCTGTCAACAGGTTTTCCTGTTTTTTTCTCTTCACCAAATATTCCCAGTATATCATCCTGAACTTGGAATGCCCTGGATAAATTTTTAGAATAAATATCTAAAGAGTTTATGTCAACTTTGTCCGTAAATAAAAGCCCTATTTTTAATGGATATTTAAAGAGAATTCCAGTTTTATTATCTATCATCTCAAAATATTGATCCTCGTTTCCACCTTTTTGTTCCATAAGTATGTCCAAGAGTTGGCCCTCATTTAGTTTAGTATACATCTCCCTATGCATATCCATTGCTCTTGACACAAGATTATAATCAAAACCACTATTCTTTATTGCCTTTTCACTTAAAGCATACATGATATTAGAGCTAAGAACAGAAAGGGCATATGAGTATCGTGAGATGGCCCGTTGCATTACTAGAAGCTTTGAGAGCCCATCTTTTTTTATCCAGTTTCCACCATCAGAGTAGGGGGTAAGATCAAACTTTGCAGATTTTAAGAATTTGTCAGCGTAAATAGCATTGAAAGTTTTTTCACCGTGCCTTATTATATCCTCATCCATAGCATCGTCAAGTATTAGTGAAGAAGAATGAAGAAGTTCAAAAGCTATAGATGCTCTTAGAATTTTATTATTGTAAGGAGAATAACCACGATAAGCCATTATACACATTATTGGCCTCAGGCGTTTACCACCAAGGAGTGTGTGATGCCTCATATCTTTGTAAAAGTCACAGATGATATCATCTTCAATTGATTGGAGTTCTGTATCGAAGAATGATTTTATATCCTCTCCTATATCTTTCTTTAGGGACTCAGTAGTCTTAATAAAATCCATTGGCACACCTATAATTTATTCTTTTAAGTTTAGTTTAAATAATTTTTGAAGATATCTTATAAAGGAGGCAAATTAAGTATTTTTAGATGTCAATAAAAATAACTGATGCTAATTCTTATTACACTGGAAAATTATCTAAAGGATGTAAATTATGTATCAAAGGTAAAAAATCCGTCTTATTTGTAACTGGGTTGTGCGGTGTTAATTGTTATTATTGTCCCCTCTCAAATGAAAAAAAAGGTAAAGACATTTCCTATATAAATGAGAGAAAGATAGAAAATAATCAAGACATTTTGGAAGAGATTAAAGCATGTAGCTCAAAGGGAATAAGCCTTACCGGTGGAGACCCACTACTAAAGGTTGATAGGTGTTTAGAATATTCTAAATTAATCAAAGATGAATATAATGATCACCACATACATCTTTACACTGGAACTACCGATAAACGTGTCAATGGATTAAAAAAACTTGAAGGACTTGTTGATGAAGTCAGATTTCATGTTAAGAGCGAAGATGAAGTTAATCAATTAAAGGATATCCTAAAAATGAATTTTATTTTTGGTCTTGAGATCCCGGCAATACCTGGTGATTTTGAAAGGATTAAGTCAATAATTAATGCAGCAGATAGAGTTGGCTTTTCCTATATCAACCTTAATGAGTTTGAGTACACAGAAACGAATTGGGAGAATCTCTCGATAAAAGGATTTGATTTTGATAGTGATTCTAGTATGGTCAAAGGGAGCAAAGAACTTTCAATGAAATTATTGGAGATCTTTGAGGATTCAAATATATCTATTCATTTCTGCCCTTCTGTTCTAAAAGATGCAATTCAACTAAGAAGGAGATGGGAGCGAAGGGCAAAGAACACTAAGAAATACTATGAAGAAATTGACGACTCACTTATAGTAAAAGGAGAAATAAATGGAGAGCCTAAAGAAATAGTAAACTATCTAAAAAACAATTTGGGCGTTTCTAAGAAAATGTATGAAATACAGGAAAGAAAAGTATATACCCATTGGGCTATTGCAGAGGAAATATCAAAAGACGAAGTTTTTTCTAAGAAGGTTAAAATTGGAATTGTAAAAGAATATCCGATCCATAAAAGGGTTGTTGTAGAGTATATACCCCTCTAATAATCTGATTTGGGTATCGAAGATTTTTTTGTTGGTGATTTAGGTTTTCTGAAAAGAGTACCCAATAATACACCCAACTCCATTGTAACGGCACTGAGCAATACTGCAAATATTATATATGTCATTGGTCCAATATTACCTTTTGACTCTTCAATAGCAGTATTAACTAATAGTATTTTAGAATCAATTTCATTTACCTTGCTAGTTAGTCCAACTTCTTGGTACGCCTCTCTTGATTTTTGGTAGAATTCAAGTGCCTTTGAATAGTTTTTCTTTTCAAAGTAAGTATTTGCTTGTGTGTAGTAGTTTTCCGCATTTTTGACTACCGCGGAATCCTTTACAGAAAAAGAGATAGATTGAGTTGTGGCTTTTTTATCTCCATATGCATCAAAATATTCAACAATTATATCCGTCTTGTAATCACCAGATGGCGTATCACCTTTTGTGAGTATATTCAAGTTAATAATTCTTTGTTCCTGAGAGTTCAAAAAACTGATTGAATTAATATCAAAGGAATATTGATAATTTGCATTTTCAGGAATACTAACCTTTATACTTCTGCCGTATCCTTCTCCATAATTTGATATCTTAAAAGGTATTGTTATATCCTGACCTTGGAATACATCCTTGGAATAAGGGGATAACTCAATTTTTAGAGACGGGAACTCCTTAACTACTTTGAAATCAATATTTTTGACTAATAGATATGGCTTACAACCTTGCCTGCAGTTTCCAATTTCTCCCCTGATTGCAAGTGGTATCCTATAATTTCCAGGTTCCGCATTTGCAGTAATCTCAATTGACAATCTTGTAGTAACTTGGTCTTGTACATTAATACTGTGATCTACATCTTCAACGAACTTCTTTTCGCCGTCTATTACATTAATGTAATTTTTTATATCTATGGGTATTTCATCAGAATCTATTACTGCTTTCAAATCCCAAAGCATTTCAGAAGTCGTATTTGTAAGTTTTACATCTATAAAAATTATTTTTCCAGGATCAGTTTCAATTGGATAACTTAGTTCTACCTTGGGATCAGCATCTGCAGCCCCGTATAGGGGAAGCAAAAACAATGAAATAAGTAATAGTGGCAATGCCTTTTTTATCATGACAGAGAGTATATAATAAGTCTTTTAAGCCTTACTCTGACAATATGTTCAATGAAGAAGGCTTTTTTGTCAGTTTTTACATGCTTATTGCTGATATGCTCGATAAATCCAGCTTTTGGGGCAGATGCAGATAAAGAGATAACTGTAATGATACCTCTTTATGAAAAAACAAATGAAGAATATACCTTAAGGACTAGTCTCTATAATTATGGGATAAGGCTTGTCGAGATCACTAAGTGTGATAAAGAACTATTTCCAATTAATCAAAGCTGTGTCAATACCATTGAACTAAATATTGTCCAAAGAAACAAGTACACTAACGAAATCATAAAAACTGTGGTAGTCCCAGATTTAATAAAAGTCCGAGAAATACCGATGAGCGTTGAGTTTGAGGATATCAAGTTCAATTCTGTATTTGTAGTTACAATCTATTTTGACCAGGGTGCTGCAAACTTCAAATTAACCTATACCGAAAAAGATGTGTTGAAAGGAATGGTCCCAATTTATTCAGGAGAGATGGTTGAAACACCAATATCAGCTTATTATGGAAGTGCAGATACATTATACTCAATGATAGTTAATAGGAGTGAAAACAAACTTATAGTCAATGTCAAGAATAATACCGAGTCAGAAACACATTACGGCATATCGGACGAGATAATCTCATTTGGTAATATAAGAGTTAAAGTTCTAAATCTTACAGATAACGGTATTAAGTTTATAGTGTATTCAACTCCAAATTTGACACCTATGTCTAAATCCGAAGTTACAATAAAAAATGGGGATACTTTCAACATAGGGGGAGTAGACTTTAAGGTCACAGATGTTTCAAGTGTTTCAGCCACAATAAAAGTTGACGGCCAGGATTATCCGATAAGAAAACGCTCAGTAAAAACAATAAATAACCTTCTTTTTGAATTAATTGAATCTGGAGCAGATAACGCAACTATAAACATTTATCATCCTGAATCCATTAATATAACAGAATATTCACCTAATGTTACACTTACTGTAACTAAAAAACTTGAATCCCAAGAGGGAGATACTTTTGATATCCCATTTACCATTGCTAACACAGGCAAAGTAAATGCTGATGGATTAGAAATCAGCTTACAGGGAACAGGTTTAGACGTCGTTGAAGGTTTATGGAAGGGATCTTTAAAATCCGGAGAAACTAAAGAACTTATATTCAAGGCAAAATACAAAGAGCCTGGAGAGCATACACTTAATCTAAATGTAAATTCAGGCCAATCAATTGAAACTTTTCAAAAAGATGTGACAATTACCTCAAAGGTTAGTACCATGGCAAAAGAAGGTTCAATGCCTGCCTTAATCTTCATTGTTGAAAATTATATAGTTACACAAGATAGGATAAAACTGCTTCAAAATTCTATGAGCATTTTCTTCTATTTAGGGGTAATAGTTTCTGGTGCAATAATCTTCTATTCCTCAATACAGGCTTTACCTAAAAATGAGCCTCCTAAACAGAAAGTTGTTAAAAAGAAATTACCCCCAAAAGGAGCTCCTAAAAGACCGCCACAAAAAGAAAGACCCCCTGTAAATGGCGTTTCTAAAGAGCAAAAAACAAGAAGAAGGAAATTAGAAGAAAGACGGTGATTATCTCCTATTTCTTAAAGCTAGATAGATCCCCGCCAGTAGAGCACCACTTATGATACCTGCTTCTCCAAAAGGAGTATTTTTTGTTTCAGTTGATGGCTTTTGTGGTTCAATTGGAGTATCTGTTTGAGAGTTATTCTGATCATTGTCTAAAACAACATCTTTCTTTTGGGTCAATAGGTATATTTTATTATCATCTGAACCTATTAAAATATCATCTTTTCCATCGTTGTTTATGTCTTTAACAAAAAATGTTTCGACCCAACCACCTGTTGTGAACTTATATTCTATATTTCCAGTTTCTGGATTAAGTATGTATAAGTTGTTATCTTTAGACCCGGCTATAAGGTAGGATTGATTTTGATCATTTATTAATCCAACTTTAAATATTCTATCTGGAAGGTCAAATCTTTTAGTAAAGCCGCCCTTTGAATCTAAAACTATTATCTCGCCTTTATCGCCACCTAAAATTATCTCTTCCTTTCCATCCTTATTTATGTCGAAGAACCCTGAGGCAACGGCATCTGTTTCAGTCTTAAACTCCCACATTGGAGCCAGATTTCTATTTAAAGAGTAAACAAATGTGCCTCTCCAATCCTGAGTATCTTCACGGTACCATCTAGAAACATGAATCATGTTATTGAACTTGTCGAAGTATAATTTCCTAAGAATATTTTTTGTAACATATGATTTTGTCAACTTTCCTTGGCTATCCAATAAATAAGAATTATCCCATGCAACAACTAAAACTTCATTTTTCCCATCTTCGTTTAGATCTGTTATCACAGTCCTGAAGTTATAGCCCCTAGTTTCATAATCCCATAGAAAATTAAGCCCTTCGTCAAAAAGATAGACAGTTCCATCGTCGGCACCGATAACTGTTTCGTATGTTCCATTTGAATCTACATCCCCCACGTCAACATCAAGGATTGACCCGACAATTGGTATAACAGCTAGTTCTGTACCGTTTGCTTCAAGGAAGTACACAAGCGCATTGTAAACTTCATTTTTGGATACTACCCTATTTTCAGTCCCGACAACTATTTCATTTCCTGGGGAGTCATAAATATCCATGATTTTAATCATTGAATAGGAGTTATTAGATTCAAGCGCCCATTTGATATTGCCCCTATCATCCAAACATAATAATTTTTTGCCACTCGTATAAGCAAGAATTTCATTTTCTCCGTCACCATCAAGGTCATCTGAAACGACACCCAGTATATCAAAATTATCCGTAAAGAGTGTACTACTATCAAATTCTAAAGAAGCGACAGTAGAAATTGTTCCCATGGAAACTAAAATCATAATTAGTAAAGAAATAATCTTAAAATTCATATAATCACGAAACGAATATTATATTCTTTTATTTAAAACTATTCGTGAACCTATCAATAATATTTTTTCAGCAAAGAGATAACCAAAACTATTTAAGGGATGTTTTTCGAAGGAGTTTAGGTGTAACTATGCCTCAGGATAAGGAAAGTAAATTAATTCTATTTTTTGAAGAGATAGATATCGATGATATTCCTTTTGTCGGTGGTAAGAATGCATCTCTTGGTGAGATGATACGTAATTTAAAGAGTAAGGGGATTAAAATCCCTGAAGGATTTGCAATTACGTCTTATGCATATGATTATTTTGTAAAAAATGCTGGAATAGAGCAAAAGATAAGGGAGATCTTATCTGATCTTGATACTAATGTTTATGAAAATCTTGCAACGAGGGGGGAAAAGATAAGGCATACAATAATTGAAGCTGAGTTCCCCGATGAGTTAAAAAAAGAGATCATTAAGGCCTATGCAAAACTGGAATCAATGTATGGTAAAAATGTAGATGTTGCAGTTAGATCGTCTGCTACTGCTGAGGATTTACCCGATGCCTCCTTTGCAGGGCAACAAGAAACTTTCCTTAATATTACTGGGGAAGAAGCACTGATTTTAGCATGTAAAAAGTGCTTTGCCTCATTATTCACAAACAGGGCAATTTCTTACAGACACGATAAAGGGTTTGACCACTTCTCTGTTAAACTTTCTATTGGTGTTCAGAAGATGGTAAGGAGCGATCAAGGCTCAAGCGGAGTTATATTTACTATTGATACTGAATCCGGGTTTAAAGATGTTGTTTTGATTACCTCTATTTTCGGCCTTGGTGAAAACATAGTGCAGGGTACAGTAAATCCTGACGAATTCTATGTGTTTAAACCAACTCTAAAGAAAGGTTACAAGTCAATCATCAGCAAAAAACTTGGTGCTAAACAGAGAAAGATGATTTACTCTGAGGATCCAAATGAAGGTACAAAGAACATAAGGGTAGAAGAAAAAGAAAGGAATACCTTCTCAATTTCAGAAGAGGACGTCTTAAGTCTTGCCAGATGGGCAGTTATAATAGAAGATCACTATTCTAATAAAAGAGATAAATATACTCCAATGGACATTGAATGGGCTAAGGATGGAACTACTAAAGAACTTTTCATTCTACAGGCTAGACCTGAAACTGTACACTCTCAAAGAGACTTTAACACTATCAAGACCTATATCCTAAAAGAAAAGGGAAAGAAACTTGTTACAGGGCAAGCTGTGGGAGACCTGATTGGTCAGGGTATGACCCATATTATAAGGACACCCAAGGAGATATCCCTTTTTAGAGAGGGAGAGGTTCTTGTCACAGAAATGACAGACCCAGATTGGGAACCTGTAATGAAGAAAGCGAGTGCTATCGTTACTAATAGAGGAGGAAGAACCTGTCACGCAGCAATAGTTTCACGTGAATTAGGCATACCCTGTATTGTTGGAACAGATAACTCAACTGAAGTTTTATCAGATGGACAGAAAGTAACTGTAAGTTGCGCCGAGGGAGAGTTAGGAGCCGTCTATGATGGTATCCTAAAATATGAGATAGAAGAGATAGACATACTGAAACTTCCTGAAACTAGGACCAAAATAATGATGAATGTTGGTATACCCGAAAAAGCTTTTGTTCAGTCCCAGATACCTAACGACGGAGTGGGCCTAGCAAGAGAAGAGTTCATCATTAATTCTTACATAGGCATCCATCCATTGGCACTTGTGAACTTTGATGAATTAAATGAGAAATCAAGATACGACATATCTGTTGCAGAGATTATAAAGCAGATAGAAGATAAAACTCCAGGTTACCAAGAAAAGACCCACTTTTATGTTGATAAGCTCACCTATGGTATTTCGATGATAGGTGCCGCCTTTTATCCGAAGGATGTAATAATTCGTTTAAGCGATTTCAAATCAAATGAATACGAGAATCTTATTGGTGGAAAGCTTTACGAACCAAAAGAGCACAATCCAATGATTGGGTGGAGAGGCGCTTCACGATACTATGACGAGAAGTTCAAAGAAGCCTTTGCTCTTGAATGTAAGGCCATCAAAAAGGCTAGAGAAGAAATTGGTTTAAACAATCTGAAGGTAATGGTTCCATTTTGCAGAACACCTGCTGAGGGGAGAAAGGTAGTAGCAACAATGAAAGAGTTTGGCCTCACCCAGCGTGAAAATGGCCTTGAGATATATGTAATGTGTGAAATACCTTCAAATGTGCTTGCTGCAGATGAGTTCTGTGAGATATTTGATGGATTCTCAATAGGCTCAAATGACCTAACACAGCTAACTCTTGGTCTTGACAGGGACTCAGAACTAGTATCAAGCATCTATGACGAGAGAAATATTGCCGTAAAGAGATTGATCAAAAAGGCAATCGAAGTAGTAAAATCTAAACACAGAAAGATAGGAATATGCGGTCAAGCCCCATCAGACTTCCCAGAGTTTGCTTCATTCTTAGTTGAAAGCGGAATAGACTCAATCAGCTTAAATCCAGACACAGTCATAAAAACAAGGCTAAACGTTAGGGAGAAGGAAAAAGAGATGGGGTTCATCTAAGAATGCTTGAAACCATAACTTCATCTATAGTTTTAGGATTAACTGCTGGGCTATGCCCGCTAAATCTTTTTTTTATAATACCTATTTTTCCAAAAGTTATTGGTGAAAATGCTTTCTCAAATGCAGTTTCTTTTTCACTTGGAGTTTCAACTGTTTTTATACCAATAGGATTGTTGGCAAATTATGGCTTTTCTACAATATTTAATGCAGATAATAAATTTGGTTTCTTATTAGGGGGGTTGCTTTCTATCCTCATAGGACTGATACTATTAAGGATAATAAAAATAAGTTATTTAAAATCTGTAAGAAAAGAAAAAAGCTTCTACGGTTCGACACCTTATACCTACGGAATTTCTCTAGGCCTGATAACTATCGCAAGGGCTGCCCCATTATTTATATCCCTAGTTTCAATAGTCGCATTAGAAACGAATATAATAATAGCATTAGTTTCACTCCTTATTTATTCATTTTTTGTTGGTGCACCGCTAATAGTTGTGTCCTCGATCTTTGGCCTAAAAAAAGTCGAAGAGTTTACAAAGAAATACTCTAAGACCTTAGACAGAATAAGTGGGATAATGTTAATTTGCATTGGGGCTTACTATCTATACCTATTTATTGTCGCATAACTACTTGGCCTTATTTTAGTTTAATATAACGATTATAATAGAACAAATTTTATAATTTAAGAATAATTTTTGTATTATGTTCTAATATGATAGTAAAACTTAAATAGGCATGCATGAAACTTCAATAGCCGTATAGGCAGGTGATACCATTGAATGTTTCAGAAAGATCATCAACGATAAGTTATGCGATTCGAGATGTTGCAGAATATGCTAGGAAACTCGAATCAAAGGGAGAAGAGGTCCTGAAATTAAATATTGGGGACCCTCTTAAATTTGATTTTAAAACTCCAGAACCTATGGTAGAAGCCATTGTCAATGCGGCCAAAGGTAATTTTAACGGTTATGAGGATTCATTGGGGAATCCAGAACTAAGAAAAATCATTGCCGAAAGAGAATCAAAGAACAACGGAAAGATCTATTCTGATGATGTTGTTGTGACTTCTGGGGTAACAGAAGGTGTCCAACTAGTTTTTGGAGCAACGTTAGAGGCAGGCGATGAAGTTTTAGTCCCAGGCCCGGGTTATCCAACTTACACTGCATATGCAACGTTTTTTGGAGCAAATCCTGTCCCCTATAGAACTATAGAAGAAGAGAACTGGGGGATTGACGTCCAGGATATCAAATCAAAGATAACAAACAAAACAAAATGTATTGTCCTAATAAATCCAAACAATCCAACAGGCGCAAAGTACAGCAAAAAAAATCTTCAAGATATCCTTGATATAGCAATAGAGCACGACCTCTTCATAATCTCAGATGAAATATATGATAGAATCAGCTTTGATGGTTCATTTGTAAGCCCAGCTTCTATGACTGATGAAGTTCCTATCCTTACTTTCAACGGCATTTCAAAGATCTACCTTGCTCCAGGGTGGAGGGTAGGGTATATTGCCTTCTACAACTGGGACACACTTTTTGACATCAAGGAAGGAATAATGAAAGAACTACGTGCAAGGATAACTGCAAACTCAATTTGTCAAGTTGGTGCTATTGAGGCATACAAAAGTTCTGAGAAGTATGTAGTTGATATGGTATCAAAGCTAAAGGAAAGAAGTGAGTTTGCTTATAAGAGATTAAATGAAATACCAGGAATAAGCACGACTAAACCGATGGGCGGCCTTTATATCTTCCCAAAGGTAGATTTGGAAAACAAATGGAAGGACGACAAGGAGTTTGTCTATGAATTCTTAAGAATGAAAAAGGTACTTTTAGTTCATGGGAGCGGTTTCTGCCCTATATATGGGAAAAATCATTTTAGATCTGTTTTCTTGCCCCCGATAGACACTATGGAAGAAGCATTTTCAAGGCTTGAAGAATTCATGAAAACAAAAAGATAAATCCTAGAGTTAATCATTTATATTTTAAATTCTTATATTAATGTATGAGGGCTACCGACCAACAAATTCTTGAATCTATCAAGAAGGTCTTACGCGATGACCTGATCATACACTCTCAAAAAGAGCTTTTTGAAAAGGTCAAAAAGAACTTATCAGGCGATACAGAGCTCCAGGTATCCCAAGAAAGAATAAGGAAGGTTGCCAAAAAGTATGGCGTAAAGGTCCAGGTACACTCTAGAAAGGGTAAAGAGATTAAGAGTTGCCCTTTTTGCGGAAAGGATCTTCAAGATATACTATCCCAGGACCTTTTTGGGAGGGCAACTACTATCGGGAAAGTCTGCAAAAGCTGTAAGTTCGAAATTGGTATGGGGAGAAGCCCGGCCAGGTACATTTTCAGGAAATAAGTCTTGATTGAAAGCTTTTTAAGATGATTATTTATCTGAAAAACATAAACAAAAGACATATAAATAGATATAAAAAAGCCTATTAAACTCGCTATTATTGGAGGATTATCATGTCAAGAAACAAAGGACTCGGAAAAAAGAAGAGACTTGGCAAGGCCATGAATCAAAACAGAAGAGTCCCTGTTTGGGTTTGGGCCAAAACCAAGTTACAAGTTAGATCACACCCAAAAAGAAGAAATTGGCGAAGGACTTCCCTTAGGAAGTAGAGGTGAGAGATGTGGATATAAACGAAGAGAGAATGTATGTAGTACCTTTAAGGAAAGTCAAGGAAGCCTCAAGAACACAGAGAGCAGCTAAAGCTACAAGAGTTTTAAAGGAATTTGTTGTTAAACATTCAAAATGTGAGAATATTAAGATAGACAAAGAACTTAATGAAAAACTCTGGGAAAGAGGAATCGAGAGTTCTCCTTCAAAGATTAAGATTAAGGTAGTTAAGGGAGAAGAAGGAGAAGAGGAAAAGAGAGAAGTTGTTACTGCGTATCTTGCGGAGTAAAGCTAATGATAAGACAGTTGAATTTCAACGGCAATCCATTCATAGGTATATTTAGCTTTACTAATAACAATATCACTATCGTAAGAGAAGACGTTGGAGCACGCGCTGAAGTTCTAAAGGAAACCTTAGGGACTGAAGTAATACCAACTACCATTGCCTCAACTGACCTAGCAGGTATTTACGTTGCTGGTAATGATAATGGAATAATACTGCCCTATGTAATTGAGGACGAAGAGTTTCAATTAATAGAGAGGCTAGGCTACAACAAATGTATCCTCGAGACCAAGGAAACTGCAGTTGGAAATCTCATCCTTTCAAATGACAAAGGCGCTATATTAAGCCCAATACTGTCAGATGAAAAGGAAGTAATTGAAGATGCCCTTGGTGTTGAGACAGTAGTTTCAACGATAGGCAATCACAATTACGTAGGAAGCGTGGCAAGAGCTAACAACACTGGCTGCCTTGTACATAAAGAGGCTAAAGAGGATGACATTACCCTGATTAAAGATCTGTTAAAGGTCGACCTAAGAATGACGACTCTGAATAGAGGAGTATCCTATATAGGGGCTTGTATAGCAGTAAACGATAAGGGTGCGATTGTAGGCGAATCTACAACAGGTATTGAAATAAGTTATATTGAAGATATAATGGGCGTATGAGGTGAGAAATTATGACTAAAACTTACACAGTTGAAGGAATTATTAAGTTAAGAACTAGCACAAAACATTTTCTTAAAGATTTCGAAGGTATGAAAGAAGAAGATGTTGTTGAGGAGATATACTCTAAGTATGGATCCATATACGGCTGCAAGAGAAGAAATATTGAGATAAAGAGCATTGTTGAAAAGAAAGGGGACATGTAAATGGCAGGCGAGGAAGAAGCAATCAGAAGACTTAGTTCAGAATTGAACTACCTAAACGAGCAATCGAAGGTCCTATCAAACAATCTGTCATTGCTTTCGTCCCACAGAAATGAAATTGGCATGTCACTAGTCACTCTTGAAGGCCTAAAGGATGTAAAAGAAGGAAACGAGGTCCTAATCCCTGTTGGCGCAGGAAACTTTGTTAAAGGCAAGATAGGCGATACAAAGAACATAATCACTACACTTGCAAGAGAAGTCACAATGGAAAGAACTATTGAAGAAACTATAACAAAGCTAACTGAGACCTTAAAAGAGGTCGAGAAGAACATCGGCCAGAACGAAGCTACATTACAAAACATCGGCGCACGAATGGAGCAGATAGAAAGACAGGCCGAAGAGATAATGCAAAAGAAACAGTAAGTATTTTTTAGTATTTATTTAATAAAATCCTTTTCTAAATATTTAAAATTTAAATTAAAAATAAAATAAATTTATTTTAGAAGGTCATTGAACCTGTTTTCCCTTCTCTTCTTCCATCCACCTTTGTGGTAGGCGTAGCTTGCGATCAATGGTAATGCAATTGTTGCTTCTGAATAGACCATCTGTTCGCTTCCACTCTCAACCTTACCCCATGAGTGTGCTTCCTTCAATGTTGAGCCTGAAAGTGCTCCGTCCCTCTCATCGGCAACTGTTATCTGGACAGCGTACTTGTGCATGTTGACTTCCTTACCAAGGACATCTGCTGCTACAGGGACATCCTGAGCAAAGTTCTTTGGTACTCCTCCACCTATCATGAAAAGACCTGTGTCTTTAGAGGCGATCTTTATCTTTGTGAGTTCAAGGAAATCCTTTGCACTGTCAATTGATACCTTTGGTTTGTTACCCCTCTCGTTCTGGTGGTATACAAGCCCAAACCCTGCGCTGCAATCTGAAAATGCAGGGACAAATATTGGGATCCCCTTCTTGTAAGCCTCAAGAACTATTGAGTCCTTTGTCTTAGCCCCTTTCTTCTCTAGGTATTTACCCATTGCGACTATGAACTCCCTTGATGAGTATGGTCCTGGTTCAAGAGAATCTGCTATCTCAGCGATTGTCATGTCACAGACCCTAAGCTCGTCCTCATCGATGTAGGTATCGTAAATCCTGTCAACTTCGTGCTGCCTTAGCATTTCATCATCAATGAATGGTGTTCCCTGGTAGTGCTTGAATCCAAGAGCTTCAAAGAACTCCTGATCGACGATTAGTGCACCCGTTGATACTATGGCATCGACCATGTTGTTTTTTACCATATCATATACAACTTTCTTGAGCCCCGCACTGAATATTGATCCTGCCAAACACAGAATGATTGAGCAGTCCTTATCCTCCGTCATCTTCTCAAAGATATATGACGCCCTAGCAAGATTTTTAGCCTGGAAGGCCATCTTTGAATAAGCGTCCACTATCGGTCCTGAATCGAAGGTTTTGATATCAATGTGTTCAATTTCCGTTTTTAGAAGATCTTCTTTCTTCATCATAAAAAAGAAGATTGGAATAAACCTTAAATATTTTTCTATAACTAAAGAAATTTTTATATAATCAGATGTTTTTTTCATTATGATATTATGACAAAGATCGGTATTATTGGTGGAAGCGGGCTTGACGATCCAAACCTCATGAAGGACTATGAGGAGGTCAATATTAAGACTAAATATGGAATTCCCTCAAGCGCCCTTGTCAAGGGATCAATAAAAGGTGTTGATGTAGTTATCCTAGCAAGGCATGGAAAGGACCATTCTATCTACCCAACTGGTGTAAACTATAGGGCAAATATAATGGCGTTAAAGGAGTCAGGTTGTACCCACATAATTGCCACAACGGCTGTAGGCTCTCTTAGGGAGGAGATATCACCTGGCCACATAGTGTTCCCTGACCAGTTCATCGACTTCACAAAGAAGAGGGAGTACACTTTTTTCGATGAGGGCAAGGTAATTCACACTTCGACAGCAGACCCTTTCTCCGATCCTTTGAGGAAGATCCTTATTGACGGAGCAAAAAGGCTTGGTTTGAAACACCATAAGAAGGGGACAGTTATAACAATAGAGGGCCCGAGGTTTTCCACGCGCGCAGAATCACATATGTTTAGATTATTAGGTGCAGATATAATCAATATGTCAACGGTGCCTGAAGTTTCTCTTGCCAAGGAAGCGGGGCTTGAGTATGCAACAGTTGCCATGTCAACTGATTATGATTGCTGGAAGGAAAATGAGGAGCCTGTGACCTTTGAGATGGTCATGAAAACAATGAAGAATAACTCAGAAAATGTAAAGAAACTTATATTAGATGTTATACCAAGAATATAGAAGGTTGGACCTATGGATGGCAGGATAGATAGTATAAAGGAAAAGATTAGAACGATACCAGATTTCCCAAAGCCAGGTGTGATGTTCAGGGACATTACAACCTTACTAAAGGATAAGGACGGATTGAAGGACTCAGTGGATGTAATGGCCGAGAGGTACAAAGGAAAGAAGATTGACGTTGTTGCCGGTATTGAGGCTAGGGGGTTTGTACTTGGAGGGGCTTTGGCATATAAGCTTGGGACAGGTTTTGTCCTGATAAGAAAGAAGGGAAAACTCCCGCACAAAACTGTAAATCACGAGTATGAGCTTGAATACGGGCGCGACTCTATTGAGGTCCACCTTGATGCAATTAACAAGGGAGAGAGGGTCTTGCTTGTCGACGACTTGCTGGCAACTGGGGGCACTGCCCTTGCAGCGTGCAAACTAGTAGAAAAGCTTGGTGGGAGCGTTGTAGAAACAGCATTTATCGTGGGACTACCAGAACTTGGCGGCGTAAGAAGACTTTCTGACTACGGGGTGTTCACAGTAGTTGATTTTGAGGGAGAATAAAAAAATAATATTAATTTTTTTTAAATAAGAAATAAAAAATATAGTTATAATTTAATTGGCTCTCCAAAACACCTGTCGCCTGCATCCCCAAGACCTGGAACGATATAGTTCTTTGTGTTGAGCTTCTCATCAATGACAGCTGAGACCACCTCAACGTCCGGGTGCTTTGATAGGATTTCTCTTACACCTTCAGGGGCACTTATAACAGCGACGACTAAAATTCTCTTATATGGGCCGCGTTTCTTCACTTCTTCTATTATCCTACAAATAGTGTGGCCTGTCGCAAGCATAGGATCCCCAATGATGATGATATCCTTCTTTGTCGTTTTTGGCACCTTGACATACTCTACGCTTATCTTTGATTCTGGTGCCGGACCTCTCCAGGCGCTTATTATGCCTGCCCTTGCTTTGGGGAACACCTTGTAAAATCCTTCAATGAAAGGAATTGCAGCTCTTAGGATATTGATCATGACGATGTTGTCTTTATCTGTTATCTTAACAGCCTTTGTAGGTGAGACCGGTGTATCGATATCAACCATCTTATAGTCAAAGGTCTTTGATAACTCGTATCCCATGTACCTTCCAAGCTTGTTCAATCCTTTTCTGAATTTTATAGGGTCAGTGTCCTTATCTCGAAGTTCATCAACAAGTTCTTGTATAGCCAAATTTTGCTTAAAAGAAATAACTCTCTTGTCATTTTCTAGGTCTTTCATACCCATCTGCTACACCTATGAAGATAGTGAAAAATAGTATTTAAAGTTTAGTATCCAATACCCGCCAGAGCTCGTCCTGGTATATCCTTCTGTGGCTCCTCTTCTCTTTTGTTATCCTTCCGATTATGGCCGCCTCGATATTTTCTTTCTTTAATGCAGAAATTATGCCATTTGTTTTTTCCTTTGGTGAGATGATAAGTAGCGCTCCAGAAGATATGAGACCAAATGGATCTACTTTAAGTATTTTGCATATCGATTTTGTTTCTGGGTAGAGATTTACCTTATCTTCAAAGAATTCAAACCCCTTGTTTGATGCATCCGCTATCTCGTGAAGACCTCCTAGAACTCCACCTTCAGTTGGATCATGCATTGCATTAGCCCCAAGGGAAGATGCTATCAAAGCTTCCTTTACGACAGAGATCTTATTTAGTAAATCTTTAGCATTTTCTAATACTCTTTTTTCAAGATGCTTTGAAAGAAATTCTTGCTTTGCATCTGCTAGAATTGCTGTTCCCTCAATACCTGCCCCTTTTGTTAAGAGGATATCGTCACCATCGTTTGCACCGCTTGTTGAAACGTATCTGTCTGCAAAACCTATCATTGTCCCCGATAGTATGAGATCAGAAACTTTTGAAGATACCTCAGTATGCCCGCCGACAATTGAAACACCTATCTCCTTTGCCGCTCTTTCAATGTCCTTTGAAACATCCTCTAGATCTTTCTCAGTTGCACCCTTTGGCATGATGATAGTTGAAAGGAAGAACATCGGTTTTGCACCCATAGATGAAACGTCATTTGCACATACATTGACCACATGAAATCCTGCATTCCTTCCAGCACCTGTGATGGGATCCTGTGAGACGACCATCTTTCCGGGGAGTTTAGAAACGTCGACAACGGCTGCATCTACCCCAACATTAGGCCCAACAATAACTTCACTCTGAAAGTTGCCAAGGTAAGGGTAAACCCTCTTAGATAGAATAGCGCCGTCAACTTTGCCGTCGGGTAGAAATCTCATGAAGCATCTTTGCGCTCTATTTTAAAAAGGTTACACCTAGAAAGCCTTATAAACTGCTTTAGTTTAGGTGCTCTACAGTCATTAAGGTGATTATTATGGTGGGACTTAGACCTTCTAGAATTGACAGAATGATAAACAGGCCCAATTACACAAGAAGAGAGTACGTTAGGGCCGTCCCAGGGATTAAGGTAGTCCACTTTGACATGGGAGAAATTGGAAAGAAGTTCTCATATGAAGTTTACATGGAAAGCAAAAACGCTTGCCAGATAAGGACAAATGCAATGGAAGCTTCAAGAATTGCAGCTAACAGGTACCTTATGAAAGTTCTTGGAAAGAGTAGATTCTACTACAAGATAAGAACTATACCCTTTCAGATAATTAGGGAAAACGCAATGGCTTCTGGTAAGAAGGCAGATAGGTACGGTAACGGAATGAGGCTATCATTTGGAAAGCCAATTGGTTCCGCTGCAAGAATCGGCAGAGGACAGAGAATAATGTCCATCTGGGTAGAAAAGCAAGATGTTGAAGAAGCAAGGATTGCCATGAGAAAGGCAGCCATGAAACTACCAACTACCGTAAAGATAGATGTAGAACAGAGAAGCTAAACTTTTTTATTATTAATTTTTAATTCTAAAATAAAAAAATATTAATTTATTTTTGGGATGGTATGACAATTGCCATCTGTAGTCTGTCGTATGTACCCTTATTTGAATAGGCCATTGCATTTATAGAATAAAGGCCTTCTTTGGTGTCAGGAGAAACTGTAAAGACCACGTCATAGCTTCCAATCTGGTGTGCTTTTATCTTCTGTGCCCCAGTTTGTATATTCGCAGTAATGCCCTCCGGCAGATCTACAAATCTAACCATGACATCTGTCTGTGTAAAGAATCCTCTATTTTCTACACCAACTGACATTTGTGTTGACCCTGGTTGCAGTTCAAGAACGTTAATTACTTTTCCGTCCTTGACAATTTCTGCGCCACCTTTTATTGATAAGGATTCAATATCGACGTTTGGGTATATTATAGCCGCTGGCAAAACCTTCTGATTGCAATCCCAGCAGCAATACTTATCCAATTGAATCCAGACAGCACTATCATTTGAAACTGTAATGGTTATATCCTTTGGTATTTTATCAGTACCCCATTCAACAGTTGGTTCTTGAGTTGTCATCTGTTTGTTGATTATTAGATTTCCATTTGCATCATTCACTGTGAGGTTCATTAGCCCTGGATCACTTCCCCCATAAGATGTATCAAAATATATTTTCAGAACATATTTTGAAGTAGAACTTGGATTGCATCTGTAATTTGATGGTATGACAACACCAGTACATTGAAAGTTTGGTTCTACACCTGTATAATCAGCACAAGAGTTGACATCCTTCAAGACTTCTTGGGGAGTTAATGTTCTACACCCTATATGACTAGGTATAGTATATTGAAAAGGAAACCCACTGTTCACAGAACTAAAATCGGATATAAACGTTTCATGCTGACATCCTGTTATTAAAGAGTCGTATATATCTACATATGCTTCTATCCGTCTCTCTTCCACACACCCAGAAAAAGAGACCATTATCAAAATCATAATCGGTATAATTGCTAATAATTTATTCATAATTATCACATATTAATTAGAAATAATGTATCAATAAATATTTAAATATAACGTTTCGATAGAAAAAATTGGATAATAAAATATAAAATAAAAAAATATTAATTTATTTTAAGTTGTAGAGTACTGCGTACCCGTCAGTTACTGCATAGATATTTGAAAAGTTCCTTTCAGCCAAGAACTTCGCACCGTCGACTGATTTCTGTCCAGTGTTGCAGTATAAGACAACCTTTTTGTCCTTTGGTATCTGAGATATCATAACACCTAGCTTATTGTAAGGTATGTTCACTGCGTTAGGTAAGTGGCTTTCTGCAAACTGTTCTTCAGTTCTCACATCAATTAAGTATATCTTTTCCCCGCCATCAATCAACTGCTTAAACTGGTTGGCAGTCAAAGTCTTGTAAGTTGTTTCAACTATAGGCTGGTTATTTATCTTCGATATGAGTTGGGATGTGTACTGGTCAACTGCCATCTTTGTGAGATCCCTATCTGAGCCTGCTAAGACATAGACCTTCTGCTTCATCTTGAAGACGTCAGCCGTCTCATAGAAAAGCTTGTGATTGCCGTTCCTAAGTGCGTTCTGATCTGATTCCCTTAGTATCCTCTTTGAAAGATCGCCTGTATGCTCCTCTGCATCAGGACCTCCAAGTACTATTATATAATCATATACAGCGTAGCCAGTGTCTTTTACCCCAAAGAAATCGACAGTTAGGTTTGCCTTCCTAAGCGAAGAAACAAAGCCTGGATTCATCTCGTTGTCAATCATGTTACAGACAACAGCGACCTTTCCCTGGGCAAATGTAGCTGGCAAAAAGCTTAATGAAATAGCTAATAAAAGAATTATAGAGATAGTTTTCCTTCTCATTGTATCACAGAAGGTAATTTTAAAAAAATTATATAAGAGTTTCTATTATTAAATAAAGAATTAAATAAAAAGAGAATAAAAAATTTAATCTACTGTACTTGCATTTCCGCCATTGCCGTGGTTCTTTTCAAAGTTCTTCTGAAATATCTTTAAGAATTTATTCATTGGAAGTGTAGTTGGACAGCCAGTGTTACCTCTTGCATCAAGTTTTGGTTCTCCTATAAAGTAACTGTCGTTAGGATCGTCATATATATCTATGTCCTTTCCGTTATTGTAGAACTGATTGTACCATACTTTGGTGCCAGTTGGATTTCCAGCTGCATAGCCATAATAGTTCGTATGAATTTCTTCTAGCCCATTCACTGGATTATTCTTAATTATATTGTTTCTGACTATCGTATTGCTTACTTTACCGCCAATCGAAATTCCGGCATATACAGTTTTTTCAACGATATTACCTTCAATTATAGTATCTAAAACTTCTCCACCACTTGTTCCCCATGTAATTATGCCTATCCCATAATCCATTTCACCGAGAAGCTTATTGTCCTTAATAAGAATATTTTTTGCAGTTCCTGTAGTTGCTATTAATATCCCTGAACTCCCCCAATCTGCAGTTAATGGTCCGCCTTCTACTATGTTACCAACTATTTGTGAATTCTCTCCAGAAACTTGGATTCCGTTACGAAGTGTTCCAGTTACCTTTATTTTGTTGTTAAATATGTGGGAAGCTGTTCCAGCTCCTGCACCCATTCTTTGCCCGATTCCAATTGGATGGTACCCACTTATTTTATCGGGGGATAATAGGACAGTAAATCCCTCTACCGTAATTGTACCTAGCCCAGCTTGAATAGAAATTACAGTATTTTGATTTGCACCCGCACCAGGCCCAATTATTGTTGAATCCCTACCTGCGACTGATTTGAGTGTTAGATTTGGAACAGTAATATTGATGTTTTCATTATACGTTCCCGGATTAACTAGAATTGTATCCCCTGGAGCTGCACCGTTTATTGCAGTTTGAATTGAATCTCCAGGATTAACTGTTATCGTAGCTGCACTTACTGGATTAACTATAGTCAATATAGATACTATTAATAATATTCCTATAAGTATTGATTTTATTTTATTCAATTATAATTCACCTCAATTAGTTTATATGTTAAATAAAATAGGTTTTTCCCTATATATAAGGATATGGAAAAAAATATGGAAAATATGGAAAAAATTCATAACATTTTTTTCCCTTTTTCTGTGAGCTCAACTTTCTTGTTTCTCCCGTTTCTGTGGACAATCACATATTTCTTTGATTCAAGGTATTTGATATTCTTTCTGACAGTTGGTCTTGTCATCACTAATTCTTTACCTATGCTGGAAAAAGAAGGATTTACCCCTAGCTCGTTCTGATTCATAAGATAGTAAATTATATCGACTATCTTCCGGTCTACTTTGTCAGATGATTTTTCAAGAATATGTTTTGTTTCCTTCTCCAAAAGCTTCAGTTGTTTAGGATCAAATGCATTTTTATCAGCTAATAGGATAATGATGTTACTCCCAAAGTATGCTATCTCTCTTAATTCAGCTATGAATGTATAGAGCTCGTCAAATCCATTGTTTGCAGAAAGGAAATCCAAACTTCCAAGTAGTATGGCCGACTTATTGTCTATTTTTGAGATAAACTCCTTTAGATTATTGAGCTCAGCAGGAGCTGTTCTTGGCCCACCTTTCTTTGAGATCCAGTAATATTCAAAGTTAATATTGCCTATATCAAAATGTTCTTTCTCATCACGCGAGATTATTATGCCCCTATAGCCTACATCCACTAACTCCTTAAAGACTTCAAAAGGTATTGTGCTTGAATTCTCCTGTGAGAGATAGATGTTCCCCTCGTCAAGTTCGTATTTCAAAAGCTGTTTCTTTAGATTATTTTCTTTTTTCTTCTGCTCCGAGATGTCCCTAACTATGCATATGATTGACTTATCTCCCTTGGCCTCTATCCTGCTAAGACTCATCTCTACAGGGAAGACCTTGCCGTCTCCGTTCAAGAAATAAGTTTCAAATGAAAGGCCATCACCTTTGAAATCTCTAAAGAGAGTATTTTGCAATCTGTTTGTTTCAAGTGGTGAAGAAAAATCAAATATGTTCATGTTGTCTAGAAGCTTTTCTTTTTTGTATCCTAGCGCCTTTATAGTTGCCTTGTTTACATCCTCTATGAGGAAATCGTTATTAAGAATAAGTATGGGCTCGTTCGCATTTTCAAACAGTGCCTTAAATTTAATT
>Ga0209606_1001382_pt1 | contig 30176 bp, 34 predicted proteins | sample AD_UKC057_MetaG_FD_184412 | JGI IMG/M metagenome (GOLD analysis project Ga0209606, IMG submission 184412) | Active sludge microbial communities of municipal wastewater-treating anaerobic digesters from USA - AD_UKC057_MetaG (SPAdes) (version 2) | ecosystem: Engineered > Bioreactor > Anaerobic >...
TTGTAACCTTTTTCTACAAAAAGGAAGCTGTTGTTGGGATTAATGTGCATAAAAGGAAAAAATCAATATTAAAGAAAAAGGAGATCAATAATGGAACAGGTAGAAATAACAAAAGAGTTCTTGTTAAGCGAACTGTCAAAAGTTAAACCGGGAATTGCAAAGAAAGCTATCGTAGAACAGACTAGTCATTTCATGTTTTTGAACAAAGTGCTTGCATCCTTTAGTGATCAGATTGCAGTAATTCTCCCCTTCGATACAGGCATGACATTTTCGGTTAAAGCAGATGAATTCTTTAAGATCATCTCAGGAATTGAAGAGGATGATCTTACTCTTTCCCTTGAGGAAGAAAAGATCACGATAGAAACAGCAAATACAAGAGCGGGAATGTCTACTATTGTAGACGATAAGAGCAAGGTTGAAAATGAAGTCGCTCTACTACAGAAGGAAATGAAGGAGGGCAAATGGAATAAACTGCCTGACGATTTCCTGAAGGGCATAGAACTTTGTGTTTTCTCAGCAGCAAGGGATTTGTCGATGGGGGTTTTAGCTTGCATTTCAGTTGATGGAAAAGATATTATTTCTACAGACTCAATCAGGGCAAGCCGGTATACAATGAGCAAATCAGTTACACCATTTCTTATTCCTGCTAGGGATGCGGAGCAGCTTTTGGATTACACTGATCTGTCCAAAATTTGCGTAACCGACAACTGGATTTATTTCCAGAATGACGATGGACTTTCCTTCTCAGTTAAGCGGATCACAGGCAATTACAGGAATGTCAGGAAGGTCTTCGATGTTAAAGGAGAAGTCATAAATTTGCCTGGGAATTTACGAAATGTGTTGAAGTCGATTGAATTTATCGCTGAAGGTGATACGACAATCAACAAGATCATTCAGGTCAAAATCGAAAAAGGAAAAATCATTTGCAAGGCACAAAAGGAAGTAGGATGGATTGAGAAGAAACTTGACTATGCTTATAAAGGCAAACCAATTTCTTTCTATATCAATCCTATCTTCTTGAATCAGATACTTGAGAAATCTACGAAGATGATTTTCGGAAAGGATAGAGTTTTGTTTGAGACTGACAATTTCAGGCATTTTTATATTCTTCCTGGGGAGGAATAAAAATGTCTGTTATACGAAAAGGATTCTTCACTCCTGATGAATTAAATGAAGCAGGAGTAGGAAAAAATCTGACTGCCTCTCCTTGTGCAAAATGCGGTTTGTATAAGGAAGTCAAATCTCCTAAGATGAAATATACAGGGGAAGGCAGACTAAAGGTTCTTATCATTGGAGAAGCACCAGGAAAAACAGAAGATATTCAAAACGAACAATTTGTAGGAGATGCCGGTAATCTCTTGAGAAAAAGATTGAAGAAAAAGGGATTGAGTTTAGACAAGGATTTTTGGAAAATCAATGCCGTAAATTGTCGCACAACTGATTCAAAGGGAAATAACAGAACACCGACAAAATCAGAAATCAAAAACTGCAAATACTATGTAGATAAAGCAATCGATGAACTGAAACCTAAATTCATCTGGTTATTCGGGAAATCTGCAATCGAATCTTTATATACAGGCAGGTTTTCTCATCTTGAAGCAGGTGTATGGAGAAAACTTTGTATACCTGATAGGAAAATCGGCGCATATGTAATTCCTATGTACCATCCCTCCTATATTCTCAGAGCAGAAGGGGAACCTGTCAGGAATGCTATATTCGATATGGATTTAGATTTTGCTATTTCCTGTCTGAATAAAGAAGCTATAGAAAAGGAAGATTTCTTTTCCTACTGTCATTTGCTTACAAAAGCAGACGATGTTATTTCAATGCTGGAAATTATCCTTGAGGAAAAACCGGAATATCTAGCATTTGACTATGAAACAACAGGATTGAAGCCCTATAGCAAAGGACATAAAATCCCTTATATCTCTGCCTGTGATTCTGAAGATTATGCTTTTTCATTCTTCTATCAACATGATAGTTTCCGTTACAAAGAATCTGAATATAACAAGATAACAGATTTATGGTGTTCGATTTTGATTGATCCTGCAATACAAAAAGCAGCGCACAATTTGAAGTTTGAAAAAATCTGGAGCAGGGTTATTTTGAAAGTCGATCCTGTAGGGCTAACTCATTGCACAATGAATAATGCTCATATCATCGATTCACGGAAACATTTCTCAGGTTTGAAGTTTCAATCGTTCATACATTTTGGGATAGAACCTTATGATAAATCAGTGAAATCTTTTCTCACAAACACTGATGAACACGGTTTTAATAAGGTCATGAAAGCTGATCCGCAGAAGATGCTTCTCTATTCTGCAATGGATTCACTGATGAACTATAAGTTGCTGAAAAAGCAACTGCCTGTGTTTGAGAAAAATCCTTCACTAGAAAGGGCAAGAAGGTTTAACCTTGAGGGGTTAGAAACATTAGCAAACATCGAAGAAGTCGGTATTAAAGCAGATAAGAAATACTATTCCAAAGTATTTCTAGAAGAACATGAGAAAATAAAAACAACAACTGAAAGACTTGAAAAATATAAGGAAATTATAGAGTACAACAAAAAGAACAAGAAACCGATCAACTTTGAGTCGGGTGATAATATCAGGAAACTCTTCTTTGTTCAAATGGGATTGAAAGCTCCTAAGATGACTGAGAAAGGAAATGAAGAAGCTGTTGATAAAGATGTTCTTTCTGCAATAGACAGTCCTATTTCAAAGGATATTTTGATCCTCAGAAAATCATTGAAAACACGGAATACTTATGTCGCTCAGTTTCTAAGGGAAATCGAAGACGATGAAAGGATTCATCCTTTTTGTCATTTGAATACAGTCAGCACATACCGCTCAAGCTCTGAAAAACCTAACTGGCAAAATATTCCAGCACATGATAAAGAAGCAACAAAGATAACACGATCAGGGATCATGCCTTCTAAAGGATTTAAACTCCTTGAATTTGATTATGCATCTCTTGAAGTAAGAATAATTGCTTGTTACACCAAAGACCCTGTATTGATCAATTATATAAATGATCCGTCTACTGATATGCATAGAGATCAGGCAATGAAATTGTTTGCCTTACCTGAAGAAGAAATCACAAAGGATATTCGTTTTCATGCAAAGAACTCCTTTGTATTTGCTTCATTCTACGGTTCATACTACAAAAATACAGGAAGTGCTTTATGGAAAAATGCTATCAATCTGAAGACGAAATCAGGCAAGACAATCAAGGAACATCTTTATGAAAAAGGAATTATTAAAAGAAGTGCTTCTAAAATGCCTATTGATTTCTTCATAGATCATGTGAAAACAGTAGAAGAAAAATTCTGGAAGAAATTCAAAGTGACTAAGCAATGGCAGGAGAAGGTTATTGAAAAATATGTTGAAAAAGGTTACTTTGAGATGTTCACAGGATTTAGAGAGGAGGGATATCTCAGTAGAAATGACCTGATTAACTGGAGGGTGCAGGGAGTAGCATTTCATTGTTTGTTATGGAGTATCATTCAGATTGACAAGCATCTTGCAGAAAACGGATTTAGAACGAAGATTGTAGGGCAGATTCATGATAGCTGCATCTTTGACAATGACCCTGAAGAACAAAAAGATGTTATTGACATTACAGAATACTATGCTACAAAAGCAATCAAAGAAGCGTTTCCTTTTCTTATCGTTCCCTTGCAACTTGAATGGGAGGCAACAGAAGTAGACAAACCGTGGTATACAAAGAGAGGAATTCAACATGGATGACAAAGTAATAGATTTCTATTCTGAAAAACTAAAAAGAGCGAAGGAGGGTATTACAATGGTAAAGATGACAATCAAGGAAGTGGTAGAGAAGTTTAACACAGTTCAGAAGCTTGCAGTCGTTGAAGGTCGTATTCCTATCAAGATTACCTATCGCATAGGAAAGAATGCAAGGAAGATGGAATCTATCGTGAAGGACTTTCAGAATGAGAGACAGAAGCTCTTCATGAAGTATGGTGTACTTGATGAAAAGACAAAGCAAATGACGATTCCTCCTGAGAAGGTTGATGAATTTACTAAGGAAATTGAAGATTTTGTTTCTCAGGAGATTGAGCTTGAAATCATGCCTGTTTCTATTGTAGAATTTCACAGGTATGAGAAGAAAATCAACAATCAGCCTTATCAGATCAGTGGTAAAGACATGATGGATACTGAGTTCCTGTGGGAGGATATGGATAAGATCGAGTCCTTGCCTGAAGAAGAGAAGAAAGCATAGCTATTCAATCTGAGGAAGGAGAAGGAAATGCCGCTTGGTAATTGTAAAATAAAAGGATGTACTAATAAAACAAGATGCAAAGACCTTTGCTCTTACCATTACGAGAAACAAAGAAAGGAGAAAGCAGGGAAAATATGCAAAATATCTTCCTGTAATAAGATAATATTTGCTTCAGGTTATTGCGGTAAACACTATTACAATTACAGACAAACAGGAAATCCTTTATTGTGCAAACAAAAAAAGGTAAAGAACAAATATTTTTCAAGGGGGGATATTACCTATTTAGAAATCAACACAACAAAAGAAGGAAAAAAACCTATAATAATATTGCTAGATACTGAAGATTTTTTGAAAGTATCACAATATAAAAATTGGACATTTTATAATTATGCACAAACAAAAAAAGAAGGAAAATTTGTTTACCTTCATCATTTAATAATGAACATATCTCCTTCTCATGAAACACAAGTTGATCATATAAACGGGATTAAATGGGATAATCGTAAAAATAATTTACAAATATGTACCCCTTCCCAAAACCAACTAAAAGCAAAACCCAAAGGAAGAACAACTCCTTATCCCGGTGTAAGAAGAAATAAAAACAAAGACAAATGGACAGCGGCAGGAATAATCAACGGAAAGAATTATTTTTTAGGTTATTTTTCTACTAAAGAAGAAGCAATTCAAAAAAGGATATCTTTTGAAAAAGAAAATTTTGGACGTTTTCTTCCTGAACATCATTACAAAACAGAAAGGAATATGTGTTGTGCCTCTTCATATCATGTATCGTCCTAAGAATTTAAATGAATTCATAGGAAACGAATCAATCAAGATCAGTCTGCAATCGATCATTGAAAGGAAAGACAAGCCTCATGCCTTTCTTTTCTTCGGACCCTCCGGTTGCGGAAAAACAACTCTAGGAAGAATCCTTGCTAGGGAACTAGGTTGCTCTGAATCAGACATCTTTGAATACAACATCGGTAATATGAGAGGTGTAGACACTGTAAGAGATATAGACCAGAATTCTCGTTATGCTCCTATGACAGGAAATGCAAAAGTCTATATCTTTGATGAAAGTCACAGGTTTACCAAAGATGCACAAGGCAGTCTGCTAAAGCTTACAGAAGACACGCCTTCTCATGCTTACTTCATTTTCTGTACCACAAATCCTGAACAGATGCTAGACACCCTTAGAAACCGTTGTTCATCCTATCAGGTGAAACTTCTCAAACCTTCTGAAATGAAAAAGCTATTGAGATCAGTCTTAGAGTCAGAGAAGGTTGAAGATTTTTCTGAGAAGGTACTGAGCAAAATCACCGATCTTTCTGAAGGTTGTCCTAGACAGGCTCTTGTCCTTCTTGACCAAGTAATTGATATTGAAGATGAAACTGAAGCTTTAACCGCAGTCGATTGTTTTGAGAATGAAGGATATGAGACTATTGAAATCTGTAGGATTTTGGTAAGTAATGATACAGGGAAATGGGACAAGATCAGGAAGATTCTTGCATCTATAGAGGAGGAACCGGAAGCAGTCAGAAGGATGATTCTAGGATATCTTTCTAAGGTACTTCTCAACAGTAAAGGAAACGACAAAGTAGCTGAAATGCTAGGATGTTTTACAGACAGTTGGTTCTATAGCGGGAAAGGAGGGATGGTGCAATCAATCTACTATGCTTGCAAAGTTTAACGGAATCACTAAATCTATGATATAATAGAAAAAAGAGAGGAAACAATGTCTGAAAAATCCCTGTCAGAAAGAATGAAACTTGACAAATATAGCCTTGACGATAATGCGATTGAACAGCCTGATATTTACAGGGAATGTTCCGAGAATTGGGCAAAGGCTTCTCTTGAAAGGGATAAGGCAAAGGAATCTCTTGAAGTAGTAACTGCTAGAGTATCAAAAGCAATCAGAGAAAATCCTGAAAAGTATGGTATAGAAAAGGTGACAGACAAGGCAGTTCAGGAGAATCTTTTGCTTAATGAAGAATACAGGAAAGCATCTAAGGCAGTCATTCAAGCGCAATATAACGTCAATGTCTTGCAGTCAATGAAAGAGGCAGCAGAACATAGAGGCAGGGCATTGCGGATTCTTTCTGATCTTTACTCAGGCAATTACTTCTCAGCAACAGCAGGGGAGAAATTCAAACAATCAGCGGTCGAAAGAGGCAAGGAGGCAATGAAAGAGAAATTGCATGAAAGCAAAAAGCTGATTCTAAGGAAAAAAGTATGAACATCTTTTTTGAACATTGGTTTATTACACTAGCAGTTGTGCCGATCGTGTTGTTTTTGTGTTACATTGTACCAAGATTGATTTTCTCAGCATTGTTTAGAAGTTATTGGGAAGCAAAAAAAGAATTCCGCAAATCAGAGGAGGAAAAGAATGAAAAGCCCACTTAACAAGAGGAAATGGAAGGAAGCACTTGCTCAGAGGCAAAAGGAATCGAATGAACGTAAAGACGATTCAGGGATGTTTAAATCGATCTTCAAAAGCACTTTGCCTAGAGACAAGCAGTGGCAAGCATCTGAAGATGAACATGAGATTAACATCATTCCGTATCTTGCAGGAAAGAACAATCCGAATGTGAAGGAAGGGGAACCTGTCTACAATCTGGAACTCTTTGTTCACAGGCAGATCGGACCTGCAAACGACAATTACATCTGTTTGAGCAAAAGCTACGGTAAAGCTTGCCCTGTATGCGATCTCAGGGAAAAACTCATCAAAGAAGATTGTGAAGATGAGGAATTGCTCCGTTCCTTGAAACCTTCTAAGCGAGTCATTTACAACATTGTCTGCCTTGATTCTCCAAAAGACATCAAAAAGGGTGTTCAGGTCTTTGAGACTTCTCAGTATCTCTTTGAAAAGCCTTTGATTGAACAGGCTACCTTGCCTAAGAAAGGCGGTTTCGTTCCTTTCTCTGATCCTGATGAAGGAACAAAGGTTTATTTCAAGAAGAAGGGGAAGGGACTGAAGACGGAATTTACTTCTTTCCAGTTTCCTGCCCGTGAGGAAGAGGAAGAGAAGGTCACTGATGAACTTTTGAGTGCAGCTTTCTGCATCGAGAATTATCTGCATATTCCTACCTATGATGAGGTTGCAAAGTCTTTGAATGCAGAAGGCGCAGAGAAAGAAGAAGGAGAGGAACAGCCTGAAGATGTAAGTGATCCTGAAGACCTTTCGAGTGGTGAGGAAGGAGAAGAATCTTCTGAGGAAGGATCAGAAGAAGGAGAAGAGAGTTCCGAAGAAGAAGGCGGAGAAGAGGAAAAGGAAGAGGGCGAGGAAGGAGAAGAAGGTTCGGAAGAAGGAGAGGAAAAAGGCGGTGAGGAAGAATCTTCTGAAGAAGGTGAGTGTCCTGTCGGTGCAATCTTTGCAGTTGATTTTGACAGGTATGAAAACTGCGATGATTGTGATCTGAGAGATGAATGCAGGGCAAAGAATGATGAAAAGAAGAAGGAGAAGCTCGCAATCAAAAAGAAGGAGAAGCCTGTAGAAAAGAAAGTTGAGAAGAAGAAGGAAGAACCTCCTAAGAAGTCAGGAATCCGCAAACGCCCTGGGAGGTAAAAGCTGATGGCTCTCAAGTTGAAGAAACGAAAAGAGACAGCAGAGCTTGTAAAAGAAGCAGAAGACAATGCAGGAGAGTCTTTGATTGACGATATCTCTTATAAACCGTTTGAAGGGAATATGGAGCTTGTAGTTTCTACAGGCTCCACCCTTCTTGACCTTGAGATTTCAGGCAATAGAATCAGGGGAGGAGGGATACCGGGAGGTATTCTTGTAGAGGTATTCGGTCCCTCTGGTTCTGGAAAATGTATAACCGGAGATACTTTAATTTATGCCAACAATAAATTATCTTGTATATCCGATTTTTCAAAAGGAGAAAATAATGAGGGATACACACAACAAGAAGTTTATCTTTCTTCTAAAGAAGGAATTTCAAAGAGTACCCATTATTTTGAACAAAAAATTAATCACACAATAAAAATAAAAAATAGTTTAGGATTAGAATTGGAAGGTACTACAAAACACCCAATTTTGTGCTTGAATAAAGACGCTTCAGTATCTTTTAAAAAATTACAAGACGTTAGGATTGGAGATTACGTTTGTATTGCGAGGGGAATGGGTTCTTTTCCAAAAAAACAATGGAAAATCCCTAAGTTTAATCAGCTTAAAAGAAAAAATACAAAAACCATAAAGCTACCTAAAGTAGTTAACAATTCAATAGCCAGATTACTTGGTTATATGATTGGAAATGGTTCGGGGAAAGGGAAAGGTGGTTTTGGATTTAGCAGTGCAAATAAAAAACTTCAAGAAGACATGTCTGCTGTTTTAAAAGAAATAAATTTTTCGCTTTCCACAAGTTGCAACAACAAGGATTTTGCTCTATTAGGCGGTGCAAACGTAAAAAGACTCCTTTCGTCACTGTTAGAAAAAGCATCTACAGCGCGGTACAAACAAGTGCCAAAATGCATATTAGAGTCCCCAAAAGAACAACAACTTAGTTTTTTACAAGGTCTTTTTGATTGTGATTCTTATGTGTGTGAAGATAAAGGCACTCTTGAGTACTCAACAGCATCAGAAGTGCTCGCAAGACAAGTACAAATGATGCTGCTGAATTTAGGTATAATTTCTAGCAGAAAATCAAAATATTTAAAAGAATATAACCACACTTATTGGTCCTTGTTTATTTGTGGAAAAGACACAAATACTCTTTTAACATCCATCAACTCTATAAAATACAAAAATTGTGTGCAAAAAGAGCATAAGGATGTCAGAGACAGAATACCTTTTTTAAAGGAGTATTTATGCACAAAACTTGAAAACATAAAACAAAAATATTCTTGGAGTTCAAATGGTTTAATTCACTATCAAAAAAAAGCAATTAGATTTTCAATTGGGCATTTGCTGCATTCCCACAACAATAAACTATTGACTTATGATTACTTGAAACACTTTATTATTAAATTGCAAAAATTGCTTTACATCCCTGAAGTAAAAGAACTGTTTGATGTTTGTATGTGGTTTCAAAACAATCATTTTTTCTTTTCAAGCATAGTATCTGTTAAGAGAAAAAATGAGAATGTAAAGGTATATGATTTTACAATTCCCAAAACACACAATTTTGTAAGCAATGGGTACATCAGTCACAACACAGCAATCATTGCTGAAGTCTGTGGTTCAGCACAGAAGAGAGGAGGGGAGGTCAATTTCACTGATCCTGAAGCAAGACTGGATCAAGAGTACACTCAGATTTATGGTGTAACTATCGAAAAGGATTTCTTCAACTACAGCAGACCTGACACGGTAACTGAATTGATTTCTTCTATGCAAAGTTGGAAACCTGCAAACAATGATGTTATCAATGTGTTTGCAGGGGATTCTGTTGCTGCTCTTTCTACAAATATGGAAATGGAAGATGAAGACAAGCGCGGGCAGCGCAGAGCAAAAGAATTCTCTGAAGGATTAAGAAAGGTTTGCAGATTGATTAGAAAGAATAATTGGATTGTAATTTTTTCTAATCAGGTGAGACAAGGGGAAGGACATAGCTATGTTACACCGGGCGGTATGGCTGTTCCTTTCTATGCCTCTTTGAGGATTCAACTTGGACCTGATCCTTCGGGGGGAAAGATCAAAAAGAAAGTAAAATTACGTTCTGGAAAGGAGGTAACAAGTGTAGTAGGAATAAATAGCATTTGCACAATTGTTAAAAGCTCTGTCGATATTCCTTTCAAAACAGCCCCTATCAGCATCGTATTCAATTACGGTATTGATGATGTCAGACAGAATCTTCAATATTGTAAAGACATGCTTAATGAAACAAAATACGATGCAGTCTCAAAACAATTTGTATCCCTTGAAGCAGCAATTAACCATATTGAAGATAACAATCTTGAAGAAGAGTTGCGAGAAAAGACAATCGATTTGTGGGAAGACATACAAAAACAAATTAAAATTCAAAGAAAGGTAAAGGGGAGGAGATAATGGCAAATACGACGACGTTTGTTGATTTTGGTAAGTTGAAGGATATCACTCTTGGGGAGATTTACAAGAAGAAGTACCCGAAGCTCATTGTCCCTATGATGGGCGTTATCGGCCCCATTTGGGATGTAATCAAGAAACACGACGCTAAGATTACTAAGAAGTAATTTCACTAGGAAAGGGGCAGGGAGGCTTTTCGGGAGAGCCTTTTACTGAGTAAGAACTTCGCGGATCTTACAAAGCCCTGCCCCTCACAAAAAGGAATAAAATGAAAACTCCGATCTTACTTGTAGACGCTAATGCAATCGCACACCAAGCTAAACATGCGATGGAATTGAATTATGAAGGAATGCAGACAGGTGTTATGTTCGGTTTCCTTCGTCAGATCATCAAGATTTCAAACGAATTGAATACAAATAAAATTTTCTTTTTTTGGGATTCCTCAAAATCGAACAGAAGAATCATGTTTCCGGAATACAAAGCAAATAGAAGAAAAGACAAAGTACCAACTGAAAAGTTCTTTGACGATCAATGCTACAAGCAATTTAATCTTCTAAAACATTCGCTTCTGCCTGATCTAGGATTCAAATGCTTTCAAGCTGAAGGATTTGAAGCAGACGACATCATTGCATCAACGGTGCAGAATCATAAATTCGATTTCATTATTGTCTCAGGGGATACTGATCTTTATCAGCTTCTTTCTGATTCAGTGTCTTTATACAAAAGTAATAATAAAACGATTTATTCTATCAATGATTTCAAAAATGAATACAACATTACTCCTGCTCAATGGATTCAGGTAAAGGCAATCGCAGGATGCACAACAGACAACATTCCCGGTTTGCCTAATATAGGAGAGATAACAGCCTGTAAATATCTCAGAGGGGAACTGAATTATAAAACAGAGGCTTATAAAAAGATCAAATCATCTTTTGGTAAAAGCACAATCGAAAAGAATCTTCCTTTGGTAAGACTGCCCCTTGAAGGAACTCCTGTTTTCCCTTTAGCTATACCAAAAGAATTTAAGTATTCACTCACAAATTTCATTAGAATTTGTGACAAATACGGATTCAACTCTATGTTAGAAAGGGGGTATCTAGACAAATGCAAAAAGACTTTGAATCTTCGTTAAGAGAATCGATGAAAAAGATGGAAAAAATCATCGAGAAAATCACTGATCCTGTCCTGAAGTCTAATTTGCAAAAAGAGTATGATGAATTGAAGAAGAAAATAGAAACAAACGAGTCTATCTACCATGCGTAAAGGACAATCAGGGCATTTTAAAAAGGATAGACCTGTGCTTATCAAGCGCAGAAAATGTCAAAATATTATTGAAGACGGATTGCATAGCGGTATTGAAAAAAGATGCAACAGACCTGTCAAGCATCCTAATCATTATTTATGTGATCGATGTTTACGATGTGCGGAATCTTTAGGACAATGTTTAGGGACGGAGGAATAAATGAAAGGCGGAAATTTTGAAAGAGAGATAGCGAAGGAGCTTTCTCTCTGGTATTCAAAGGGCAAAAGGGATGATCTGATTTGGAGAACTCACGGTTCAGGAGGCAGAGCTACACAAAGAGCAAAATCAGACAAGGATACAAAGTACCAGCACGGCGATCTTACTTTCTCTGATCCTTGTGTAAAGGAATTATTTGATGTCTTCAACTTTGAATTGAAAACAGGATATAGCAGAAAGACAAAGAAGAAATCAGGGAATGAAAGAATTACAAACTGGTGCATTCTTGACTTGATTGATTCAAAACAAAAAATCTGTGTATTTGAAGAAATGTGGAGACAGGCTGAAAGAGATGCAAAGAAGTCAAAAAGGATTCCTATTCTAATATTCCGTCGTCCTATGAAATCTCCTTGCATTGCTATGAGTACAAATGTTTTTATACAGACAAGGATGAAAGCTGAACCTATGTGTATTACAGAAAAGAAATATCACGTTCTTTTCGTTACTCTTTCTAATGGTAAAAAAACATCATTGACGATTGTTCCCCTGTCTTCTTTTCTTGTATGGGCTTCTCCTGAAGATTTGATTGATGTAGGAAAGGTTTGTAAACCATGATTAACGAAATCGAAATAACAGGTTTTCAATCCCACAAAAGCACAACAATTCAATTTGACAAAGGCGTTAATGTTGTTATCGGATCTAATGATTCGGGAAAATCATCTATATTCCGTGCCTTAGCTTGGGTGTTTCAAAATAGACCTTTAGGAGAAGCTTTCAAGAATTGGGATTTCCCTAAAGGGGAACCTGTTACTGTAGGAATAGATTTCGGAGAAAATTGGATTATTAAGCAGAGAAACAAAGGAAAGAATATCTATGAGACTGAGGAAAAGACAATAGAAGCTCTGAAAACTGATTTGCCTGAAGAAGTGACAAATGTTACCAAAATATCAGAAATAAACCTGCAAAGTCAGCATGATAGATACTTCTTACTCCAAGATTCACCAGGAGAAGTTGCTAAGAAATTTAATGAAATTGTAGGGTTAGACATCATAGATGTATTATTCCGACGATTAAATTCTTCAATTTTGTCTCTGAGAAACGCTGATTCTGAATATGAACATAAAATCAATGAGTTAGATACTCAAATTGCTGAAAGAGCATATTTAGATGGTATAAAACCTGAGATAGAAAAACTAGAAACCCTTGTAAATACTCAGGAATCTCTTGAAAAGGAATCAAATTCACTAAAAACATTGATTGAGAAATTAATAAGAATAAATGAAGAAATAGAAAATACAGGCATAGATGATGCCCTAGAGGAGAAGGTTTGTTCCCTTATTACTATTATTGAAGGCTACAGCAAAAAAAGGGTACTCACAAACAGACTTTCATCTATCGTTTCTGCCTATAAGAAGAATGAACAGTCATTGAACGATACAACTGAATGGTTAAACATCGAATCCCCTGTAATGAATATAAAGAAAATGTTTGATAAGGGCAATTCCCTAGCAGATGAACAGAAAGGGTTAAATTCATTTGTAGAAGACTATAAGGGGATCGAAAAACGCCTATCTGAGAAAGAAAAGGAACTTGAATCTTTCACAAACAAGCATAAAGCCCTTCTGAAGAAAGCAGGGGTTTGTCCTCTCTGCGGGAGTAAAATGCAATGAATTACCTTTGTGTCGGAGACGAACATATTCGGTTTCAAAGACCTGAGAATCGAATCGATGATTTCTTTTTTACTCAGTATGAAAAGATAAAATGGATCTTTCAATTTGCAAAGGAACATGAGGCTGTTATATTGAAGGCCGGAGATTTGTTTGACTCACCTAAAGCTTCTCATTATTTAACTTCAACATATATTGATTTGTACCGTAAATATAGAAGAACTGTATTTGCAGTTGCAGGACAACATGATCTTCGTTACCATACTGATCTGAAGAACAGTCCTTTCAATGTTCTTTTGAGCGCAGGATTAATCAAACATGCTTCATCTGAACCATTTGATTGTGAGGAAACTCATATATATGGTGCAGACTGGGGACAGAATGTACCGAAGATAAAGAGCAAGGATTATTTCAATATCCTTATTATCCACAGAATGATTATTCCTTCTAATAAGGAAAAGCTATGGGAAGGACAGACAGATTATACTTTAGCTGATTCTTTGTTAGGAAAAGGATTTGATCTGATTGTTTCAGGTGATAATCATAGAGGGTTTATCATTGATTCTCACAAGGGAACTCTCATAAACTGTGGTAGCGTTATGAGAATGACAAAGGCGCAGATAAACCATAAACCTTTCGTTGTTCTTTACAATACAACGGCAAAAGAATACAAGCAGGTATTTATACCGATCAAACCTGCAAAAGTTGTATTCGATCTGAAGAAACTTGAAGAAGATAAAGAGCATGATGAAAAAATAGAAGCGTTTGTAAAGGGATTGAATGAGCATAAGGATATGGGTTTGAGTTTTCAGGACAATCTGAGGGAATACGGTAAGAAAAACAAAGTCGATAAAAAGATCATGATGATTATAGAGGAGGCAATGAATGGATCAGATTCTCAAGGAATTGACTAAGCTTCAGGAGATGATCAATGACAGTAAGGAAAATGTCTCTAAGCTAAAGGGAAGGAAAGAAGAAATATTAAACCAGTTGAAGAAAGATTTCAATTTAAAAACAATCGCTGAAGCTGAGAAGAAACTGAAGGAAAACGGAAAGGCACTAGATGATTTGGAAAAGGAAATCAAAAAATCCTTTGACAAGCTAAAGGAAGAATATGAATGGTAATAAAGAAACACTCAAAAGAATGAAGGACAGACTGACTTCTGAACTAGCAAAAAGGGAGATGCTACAGGAAAACCTTTCTGCTGCAAAGAAAGCAAAGAAGATCAACCTAGAAAAGTTAGAGGATACTCAAAAGGCTAGATCGATTGTGCAGCTTGTAGCAGAGGAAACTCAGAAGAAGATTGAAGTGCATATCAGCAATCTTGTTACAATGGCGCTGAAAGCTGTCTACCCTGAGAATCCTTATGACTTCAAACTGCGGTTTGTCTTGAGAAGGAATAAGACAGAAGCAGATTTAGTTTTTGTCAAAGGAGAGAATGAAACAGATGATATCCTGAATGCAGGAGGGGGCGGTCCTGCTGATATCGCTGCATTTGCTTTGAGAATTGCTTGCTGGTCCTTGAAAAAAACTAGGAATGTATTTCTATTGGACGAACCTTTTCGGTGTATTTCTCAAGATAAACAAGAAAAATGCTCTGAGATGATAAAAGAAATATCAGGCAGATTAGGAATTCAAGTGATACTCATATCCCATCTGCCTGACATCATTGGTTCTGCTGACAAGGTTATCAATGTAAAGAACATAAATGGCGAATCCCAAGTATATTAATCAGGCACATATCTACCATAGACTTCATATTTATCAGGGTGTTCCCCTAACCACACATTAATTTGTGTGGGATCAGGGTGGCTGAGATCATAAGAGGGATCAACCATATTTATGAATTTTCCTTTATCCGAGCAAATATCAAACCCTGGAATTTGCATCTCACACCACAATAGTTGACCTAGTATAGCAAAATAATCATAGCATCTTTTATACCAAGGTCGTGCAAGTTCTTGCTCAATAGCATTAATGACTTTTATTCTATCATTGACCGTCCATGTTTTACAATACCACAATTTCAATCTGCATTTTTTAACATAAGAAGCTACGGGTTCTTTCTGAAACAAAGTGTTTTGTGATGCAAGGACACCTGGATAAATCATCCACATGAAATGATTGTAACTTCCTTCAGTGTGTGCTTTGATCCCCCAAGAGAAGAAGGATCGCAGATTATCGGAAAGAACGGGCATAGGAAGCATTTCTGGAGGAATATTTTCAAGGTCTTTCACTGTCAAGAATGCATTTTCTCTCATTTTCAAACCTCCTTATAGCTTTGAATTCGTTTGGTCCATCCTCTATGAAACATCATTTGTGAGTTATTTTTATATCGAATATACTGTTCCCCGTTCAAAGCAACAAATAATGCCCTTTCATCCTTCTTACACCATTTATTTATTGCTTCTATCGTATTAGGACCAATCTTACCATCAACTTCAAGATTCTCTCCTAAGAAATTCAAAGCATCTTGAGCTATTTTAACCGCTGTTCCTGTTCCCATGTTTACTGCTGTATCAAACATCTCAGAAGCGATAAGGTAACTATCTACCTCATTCAATCGAATAGAAAACCAGTAATTGATTTTATAGATTGCTTTAGCCTGAACAACAGTTAAATCTTTAATATCAGATACACCAGATATGATGCATTTTTCTAAAGCTCTTTCAAACTCCCTTTTTGTAATACCGTACTTTGTTTCCCCTCCTCTATCATCAGGATTGTTTGAGTAAATACCTTCAAAACTTAGAGTTTGATTGACAGCATATTCAAAAGCATCCATAATCCCCTCCTATATATCAGTATAATGATCAGGACTAAGCAAAGGGTTTTCATCTCCTTCAGGATTTTCCTCTAAATGCAATCCTGTCTGACGCGCAATTTCTATCCTGATTGCATGAAGAACCTCATGAGCTAATTCTGCTCTATGAATGATGTTTTTACTGAATTTACCATCCTTCCTCATATCAACCCATATTTCAATAGGATCAGAGGAAATGCACAAACCGGCAGGACAATTCCCCTTCTCTGCAAACTGAGGCCAATCCCTTTTGTATTCCTCTTGCTTTTGTTCTTCTGAACCATATGCTCTCAATCGAAAAGTAACAAGCACATCAATCTTTTCCCCCGATAAGGGACGTTTGCAAAATGCCTCATGTTCCTTATTAAAAAGTTCACCAAAATCATTCATATTTTCTCCTTAACTAAACTGAGCATCAATGATTCTTAATGCCTTTGTCAGCATAGCCGGCCAATCGACATCTCCTGCATTGATTTCAGGCAAATGAAGATTGTCTGTAAAATCCCTTGTAATCGAATAGATTTCCCCTGAAGTTGTGACTCCCTGATACATTCCTGAAAGATTCAGATGTGTATTGTCAATGACAGCAGCAACTTCATATATGACTGTAGAATTCCTCAATTTAAATAGATCAGAGGGCATAATTTCCCCTGACCAAGATGTTCCTGTTCCCTCTACAAGAACTTCTCCTGAGACAACTTTCACGGTGCCGGTTTTATACTGCAAGGGTTATTCCTCCTTTCTAATTTATTTTTTACGGTTTTGTTGTTTTGTGATATAATATAGGTATGAAGAAAATTATTATCATAATAATTGCCGTTTTTCTTATTGCAGGTTGTTGTACAAGCCAAATCCGCCCTGTTTGTCGCCATCAAGCTGCTGCTTCTTGTTTTGCTGCTCATGAAAAAGGATATCAAGCATTCATTGCTTTTGGCCCTGTTATCGGCTCCCTTGAATGGCATGCACAAGCGTTTATCCTTGTTAAAGGAAAACAACAACGGCTTGATAACCATAGCAAACCGGGGACACAAGACAAATTTATACCTAAAAAAATCTATTCTTACAGAGAATATTTGTCTTATCTGCTGTCTCATTAAATCTCCTTCAATCCCTTGCGCCTGAGTGTTCGTGTTATTAAATACTCAGGCTTGGGAATGACCTTTTTTATGGGAACGGTCGGAGATCCGTCAGCAATCCATCTCCAATCTGCTCCCGGCGGAAGACCAACAGTCACAGCGCCCTTCGGCCAATCCGGCGAGCCGCCCTTTTCATTGATCTCATACTGTTCCACAAGGACTTGCAGCAGGCTCTTGTCTGGTTTCGTTTCGTCGTTCACTGTCGCTGCCGCCTGCAATTCGCGGATCTGTGAATCGTCGGGGTTAACGACAACGATTTCATGCTTGGTGAGATCAACACCTGGAAAGGGATGTGGCATAAGCATGGGCTTGCCGCCGTTTCCCATGCATGGGTGGTCCGGCGATGCCCATCCAGATATTATCTTTTTCGTCCCCTTCTCTCTTAGCAAGAACACCCAAAATACCTCTCCGGAGGAAGTTACATATCTTTGTTTTACATAAACATAATAGGGCCCCGCTGCTGCGGTTATCGATGCAGAAATTAAAGTCGCATAGCTCGTTGAAGATGTTGTTACGAGCTGCGGTCCATCCCACGATCCTGTCATCTCATGGACATTTTTATTCACCAACTTGAACTGCGGAAAGAAACCGTATTCCCCCCCGGGCAATGTCAGATTTTGCCTCACGGCTGGCATATCGCTTGAATAGACCTCGCCAGTGGAAGTCTTGAGCTTCGCTTGAGAAATTGAAGCATTTCCGACAGAACTAGCTGTAGTAGCTGTAGCTGCATTTCCGGTGCACGATCCTGAAGAACCTGAACAGTTACCAGTGACATTTCCCACAACATTCCCTGTCATTGTAGTAATTGTCAACTGGTCTACATTTTTTGATGCACCAAGAACAAGAGCTTTATTTGCTACAGCAACTCCGGCAGATGAACCATCAAGATAATTCAATTCAGCAGCAGAAGAAGTAACATCAGTAGCCCCTTGAGCTAAAGTATGTTTGTGACCAGGATTTGAACTAGAAGCGTTTTTAACAAGATAATCTAAACTTGTTGCTGTTCCAGAAGAATCGGCCCCTACCTTTACTTCAAGACCGTATATAGCATCCTGAAGTTTATTTATATGAGCAGCAAGAACATCGTCAGAAGAATCTACTTTATTTGTCCAACTATCTAACGAAGTAGGATAATTAGAGAGTCCCATTTCTCAAACCTCCCTCCCTTTTGCTTTTTTTATAATGCCTTTATATGTAGTTCCTGTCAATGTCTTTATTCCCTGAACATCGAGTTTCTGAATTTCTTTTAAATATCTTCCTTTTAGTTGAGACTGAAGAAAACTTCTAACCATTTCTGTTACATAATCTAAAGATGATTTTTTATTTTGCAATGCAATCTCATCAAGCAATGCAATCTCATCTTCATCTGTAAGAATTATCTTTAACTCTTGCATATCATACTCCTTACGGTTTAGGATATTTTGCTTTAACTGCAAGACAGTCAGCAATGTATTTGTCGATCTGCTTCTGGTCACCCTTCACGATACCATCGAGATAATCTGCAATGGGCGGGTATTCTCTGGCGCGAAAGACGCCATAGTTTTTCTTGTTCTCTTCCTCTTGTCGCTTCGCCTCTGCCTCGTAGTCGAACGGGAGAACCTCCGCGCCAGTTTCCTGGTCCTTGAGGAACTGGACATAGTCGGGATTATCCATGCTCGGCGAGATCAGGGCCAGGTCGGAAACTCTTTGAATATGGCCCCACTTGTCATTCATTATTCTATAGGATTCCATAAAACTATGCTCCTTAGTCTGATGTCACATAAACAATGCTTCCATCTACTCTTTTTTCACCAGAGGATGTAAATGCTCCACTGTCTATTGTTTTGTTTGCATAAACAGTACTTGTATTTTGAGATATATAAATTCTCCCAGGAACAGCAGGGTAAACATCATTGTCTTCCAATACTACCATGGACCCAGCTGCGAATCCTCCAGAAGAAGCAGCCGTGTATGGAACAGTAAAAGAAAACGTTGTGGCATTGCTCGTTCCCGATATAACAAAGATCACAAAAACTAATTTGCCTATTCTGTAGTATTTTACATTTTTTGTGGTGAAGGCCGAAAATCCTGTTACTGTTGTGGTATCAGAATAATCTGTAAGGGCGACCTCCTGATTCAGAAGAGCCCAGACCTCTGCTCCTGTCAAAGCGGCAACATTTCCCGAATCTTTCTTCCCAATAATCCTATTTGCAGCAACAGCTAATCTTGCAGGGGTATTTGCAGCAGAAGCATAAACCATATCATCTGTTGCTGTCATTACTTCTCTGCATCTATCTACATATTGCCAAGTACCGGGAGTACCATCTCCTGTGCATATTTTCAATATGGCAGAATTGACACAAACATCTCCTATTTCTGCTGCCCCTGTAGGATCAGATGTTCTATTATAGAAATGAAAATCTGCATTTTCTGTTTCTTCGTTGATATAAAAAGGAACCTTTTTTGATATATTATTGATCCATGCTACTATTCCTGATCCATAAACAGCTTCTCCGTATTTAAACTCCCCGTATGATCCTCCTGAAGCTGCTCCTGTCATTAGAGCAATGCCGTCAGATGTTATTTGTATTCTTCTGCCTGTTGCAGCGGTATTAATTTCCCCTCCTGTTATTGTTGTTCCTATAATATTAGAAGAATTAATATCACCTTTGATTCTTAATCCGTAAGAAGGATCATATTTCAAATAGGAGTTATCATCTCCTATGCCCAAACCATAAATCTCATTAAGATAATCAAAATAATCCTTCAAATTCCCTATACGAATTACTTCGGCATAATCATTCCAAATAGAAGAGTTTCTTCTGAACACAGAAATCTTTGTATGATCTGACGCTTCCGCAACAATAAATCCTTCACCTGAGATTGCTGTACTGACAACTGCTGTTCCTGTTTTCCATTGAGGTTTCTCCCCTGAAGGATAAGAACTTGCTAAATCTCTAATAACATTATATGTTGGTGCACCAGAAACATCAGTTACTTCAATCCATTCATCATCTAATCCGTTTTTAATCCTAAGTATTTCCCCTGAATCAAAAGTCGATGTTCCTGAAATAGTTAATGTTCCCGCTGCTTTATCCATGTCTGCTGCAAGAACATCAGCTTCAGTAATGAGTAAATTTCCTCCTACAGCAGAATAAGATTTCTTTTCAAATACAGAGCAAGACAGTTTCCCTCTTGCTGTAATATTTTGAAACTCTGCTCCTGTTTTATTAATTCTCCATCCTTTACCAAATACACCCGACGAAAAATCAGTTGTCCTTATTTCTTCTTCTGTAGCATCAATGATTATTTCCCCTGAAATAATCAGCTTATCATCCTCAATGTCTAATCCGCCTATTTTGTTTTCTTCATTAGAAAGCTCAAATATTTTATTTCCTGAATCATCATATCCTGCAATACCATATGTTTCCTCTGAGAAGTTCCCTATCTTCAATCGATCAACTGAGGATTTGACTACTTTAATCAAAGGCGCAGCAGCTAATTGATCAGTAATTTCTAATGTACCAGAAACAATCTCATGTGCTGTAAAATAAGTAGAAGGAGTCCATTCATGAACAGTAATCCCTGAACCTGATTCTACGTAAAGACGAGCATATTTTGCTTGAAAATTAGCAGGAAGAAGTGCAAGGATTTTATTAGTATCATCCTTTGTTGTTGTCAGATAATTTGCCTGAGCTTGAGCTTCAGATGTTCCGTAAGAAGTAAGAAGATTCCCTGCCTCTAAAGCATGAGAAGCGTTCCCTGCATAAAACGTCCAATCATCTCCGTCAAGTAGTTTGAACCCAAAATATACATTTAAATTTCCGTCTGCCCAAATCAATTCCTTTGCAAACAGATGAGAGACGGGGTATTGGTACTCCACATGGATCCACGCCATTAGAAGGTTACTCCTCCACTAGTTCTTGTACCATCATACAAATCAGACACATTTCCTGTTCCGCCTGTCTTGCTTCCTATTAACTGAAAGATATTGTCACTGACTGTATTTGCCTCATCATTTGCTGAAGCAGCAGCAGAAGCCTGATTGAACAAATCAAGTGCTTCTACTTCTATATAAATCGTTGCGTTTGTTCCATACAATACAATTTCTGCGCTAGTCAAAACCCTTGTATATTTATTGTCAGTGATTTTGAACCAACTACTATAACTCCCTGTTGAAACCTTTGTCCTTATATAGTAGCATTGAAAATCTTCTTCAACATTCTTATCCCATTCAAAAACGACTCCCCCTACAACAGGAGTAGCAGTCAAATTTGTTACAGCAGACGGAGCAGGGTTTGTCACTGTTAATTTATTCTCTGTCAAAGAAACCTTCCCTGTTTTGCTTCTAGCAAGAACTCCTATTGTAAGACTCGCAACAGGAACACCTGCTCCATCTTCATAATTCTTATCGTAAGTGTATGTATAAAAAGTGTCAAGGACATATTCTGTCCTTCTCAAAGTACCGGAACTATATACTCTTACTTCATAATCTTTTAACCACACATTAGGAGAAATGCTACCTGCTGTTCCTCCTGCTTCTGTATTAAAGTCGATTGCAGACATTGCATTCCATTCTACTTTGCAATCCTTCCCTGTAAAACTACTTTCATTAGGATTATTAAACAACTGCAATCCTGTAACCCTTCTTTGCAGGGAATTAGAATAGAAAGCAGGGGCATCATTTGTAATAACAGCCTTTCTCACAAGCCCTGAGAAGGGAGTAACAACACCTGTAAAATTTATACCGACTACTCCTACTTCATAAGTAGTTCCTAATTTCAATCCATTTATTGAATAATCTTTTGATTTTGTTTCTCCCTTAAAAACCCATCCTGAATATGTTCCGTCAGCTAACAATTCCCTCAGATAAACTTTTGCACCGCTATAAACAGTATTTGTCCCGACACTCCACGTCGCAGTTACTTTTACATCAAGGGATTCTGAATCGTTTGTAAATATTTCATAGAAAACATTTAGATTCGTTATTGACACAAAAGGAGTCAATGCGGAGTAATTTGACACAGGCAGAGCAGGAGTAGCAGAATCAACTGTATAAATATTAGAATTGTACTCTACTGCCTGAATACCTATGATAAGATCAGTCTTCCTCCTCATTCCTACTATTCTATAAGGTTTATATGAAACATCAACAACACCAAAAGCATACACATCAAATTGAGCAGGAGCAGTATCAAAAGGTGTAGATACTGTCAAAACCGTATGATCTCCAGCAGCATTTGTAACAGTCCGTTCAACAACTGTATCATCGCTCAAACGGACAACGATTTCATAGGAAGAACCTGCTGCAATCGTTACCGTTTGATCTATCGTTACAGAATCAGTTGTAGCAGAAACAACTCTTCCTCCATAACCCCACTGAGGAACGTCGTGTTGTACCCTGACAATATCCCCCACTGAACAAGCAATAGCATCTATATCAACATCAAATTCTATCGATCTGAGAAGATATTGATTACATAAAGCACGGTATTTTGCTGCTCTCCATGCTTCAGAAGGTTTTGTGCATCCTATCAAGGAAATAGACACTTTATTGTCTGCATTCCCTGCATTTGAATCAACAAGAGTATAAACATCCTTTTCATAATCATTTGTAGCGTTAGTAAATTCAACCTCTATCGATCCTGCCCTATCTTCAGTAGAAAGAAAAGTTTCCTTGAAAGAATCAATTCCTATGTTGCCTATAGTAAATAATTGTACTTCTGTTCCCGCCTTATCAATTACAACAGTAATAATGTTTCCGTTCCAAATTAGAGAAGCCCTTGCTGTGCTGCATACTTTGATAGCAGCTTCCCACATGCTCTCATTCGATGTATCAAATACACCGTTAAATGTAATTCTTTTCTCAGTCAATCCTGTTCCATCAGCTACTAATTCATCACACCAATCAGCCCATTCAGAAAAAGAAGCTGTATCTAAATAGACAGGATCATATCCATCATATCTGCTAATAGAACCATCAGCAGCATAAACAGGTTGAGTTAAAATATCATAACAAACCCATGCAGGATTATTATTATATGCTACACTCCATGTAGCAGTACCGCTGTTATAAACCCTTATTTTTCTACCCTCAAGCATACAAGAAAATTTAAAAGAACCTGATATGTTTTCAGTAGCAAGGGACTTGATTCCTACTAGAGCAATTCTTGGATAACTAAAATCATCCTTATAAACTTCTCGTAGAATAGAAAAATATACATCGTCTTGATATCTTGAATTTGTAATATCTTCAGATAATCTAGTAACACGAATATCATAAGTACCGTGACTTAATCCTTGTGCTTTAAATATTTTGGTAATTTCATTAGAACCATTACCTGTCATAGTAAAATAATCAACAACAGTTGTTATTGCAACATAAACAGGAGCATTAATCCATCTCCAAAAAGTATTATTATTTGATACTTCTCCTTCATAATGAGAAGTAGGATCAGTATTTCCCACTTCAACTTCATACCATAAATTATCAATTACACGACAACTATCCTCACCATCAGAATAAACAGGTTGCCATTGTCCTCTACTCCACCTATTTTTATAACCATCAAAAACATTTCCTGTTGTTAATCCTTGTTGAGCAATATGAGTCCATGTTGAATCACCTTGTTTTTTGTATTCTACAGTCACATTTACAGAAAGAGCAGAATAACTACCATTATCTGCTATATAATATAAACCATTCGGTGCATTTATCTCAATTTCAAGATCATCAAAATCATTATTGATTGTTGTATATGTATAATATGAACCATAAGGTATTTTAGAAGAAGGCAAAAATTCTACCTTCGTATCGTTAAAATTAGAAATTATCGTTTGATCAACTGTACCGTATCTAACTTCTATAACAGTACCATTAAAATTAGTTGCTTCTTTTCCTGATACTTCTTCTTTTACCAATTGATCATTGATTTTGAAATCATATATTCTATTTACCGGTCCCATGCCTAAAGCAATGAGAACATTCACATAATTTATAGTTCCTTCATTCTCAAGGAACCCTGTTATAATATTTCCGTAAACCTTATGCAATCCATAACAGAAAGGAATTACGCCTCCCTGCTCTTGAGTAGTTGTGGGATTCCATTTATAAACGGAAGACTGAGACTCTGATTGCAACGAACCTAAATCGATAGAAGGAGAACCAACAAGGGCATTGACAAGGACTCCCCCTATAAACATGGCAGAAGCAAAATATCCTGCCATTGCAAGATTATATGCTCCTCCTGTTAATCCTAATCCCCCTGCCCCTAAATAAGAACCTACACCATATGAAGCATAAACAACTACTACTGCAACAGCGATCATTAATACTGTTCCGAGCATGTCATTATCGCCTACTTCAGGAACAATGAGGATTTGATCGCCTTTCTTCAGAATTGTTTTATCCCACAAATAAGAAGGAACAGCTTTACCGTTCAAAGAAATTGTCACTTCTAAAGCAGAAGGAACTTCTTCACAGTATATATCAAGCAAAGACATTCCATAATGAAAAGGCTTTGTAGAAGTCTTTCGATCTCTTCTATTAAATGGATTTTCACACCTTATGATTTCAAGTTTTTCCATCTATAAAATCCTCTTATCCTTTTAGACCAGAAGATATCGTTTATTTTTGCAATCACGCTTCTCTTGCCTGTAAGAGTATGAACAAACCTGTTGTTATCAATCATAATTCCTATATGAGACACAAAAGGAGGACGAATACTTAGAGCTATGATACATCCTTCTTCCGGTTTATCTAGCTCCTCAAACAAATCCTTTCCTTGCATCATCAATTCATGTATCGCTTCTCTTTCATTAGGAGCAGAGAAATCAGGGAAATTGTCAATCCCTTTCCTCTTATAGTATTCAATGCAAAGACCTAAACAATCTACCCCCTTGCTTATGTCCCTACCGTTCTTCATATAAGGAACACCTACTAAGGAAGAATAATCAAACAAACTTGATTCCTCCTTTTCCTAATCCGATAAATCCTCCAAAATGTTCAGAATTGCTCAATTCCCTGCATCTCGTAAGTGTTCCGTTGCATGTCGTTTCTGCTCCTGCATATTGACACTCAACACCCTTGAACTGAGCAACCCAATTGCAATGATTTGCAACATATTTATATAAGGGAAATCTCTTGTTAAAAGGAGAGGGCATTCCTAACGTCAAGGAAATCCACTGAACATCAGCAGAAGAATCAACAACCTCATAAGTTAATTCTAAATCAGATAAATCTGCTGCAAGATTATCCGAATTAACAACAATCAATCGAACAGTAGAACCTACTGCACCATTTGTACTTTCAAGATAGGTCTGAATCAATCTTGTAATATTGCTGACTTTGAAAACAATCGAAGGGATTTTCCCCTTCTCGAAATTGATTGTGTCTATCTCAAAAGGAAATGCTGTATAGGTATTGCTTTCAAATGTCACATCCTCATTATTTCTTGCAAGGCGGACAACTGTTGAAGAAATGTCATTGAACGTAATCTCAGCAAGGATCAACCATGCTGACTTCGTAGCGATTTTGTTTTTCTCTAAAATTATCGCAGCAGGAAGCGTTTTCATACTTCTTCAACCTTAATCTTGATCTTGTAATAGGATGTCCCTTTATTTGGTTTGATATCCGGTCTTTCTGCAAATCTTACAGTATAATTTGTGCTGTTCAAAGGATTTGTCCATGTAAAAGAAGTAGTTCCTATTACGACTGTTGAATCGATAAAGGTTTGCAGTGTAGCCTTGTCTGCACTTGTGTAGTAAGGAAACTCATAGGAAAACCATTTCCTTAGTCTTGTGAACCTACTCCTTGTTATTGTATACCCCCCTTCACTGTCATTCTTGAGAGTAGGATCAATAACAATCCCTTCTTCCCAAGAATCTAGAACTTCTTCAGTCAACTTGAAACTTGAGAGAGTAGGAAAAGTAGGCATTATTTTCTCCCCCTGAATAAACCGCTTAAAGGTCCGCCTGTCTCAACATCTTTCAAAACAATTCCTATTACCATTTTACCTGCATCAAATTCAACCTTCTTATTTACATCAACCTGTTTTCCTGTCTGATTGAAGACATTGACTTCTACGTTTGATCCTCCTCTAGGAGTTACAGTTTCTCCGTTTTCAAGAATTGCAGGAAATTCACCTGGCCTCAGACCTGAATGAAGTCTAGGAGCAAAATCAAACAACCATGAAGGAACAGATGTTGCACCGGGATGTGCTGTTCCTCTATGCAATCTTTGCGAGAAAACTCCTCCTACTGAGTAATTACTATAAACAGCAGCATTTGCAGAAGAACCGTAACCTGTTGTTCCAGTTGCTGTAGCTCCTCCCCCTCCCATACCAAAGTAACTTGCACCAAATGCTTTGAGGAAATGCATGACAACTTCATCTGCAAGAAACTTCGCTAATGACCTTCTGACAGACGTAAGAAATGAAGTGAAATAGTCATTCAGACTTTTCAAATTCAATTCCATTACATCAAAGAAAGCATCTTCAAAGGTTTGAGACATTCCTGAAGCGATACCTTCAAACACGCTTGTCCATCTTTGTCCGTATGATTCAAAATCATAAGTTATGTCATCAAGAAACTTTTTCAAAACACCTGTTACTCCTGATTTACCATAAATATATTCAATATCCCTTGCACGTTTTCTGTAAAGCTCAGTTATTTGTGCATTTGTAGAAATTTCTAAATTCTGTACGTTCCTCAAATAATTTTCTGTTTCAAGGGCAAACTCCTGCTGAATCTTTGCCTTTTCGTCTTTGTTTTCCTTTGCGTTGATTTCTTCTAACACATTCTTATTTAAGAACGCTGCAAAGGTATCGTCAAGTGCTTTTCTTTCTGCTCTTTTATTGTCTTCTAAATAAGAGAGCAAAGAGGAATAGTATTCACGAACATTCATCCTCTTATTTTCATACAACCATTCTGTATCCTTTTGTTGTTCAGTAATACTTGCTGCCTGTAATTCCTTTTCCTTGTTTATAGCAACAATCCGAAGAGCATAATTACTCTCCCTCAGATTCTTTTCTCTCTCTATATATTTAACAACCCGATCATGTCGATTGTCTTCAATTGTCCTTTCCTTTTCATCAAAAGCTTCTATCTCTTGTCTTCTGAATTTTTCTAAGTCAGTTCTTCTCTGCTCCTCAATCGCTCTTCTCTTCTCAGCATCCTTTGCATAACCTTCATCCTTAATCGCCTTTTTGTATAAATCCTCGACTTCATTTCTTTGCTGATTGATGATCTCCAATTTCTTTTGGTATGTATCCTCTGCATTCCAAACAGTCATTTTATTATAGTAATCTTCATCTATCAGATTGTTGCTATAGAGATTTTTCAACTGATTGGTAAATGTTTTTGCATGAGATGTGTATATAGCAAGACGCTGATTCAGATAAGTTTTCTCTGAAGCAATAAGAGAAGGATATTTTTCTGTACCGGGAATAGTAGGGGAGGGCAAAGGACCGCCCAAATCCTTTTTCCCTACTTTCAATTCAGGGGCAATGGTAAATGTTTCTCCTGTCAGTCTTGCCCAATCTTTATTATGTTGCTCAAGTATTTTGTTGTTTTCCTCAACACCCCATCTCCAAGCATCGACAAATCTCTGAGCAGCACCTTTGAAATCAAGTCTAAAAATATCCATCAATGCTTCAGAAAGGACGTATAAATTTACGGTAAGGTATTTGATAGCTAACCAAACACTCTTGATAATTGTTGTCCATCCTATCAATACTGCTCCTGCAAGCTTGACAATACCTATTAAAAACCAAATAGCATTACCAGCAGCAGTAGCATTCATAGGAAGCATTGAAACTTCTGCTACCCATTTTTTGAACAATTCAATTTGATTCTCAAGAGTTTTATTCATCTCATCAGATGCATTTTTATTTGCATCCTGAGACTTGCTTATTTCTTTTACCAACTCATTGTATATATCTAAATCTCGCAAAACAGCGAGAAATGCTTTTTGTCTTTCTACAGGAACTAATTGACCAAGAAAAGAAGATGCTCCTACAGACAATCCGCTTTCTCCCGTACCAACAATGTTTCTAATCTTTTCAAGGATTGTTACAAATTGCTTTCCTAAAGGAATATTTTTGTCAATTTGAATACCTACCTTTTGCAAAAGAGCAAGCTTATCAGGTTGTACAAGACTTGTAGCAACACCGGCTAATGCTCTAGCAGCAGGACCGGCCTTTGCACCGAGATTTGTGACAAGAACAGACATTGCCATCATCTGATCAACAGACAATCCTATACTTTGCGCCATCTGACCAAAATGCTGCATGACAAGATTGACATCTTTAGGGGCGATAACTCCTATACCAAGAGCAACAGTCAACTTGTCGAGGATTGCTTTGTATCTCTCAGCATCATTTGCAAGTTCTTTCAATCCGGTTGTTTTCCTGAAGGTATTCATCATACCAACAACTGCATTTGTGAACTTTTCCATTTCAACTTCAGGCCATGCAGTCTGAAAACGAACAAATTCTTCAAGAATTCCTCTAACTGTAGTTATTTCAACACCTGCCGCTCTTAATCTATCAGCAGATTTGATAATATCATCAAAAGGAATAGGGTATTTAAGATTCAAAGCCCTTGCTAATTCAATGACAGATTCAGCAGCTTCTTTAGAAGATTGACTGAAATCCCCCATCATTGCATCATATCTTTTGAGTTTCGCAAAAGCAGAATCGACTTTAAGTAACTGATCAATACCCGACTTCAGCATCTTCATTGGAACATCTACTGCTGCAAAAAGAACTGCCTTAGCTCCGTACCATCTTGCTTGAATAGCAAGAAACTTTTCAACATCTTTGATGTACCCCTGCAAAGATTTTGATGCAAAGTTCCAAGAAGCAGCTTGTTTTGTATTCTGCTGAGTTACTTTTGCTGTAGTTCCCTGCAAAGAACCCAAGGCATTCTGAATCCTTTTGATATTAGCATCAAAGGAAGCGTCAAGTTTCCCGGTGAAGAGAACACCTAGATCAAGCTGGCTTTTCATTTACGCACCTTCCCTGCCCACTGCTTATGTTTCCCCATCATCCTCTCAGTCAAATCCTTGCGTTCTTTAACAGACAAACCTTCATATTCTTTTGGATCTTTGAAAACGAAATCATCTTCTTTCTTCTTTTCTTCCTCTTCAAATTTTGCACCGAGCATTGCTGCTTTTATTTTATATCTGTCTATTTCTTCCTTTTGATAATGTTCGTACATTACCACTATTTGTCCAAGGGTGAGTCCTCCTTCTTTATATCTTCGTCTGAAGAAATCTTCAAGTCGGTATTGTGGGTACTGTCGGAGGATGCAGGTAACGACGGCTCCAAATGAAAAGTCTGCCTGATCTTTTCGACCAGGCTTCTCACTTTTTTTTCAAGGATTCCATAGTTAGAATCATACACAATCTCAGCAATTTCAACTGCTTGAGTATTTGTAATATCACTCAAAAGTTTCTCCCCTTCATCGGTAATCAAGGAAAGAACTTTACCAATATTGTCTGAAATTGCTTTCCTGACTGCATTTGCAATTTCAAAATTATTGTTAGGGCTTTCAGAAAGGATGTCCTGAATCGCCTTTACAAACAACTGAGACATCTCAAGCTGATTTGCTAGAGATAATGGATAAATCTCTACTTCCTTCAATTTCCTTGTTCCTATCTCAACTTTCCTGATTAACGGATTCAATTTGCTCATATCGTCTTCTTTCATAAAATTGCCCTCCTGATATTTTTGATTCTTACTGCCCCTCCCCTTTTACAGAGAGGGGCAGTTTAGATTAGTATTACGGAATAGGTCTGAACAAAATTCTTCCAAGAGGCTTCGAGTTCCAGATAGAACTGCCTCCGCTGACTGAATCATCTGCACTCTTTGCTTCAATCGTCATGACAGAAGCAGCAGAATCTTCAACCTT
>Ga0209606_1001383_pt1 | contig 30154 bp, 25 predicted proteins | sample AD_UKC057_MetaG_FD_184412 | JGI IMG/M metagenome (GOLD analysis project Ga0209606, IMG submission 184412) | Active sludge microbial communities of municipal wastewater-treating anaerobic digesters from USA - AD_UKC057_MetaG (SPAdes) (version 2) | ecosystem: Engineered > Bioreactor > Anaerobic >...
TGTCGCCGATTACGAGCACGTCGGGACGTAGTTTTTCGGTGCCCGAATAGCCAATTACCGGGTAAGCCATCGGATAGGTTTCGATGGGCAGCAGCAGGTTCATGATGTGGCCAATGTCGTAGTCGGTGCCTCGTTGCGTCACGTCGGTTTCGATATGGCTCACGTGCATTTCGGGCATGTCGATGTGGCGGATGGCCTCGATGCGCCTGATGATGGAATCGGCAGCGAGATACATGCCATAGTAGCTCCAGTGAATTCCGCATTTGGGGTAGAGCGGATAGGTGGCGGTATCTTTCATGGCACGGAACCATTGGTTCATGTCGATGCAATGAATGCCCGCTTCGGTGCATTTCCGTGTAATCAGCTCGTAGTTGGTGGGGTTGCTGCGCGGGGTGTTGTAGGGCCATGGTACATGCTCGGGGAAGAATGTGGCCTTACCGGGTGCCAGAACGAGCAGCATATCGACGTTGCGCTCGCGCAGCAGCTTCTGGGCTTTGGCAGCCTGCATCACCAGGGTGTCGATGGCTCCCTCACCTAAGAAATCGTCGCCGTGATAGGCTTCGAGGTAGTTGTTTTCGAATAGGTAGCCGTGCCTGCCGATTACAATTTTGGCCGCCGTGGTTTTGCGGAAGAGGCTGTAGTCGAGCTGGTTGTTGACACGCACAAAGAACGAACGCAGACCGAAGTTCTCGTTGTAGTAGGTGCTTAGGCTATCCTGACAGGAACCTGTAAACCACTGTTTTACGCCCATCGAAGGTTTTTGGGCAGGCACCCAGGCGCCCTGCAGCGGTGTAAGCCTGAACATGTGAAAGTATTCCTGCGCCAGGGGAACGAACAGGAGCAGGATGAGCACTCCGAATAGTATGTTTAGTTTTTTGTTCATGCAAGGCAAAGTAAGTAAGTATTTTCGAGCCTGAAAAATGTTTTTGATAAGATTTCGGGAAGAAATTGAGGGGATAACGGTGGTAATGGTTGGGATCACGGAGGCTATTGTTGCGATATTATTGTTTGGTTACAAGAGTGTCCCCAAAAGTGTGTCATTTGAATTTTTAATTGGCAATACCATGATGTCGTAGGGTTTATTGAACAGTCTTTTTTGAAAATAAATCGACACTCGGGAATAGGTTTGCTTGTGAGTTGTAGGGGAATGACTTAGTTAACGAGGGAAAATCAATAGTTGACTTTATAATTATTTAAAAAAATTCTGTTTCGGCAAAATGGCATTAGTTATTTATTATTTTCTCTTGAATATCTTTAAAAGTTTTTCCAGCTTTATTAATCCATTCTGTAAAACCATTTGAATTTCGGCCTAATACCATATTAGACGCTGCACTAGGGCTATTAAAAATTGCATCTTCAGCAAATACAAGTTTGTCACTTACTTCAACAAGTATCTTCGTTTCTAAAAGTTTTTTTCTCATATTACGATAGGTGTCTGTACATGAAGTTGATAATTCCTTTTTCGCTTCACTTCCTTTTAATACAATATAACCCTGATCAGTTTCAATCATTGATGCTTTATATGTTTTTGTTTTTATAAAATAGGTCTCATGTTCAATATTCTTACTTATCTGATCATTAAGGTCTTTGGCTTTGACAGTCGAAGATATTAGAAACCTGAAATTCATTACCGGTAATATAAGCTTCATCTGTTCCAAGAAGTATTCCATATCTGAAATATCAGCTTCATGAAGTGTCGGAATGCTTGGAGAATTACCGTTATCGATTTGTGCAGTTTTTGCTTCTAATGCTAACTGAATAAGTCTCGATTCCAAATATTTAATCTGAGTCTTGGTCAGCAATTCATCTTTACTGATAAAAAATATTAGTTCTTTAAAATCTTTGCTTGGGTCACTTAAATGTTGTTTTATTCTTGTTCTTATGTTTTCAGCCTCGCCGATATAAATTTTTTCATCAAAAGCGTCTTCAGTTGGATCTCCTTTGAGAAAGTAAATTCCTGGATTGTCAAATTCAGGTCTTGATATAATTTTATTTACTGATGCTCTTGGACTATAAATAGCTTTACCAACCCAATTTCCAATCTCACCAAGTCTTGGACCATATTCAGTACCATCTATCATGAAAACTGTCAATTTCTTACCCATAAATTCGAAATTGTATGTGTTACTATTATTGTTATTACTAACTCGTTTTCAAAAACCGCATCCTACTATTCTATTTCTTATTACTATTTAGCTCGTTGTTTTCATAAAATATTGGCTTGCATTATTTGACCTTTTAATTGTTTATGGACAAAAGTCATCAAATGATACTTTGCTAAATTTGAGGGTAAACTTACTGATTAGTTTCGACTATATTGCACGATAATGAAAAATATTTATTGGGGATTGGTGATATATATGCCTACAGATTGAAATGTCATTCGGGATCTTGCATGACCGGTTTTTGCAGAATGTGGGGGGAGTTTGCATATTGTATTGATTTTATTTTGTACATTTGAATTTGAAAGAAAAGAGGGTGAAACGAATGTATTATCATATTACTGCCATTGTGTGGGCTATCTGTCTGATTCCGTTGTGGGCGAACAGTCAGGACATTCATTTCACGCAGTTTTTGTTTAGTCCGCTCAACCTTAACCCTGCCCTTACGGGATCGTTCGAAGGCGACCTGAGGGCGGTGAGTAATCACAAAAGTCAATGGCAGTCGTTTGCGAATGCTTACAGCACGTTTTCGGTATCGGTTGACGGGAATTTCAGGTCGCCGGTGATAAAAGGCTCGTTTTTGGGCGCCGGACTGCTGCTGAATACCGACAAGGCGGGCGACGGGAACTTTACCACCAATCAGGTGAAACTGCTGGGTGCCTGGCATTTTCCACTGACGCGCGACAGCAGCCTGTTTGCCTCGGTGGCAGCCAACGGAGCCTATACGGTGCATGGCCTCAACATTAACCTGCTGAATTTTGGCAACCAGTATTCCAACGGACAGTTTAACCCCGATCTGCCCCACAACGAACTTCTGCAAAGCAGCACGCTGCGCTATTTTGACGTGTCGGCGGGTGTGAGTATGCGCTATCTTCGCAATGCCGGATTGCTGTATCAGGTTGGTTTTTCGCTGCAACATATTAACGAGCCGGTGAAGTCGTTCGACGAGAACAGCCAGATACGGCTGCCACGTAAGTTTGTGTATCATGCCTCGGCCGAATGGAACATAAAAGACGACCTCTGGCTCGACCCCTTCGTGCTGTATATGCATCAGGAAGGATACATGGAGGCCAACCTGGGTTCGATGGTTCGCATCATGTATAATCCGCTGGGGCTGAAGTACGTGTTTGGCGGACTGGCCATGCGAGCACTCGACAGTGGTATTCTGATGATGGGTGTAAACTATCAGGATATCAGGCTGACACTGAGCTACGACGTAAACCTGTCGAAACTGTCGGCCATCAGCCGCGGACGCGGGGGAATTGAATTGTCGCTGGTGTATATTTATCAGCGTCCGCGCACCTTCGAACCATCGTATTACCGTAAATGCCCCGAATTCATGTAATGAAGAAAATACAGCTTCTCATATTGTTGGTACTCGTGCCATGGTGCATTCGGGCACAAAGCCTGAACAGCATTATCAAGTCGGGCGATCTGGCGTTCGAAAAGCAGAATTATTACGGAGCAGCCCGGCTGTATGAGGATGCGATTAAACTCGATAAAAGGCTGTATGATGTGCACTACAAAGCCGGTGAAGCCTACCGCCTCGATAACGATTACATGAAGGCCATTCCGCATTATAAATTTGTGAGTGAGAATGCCTCGAAGCGCTTCCCGCTGGCTGAGTTTTATCTGGCGGCCATGCTGAAATCGAGCGAGGATTATTTTTCGGCACAGTTTTATTTTACGCGCTATTACCGGCAACACAGCCTCGATTCGACGAGCTATTTTACCCGCAAGGCAAAACAGGAAATTGTGTATTGCGAAAAGGCCATCGCCCTGAAGTATAACCACACAGGACTGATGATAGAGCCTGCCGACACGATGGTAAACTCGCTGTACAGCGAATTTGGAGCGAGCACTTTTGTTGATTCGATGATGTTGTTTTCGTCGGTGAAACCTTCGACCGCCGACAGCACTGCCGATTTTGTTTCGGCCATTTATATGACACCTTACGCAGGTGGAAGAATGGGTACACCTGTGCTGCTGCCTGACGCAATAAACAGCCCCGGGTATCACAACGCAGGTCCGTATTTTGACCCCGAAACGCAAATGTTGTTTTTCACACGCAAAAGTGTTGAGCCCGGCAGCAAAAGCTTAGTTATGATGAGTGCTTACAGCGATGGCAAATTTGGTGAAGCACGTGCCATGTGCACAGTGGTGAACGACAGCAATTCCAATAATACACAAGCGATGCTGGTACATTCTGACGCAAAGGACATTCTGTTTTTTGCATCCGACAGGTCCGGTGGTTTGGGCGGATACGACATCTGGTACACTTTTCTGGATGAGAACTTGAAAGCCGATCGTGCCCGGGTGGCAGGCGTTCCACCTGAGGTGGATAACGCCTATATTGCATTTTTTGGGCTGAAATCGGTGATTAACTCGCCCGGCAATGAATTATGCCCATTTTACAACACCAAAGATTCGACCCTATACTTCAGCAGTGATTGGTTTATCGGGCTGGGCGCCTACGACATTTACCGCTCGAAAACCGATTTCACCATCTGGCAGGAGCCGGTAAACATGGGCTATCCGGCAAACAGCGGTCAGAACGATTTGTACTATTTTCAGGATTACAAGCGTGGGCTGGCCTTTTTGAGCAGCAACCGAAAGGAAGCACGCGCACTGAAACACCAGAGCTGCTGCAACGATATTTTTGTGCATGAAACCGAGAAAATAATCCCGCCCGAAATCATTGTAGAGCAACAGGTGAACATTCTCCGGCTCGAAGCATCGGAGCTGATTCCGATTACGCTGTATTTCGACAACGACCACCCCAACCCGAATACCTGGGATACGGTTACATCGATAAATTATTCGGAGGCCTATGATGCTTATTTAAACAAGCAAAAGCAATTCGAAAGCGAATTTTCGAAAGGCTATCGCAGCAGCGAAAAAACCGCATTGACCGATAGCGTTGCCCGCTTCTTCGACAACGATGTAACGGGCGAATATCAGAAACTACTGAAGTTTGCTGCATTGTTAAAAGAGCTTGTTCTTAAAGATCAGCTGATTATTATCACCATCAAGGGATACACAAGTCCGCTGAACACCACCGAGTATAACAATGCGCTGGCAAAGCGACGCATTTCGAGCCTCGAGAATTTTTTCAGGACTTACGATAACGGGTTCTTTGTGCCTTATGAGGAAGAAGGGAAAATAATAATTACCCGGGTGGCATTTGGTGAAACCATGGTGCGCACGGGTGTAAGCGATGACCCCAACGACAGGCGCAATTCGGTATTCAGCCCGCTGGCTTCGGCCGAAAGAAAAATACGGATTATTGCAGTGCAGGTGAACAAGGATTAACGCAAATTGTTAACAGGATTGTTATGATTGAATTGGCGAAAATGGTATTGCAGCAGACCTTATTGGTTACAGGTTTTGTGATTACCATGATGATGTTGATTGAGTATGTGAATGTACTCTCGCGCGGAAACTGGATGAACCGTTTGAAGAAGTCACCGGTGGGTCAGGTTATTGCCGGCACGGTGCTTGGGATGATTCCGGGATGCCTGGGAACCTATACGGCTGTATCGTTGTACACCCACCGTCTTCTCAGTTTTGGGGCTCTTACGGCCGCACTTATTGCAACCAGTGGCGACGAAACTTTTATGATGCTCGCATTGATTCCCCGTGAAGCATTTATTATCATTTTCGGGACGGGTCTTGTGGCTGTGGTAACCGGGATTCTGATTGATAAGTTCTATAAGAAGTCGGCGAAATTTATTCAAGACGAATACTGTTTTACCCTGCACGAAAACGAAAGCCGGCCACGCTTATTTAAAGACCTGAGTCTGAAGAATTTCAGGCTGACCTGGCAGCGCATGATTGCCCTGCTGGTTTTCGGCTTTTTTATTGTTGCGCCTTTTGTAGGACTGGTAGAGCACAACCACAATGTGATGATGCCCTCAATTAACACCACCGTGCAAACCGACACCCACCAACACACCGAAGAATGCGAACATCAGGAGCATGACGGGGCAAGCCATGAAGGTGAAATTAATTGGCTAGGCATCAGTCTGGCCGTTGCCGCTGCCCTGGGGTTCATAATTTCGGCCGCCAGTACCGAACACTTTTTAAAAGACCATATCATCAAGCACATCATAAAAAAGCACTTTCTGAAAGTGTTTTTGTGGACTCTTTTTGCACTCGCAGCCATACAGTTGTTGCTGCACTACACCGACTTCAGTCATTGGATTTCGGCCAATCTGTATCTGATTCTGCTGTTGGCGGTACTGGTGGGCATTATTCCCGAATCGGGGCCGCATTTGCTTTTCTTATCGCTTTACGTGAGTGGAACCATCCCGCTGAGTATTTTGTTTGCCAACAGTATTGTGCAGGATGGTCATGGAGCATTGCCTCTGTTTGCCGAATCGAAACGCAGTTTTGTGGTTGCCAAACTGATTAATGTGGTTGTCGGTCTGCTGTTTGGTGTGGCAGGTCTGATGCTGGGATTATAAACTAAACCAATATACTATGGAAAGAGGAGATTACACGTTTACCATGATTAAGCCTAATGCGCTTAAAAACGGGCACCTTACACCGATACTTAAAGCGATAACCGATAGCGGGTTTCATATTGTTGCATTAAAAATTACTGTAATTACACGCCAGCAGGCCGAGCGCTTTTATGCGGTTCACCGGGAGCGTCCCTTCTTCGATACACTTACCGAGTTTATGTCGTCGGGACCGATAGCCGTTGCCATTGTAAAGAAGGAAAACGCAGTGAACGACTACCGCGCGCTAATAGGCAGTACCGATCCGGCAAAGGCCGAGCCGGGCACCATCCGCTATCGTTTCGGGACTTCGATTACTGCCAATGCCGTGCATGGTAGCGACAGCGACGAAAATGCCTATCACGAAAGCTGCTTCTTCTTCAGCGAACTCGAAATTTTCGAGACATTGTAGGAAGATTTTGGTTCTGTTCGGGTTATTACTCGGTTTGGATTGAAAGGATTGGGGAACAGGAGGCAGAATACAGAATACAGAATACAGAAGGGGTGACTGACAATTCAACAAGGTTCTGCTACTGAAAGGATTTTTGTGATTTTTACAATGAGAATTTTGTATCTTGCACTGTAAAATCTGATGAAAATGAGAAGAATGGCTTTTGACACAGGCCTGCCGGTTGCGGATATGCTTGGTAAAACTGTGTTAACAAAGGAATTGAAGCATTTGCAGGATGTTGTAATTGTAAGAACCGACGAGTTTATTGACGGACAATATCATGTAAGCCTGCTCCGGGGCAAATCGCTTGCAGGAAGCAGCCCGATTAGCATAAAACGATAGAGATATTATTAACATGGGCGGTATATAAACCTTTTATACTGCCCATAAACTATTGAAAAATGAAAAAGTTAATAGGTATATTATTCTTAATAATTTTTCCAATGTTATTGATTGCTCAAGAACGGTTTTACAATCTTTACAATGGAATTATGCTTTATTATTCAACAGAAATTACTAACGGATATTTAATTGTCGGTTTAGATACCACGATTTATACTACTGGAATTGATGGAACAATAATATTTGATTCAATAGATTATTATGGAAATTTCTTGGGGTCAAAAAAATACTTTAACGATACAATAGCTTCGTTTTCAACTTATACAAAACTGAATCATTCTTCGAATTCTGAATTAAGTTTGGTAAGTGGTTGTTACAAAAAATATTCAAAGGATTATTACTTATTTCCTTTATTGGCTTTTTTTGACAATATGCAAGAAATTGATTCAATAAAGGATTTTAGGAATAGCTTTGGTGGAAAATCAGCCAGAATATTCGCTCATTATAAATTGGGGACAAAATATTATTTAATTGGTGATGTACAATATTCGCTGGAAGCTAATGTTCGTACTTTTTTTGGTGTTTACGACCCATCGGATGGTTCGTTTTCGTACAAGGATTATACCCGCCCGAATAACTGTGTAATGACCCCCTACCAACTACACCCTGCACACGATGGAGGCTATATTATCAGCACCGAGCAGGATATGACCTATTTGTACCCCAAAAAGGTAAAAGCCTGTCTGGTAAAAACTGATGCGGAGGGGAATGAGCAATGGCGCTATGTGATAGGACCCGATTCAATTGCCACTTACCGTCCGCGTGTGTTTGATGCGCCCGATGGCAATTATTATGTGGTGTGGACCGATCCACAAAGAATTACCAGTACATTGTTGCAAAACAACCTGTCGAATACCATCAGAATAGCCAAGCTTACCGATTATGGTAGCTATGCCGAATTGAGTAACGAAAGAGATTTGTATGTTGATTTTGGGATAGCAATACGCACTTATAATGTTATTTACGACTGCCTGCAAACCGACGATGGAACTATGTATTTATTGCTGCAGAGTTTGAGTGGTTATCGCAGCGTGCTGGTAAAAATTTTTCCAAACGGCCGGGGTGCCTGGTTGCGCAGCTACCGGGTGTTTCCCGAAAACGACCCCACTTACAGCGAAACGAGCCTGTACGGTATGAGCCGCACCAGCGACGGAGGTTTTATGCTTACGGGCGAATTCAGCAGCGACCCGGGGGCGATGTTTCCCAATGGCATACAAAGTGCGCTGGCAATAAAGGTTGACTCGTGCGGCTGCCTCGATGCCGAAGGCTGCAACCCGCATTGCGGCGACAGCTACCTGCCACAGTATATTCGTATGCCACAGGCCGAAGTGTATCCGAACCCGGCGGTTGACGAAATTCGCATTGTATTGCCCAATGGGAATGGGTCGGCGGGGTATAATATTAAAATTTATTCGACCTCAGGGCAGTTGTTGATGGAAGAAAACACGGAGGCATCGAAGGATTTGTCTGTTAACATATCGGAACTGCCCGACGGGCACTACAGGGTGTTGATTTCGGGTGGAGGCAAGGTTTATGGGAGTGGGTTTGTGAAGGTAGGGAGGTGATGGCTGATGGCAAATGTCAGATATCAGATGTTTTGAAACGGTTTAGATGGAGGAGGTTGTTCTTGACAGAAGTATTCACATTTGACTTTTGACTTTTGACTTCTGACTTTTGACATGAAAAACTCCGTCGATGATTTTCAGAACAGAGAAAAGTAGAAATCAGTAAATCAGCGAAATGCCCACTTCTGAATTTTATATTCCATGAGTTTATTCTTTTCCAACGAATGTGATTACCTCATTGATAGCCCACAGGCGAATAAAGTCTATTTCGAAGTATTGCTTTCGAAATCGAGTGAAATCGAATTGACGCAATGTCTTACATTTTTTGAGGTAAAACCTTCGCCTGTAAATACATGACCCAGGTGTCCGCCACAATGGGCGCAAACTATTTCGGTGCGCTGACCGTCAGCATCGGGAATCCGCTTCACCGCACCGGGAATTTCGTCGTCGAAACTGGGCCAACCGCAATGCGATTCAAACTTATCGGAGCTTCGGTATAAGGCAGTACCGCATTGCCGGCAGGTATAGGTGCCCTCCTCGAAATGATTATAGAATTCTCCGGTAAACGGCCGCTCGGTGCCTTTGTGAAGGATGACACGTTTTTCTTCTTCACTCAGTGGCTTGTTCTGCGGGTTATGTTGGGCACATGAACTCATGGCTGCAAATATTATAAATACAAAAAACAGATGTTTCATTTTTCGTAAATAACCACCTTAAACCGTTTTTTGTTCATTTTTAGCGAACAGCCCGGTGGCAATAACCGCAATTATGAGTGATGCAAAAAAGCTGACGATGCGCGATGTCAGTACACCGTCGAGTCCGGTCATTATCCAGATAATCGTAAAAACTATTCCACCAATGATGGTAATAACGGCTGCTTTCCCGTGATAGCGTTTCCAAAACAGACTCAATAAAATAACCACCGAATAGGGACATCCGATGAGCGCCCAGACATAGCCTACCAGGCTGAAAATATTATCAGCACCCATACGGAATACCACGTAAGCCACAATGCATGCAATACATGCCAGCGAAGCGGTAATTATGCGTGAAATCATCAAATTCTTTTTATCGCTGATGCTTTGTTTCGTAAGTGGTTTGATTAAATTTTCGGAAAGTTCGGTTGACGAGAGAATCAGTAGCGAATCGGCAGTGGAAAGCATCGCAGCAATGGCACCGGTTATCAATATTGCGGCAAGCGCCGGTGGGAAAATAGTCATCATTACCCTGGGCATTACCTGTTCGGGGTCGCTTAAACCATCGGGGCCAAAAATTGCAAGACCTATCCAGCCAATACAGAGAGCTCCGGTATAGGCTATCAGCGTCCAGATAATTCCGATATTTCGGGCGCGACGTGCCTGTTTACGGTCTTTAATGGCCATAAAGCGCATGGTCAGCTGGGGTTGGCCTCCCAGATATCCAAAAAACCAGCTAAAACCGGTGGCAATAGCTAATCCCGCACCAAAACCCCCTGCCCCGCCCCATAAGCTGCTGTGAACACCCGGCTTCAGTTCCGATGCTTTAACAATGGCAGCCTGAATATTGTGTGCAAACAAATCGGGGTGCGACGAAATGTATATTATGCCAAAAATGGGTCCCAATATTAATGCTGCAATCATTACCAAAGCCTGAAGTGAATCGGTGTATGCAACCGACTGAAGTCCGCCATATAAAGTATATGGTAAAATTACAGCTACGGTAATAAGCATTCCTATCACCGGACTCAGGCCGAACATCACCTCAATGCTTTTGCCACCACCCAGAAATTGTGCAGCCACATAAAAGAAAAACACCAGAACAATAGTAATGCTACCGGTAAGCCGGATGGGTTTTGCAAATTCGCCATGCTTCTTGCTCAGATAATCGACAAAACTAATGGCATTATATTTTTCAGATTCCAAACGCAAACGCCACGAAAGCAAAGCCCACGCAGTAATAATACCTGCAACACATCCCACGGCTGTCCAAATCTCCAGCATACCAGTAGCATAAGCAGCCCCGGGAAGCCCAAGCAAAGCCCACGACGACTCACCGGTAGCCCGTTCCGAAAGCGCGGCCACCCATCCGGGCAGTTTACGACCTGCAATGGCATAGTCGCCCGCGCTTTTCACTTTTCGTCCCTGAAAGATACCCCAACCAATTAATATGGCAAGGTATGTGATAATCACGATCAAAAAAATGGCACTGCTTGTCATGTTACTTTAAGTTTAGCGAAAAATAAAAAAAATATTTGTACATTGTCTGCATAAAAATTAAACTAGAATATGCTGCGAAAATTTGCTTTTAGCCTGGTGTTATTACTGATGGGAATGTATCCATTATTACTTGAGGCACAATGGCATAGCACCTATTTCACCAAAGCTGCCCTGCGAATAGATTACATGCACAGCGGAACCGCTGACACCGAGGCTGTTAATTTTGTCCGGTTTGTAAATGATAGCGTATGGGCAGGAAACCCGAACCGGTTGATCGACCCCTTTGGCTATGGGCGCTATATTGTTAAAGTATATGATGTGGCATCATCGAAACTGATTTTTACAACAGGGTTCTGTACCTTATTCGAAGAATGGCAGACAACCGAAGAAGCCCGGCTCATCAGTAAATCGTTCGAAGAATCAATAATTATCCCCTACCCCAAAGGCAAAACACGCATTGAGCTATGGTCGCGAAAACGTGACAACAGCATGACAAAAATTCAGGATTTTATGTATAGCCCCGATAGTGAAGTTGAACATTGTGGTAAAATTCCTGTAAAAATAACGAACTATCTGGCGAGTGGCAATTGTTCCAACCGGCTTGATATAGCTGTAGTTGCCGACGGCTACACCGCATCGGAAGCCGGAAAATTTCAGGACGATGCCAAAAGGCTCACCGATTTTTTACTGAACGACCCTGCCATCAAACCGATGCGCAACCTGATAAACGTTTATTTCATACTGCCCGCATCAATCGAAAGCGGCACCGATATTCCCGGTGAAGGCATTTGGGTAAACACTGCCCTGAACAGCCGGTTTTACACCTTTGGCAGCGACCGCTATCTCACCACAGCTTCATACCATAGGCTTCGCGATGTGGTATCGGATGTCCCCACCGATCAGATTATTGTGATTGTTAACACCGAACGTTATGGCGGTGGCGGTATTTATAATTTCTACAGCGTTACCTGCAGCAGCAATGCTTACGCCGGAAAGGTGCTGGCTCATGAATTCGGTCATGCTTTTGCCGCACTGGGCGATGAATACTACACTTCGGAAACCTCTTACATCGATTTCTATCCTCTCGATGTGGAACCTTATCAGCCCAATATCACCACCCTGATAAATTTCGACAGCAAGTGGAAGAAGATGATTAACGATAGTGTACCCGTACCCACGCCTGATGAATTTCAATACCGAAACATACTAGGAGTTTTCGAAGGAGGTGGTTACGTGGCCAAAGGTGTTTACCGACCTATGACTCATTGCCGGATGAAAGAACTCGACTCGCCATTCTGCAAAGTATGCACCGATGCAATACATAAAATGACAGACTACTATACAATAGAGAAATAAGCAAATCACAAGGGACTATTCCAATGTTCAGAAGGCTTTTAATACATTTGCACAATGAACCGATCAGTGAAAACTCTGGGCAGAGAACAGGAATTTGTGGTAATTAAAGAAAACTAATAAACGTATATCATGCTGAAATCGGGTAAACTACAGGTTATTTCGCCTCTCATGCTGGGCTTAATGCTCGTGCTTGTTTCATGTCGGTCGCAGACCACACAGTATTATTCGTGCGAGGGTAAAACACAGGGAACAATGTATCATATTACCTATGAGTACAATACCGATATACATACCGAAATCGACAGCATTCTGGTAGCATTCAGCGCCTCGCTCTCGAATTACAACCCCCAGTCTGTAGTTTCAAAATTCAACAACAACGATTCTGGTTTTGTTGCCGACACGATGCTGATACGCATGATAAACTTGTCGCGTGAGGTTTGGAGCAAAACCGGCGGGATGTTCGACATTACCATTGCACCGGTTGCAAATCTTTGGGGGTTTGGCTGGGAAAAAGTCAGTGTACCCGACACCACCAAACTATCCGAAGCCTTGCGCAACATGGGGATGGATAAAATTGTGATAAACGGAAATAAAGTCACAAAAACGGACCCCAATGTGACGATTATTACCAACGGCATCGCTCAGGGTTTATCGGTCGACTGCATGGCTGAATTCTTCGAAAAAAAAGGAATCCGCAATTACCTTATCGAAATAGGCGGAGAAATTGTAGCCGGAGGCACCAAGAAAAACGGTGAAATGTGGCGGATAGGTATTGATGAGCCCATAAAAGGCTCCGATTACAGCAACAGAGTAACCCAAACGGTGATTAACCTTAACGGGAAAGCGGTTTCGACATCGGGAAACTACCGTAAATTTGTTGAAATGAACGGGAGTCAACTCGGTCACAGTCTGAACCCCAAGACTGGATATCCGGCCACTACCGATATGTTGAGTGCCACGGTGATAGCCGACAACTGTGCCCTGGCCGATGCCTATGCCACGGCTTTCATGGTTATGGGCTTCGAAAAATCAATGGAGCTTGCCGACAAATTAACCGGCATCGAAGTATATTTTATTTACCTCGGAAGCGACAACTCTCACAAAGTGGCTTATTCGAAAGGGTTTACCAACTATTTTGCCGAATAGAGGAAGAATATTGTTGAACATTTTACGTGCTGCGCTGTTTTAATCCGTAAAGCAGTAAAAGCAGCATGAACAATCTCTTCACAGATTCAGAAAAATACACCGGAGACCTTAGGAAATTCGATGAAGTTCTGAGCTTTATCCCGTTTTTTACCGATATCGATGAAGACGATTATATAATTTATTATCCCGACAGGAAATTTCAATACACCAACCGCTTTAACGATTTTATTAAAACCTTGTTTGAGGCCGGTCTGGTAGAAGATTATCAGGATATGCTAGGCTATTTGAAAGATACAAGCTTCGACATGGAAGCATCGGGTTGCTACAGTGCCTGGGTGCGTGAAATGAACCGAACCATTTGCAGGCCTGATTTGCTCAATGCTGCCGGACTGCCATTCATTCGCAAGGCTTTTCTTACCCTGATCCGGCTCGAAAAAGTTATCCCCGGCTCATGGGGTATCGATGTGGAAGTGGGAACATGGCTAAAACTGTTGCGCCGGCTAAGCGCGATTAGAAGCGAAATGGCTGCCTGATTCCGCCATTCCAATAAAACTATCACAAAATATCTGACATAAAGTCAGTAACCAACACCCATTTCTGACAATTATTAAGTTCTCATTGACAGATTTACATATAAAATAGAGTAAAAGGCGAATGGCACATCAATTGCCAACAATGGAAAAAACAAATTTCATTACATAAAAAAAACATTACAATGGGAAAGATTATAGGAATAGACCTGGGAACCACCAACTCGTGCGTTTCGGTTATGGAAGGAAACGAACCGGTTGTTATCGCCAACAGCGAAGGAAAACGCACAACCCCTTCGATTGTAGCATTTGTCGAAAACGGAGAGCGCAAGGTTGGTGACCCCGCAAAACGTCAGGCAATCACCAACTCGAAAAAAACCATATACTCAATCAAACGATTTATGGGTGAGCGCTTCAGCAACCTAACGAAAGAAATTTCGCGGGTTCCCTATAAAGTTATTGCCGGTGAAAACGACACACCCCGGGTGGTTATCGACGACCGTAAATTTTCGCCTCAGGAAATTTCGGCAATGATATTACAAAAAATGAAGAAAACTGCCGAAGATTATTTGGGACAGGAAATCACCGAAGCCGTTATTACCGTTCCTGCTTATTTCAACGATTCGCAGCGTCAGGCCACCAAGGAAGCCGGCGAAATTGCTGGACTCAGGGTTGCCCGTATCATCAACGAACCAACAGCTGCTGCGTTAGCGTACGGTCTCGACAAAAAAAATAAGGACATGAAGGTTGCCGTTTTTGACCTCGGTGGAGGAACTTTCGATATATCGATACTTGAGCTGGGCGACGGTGTGTTCGAAGTTAAATCGACAAACGGCGACACCCACCTGGGAGGCGACGATTTCGACCACGTCATCATCGATTGGCTGGCCTCAGAATTTAAAAAAGATGAAGGTGTTGACCTGACCAAAGACCCAATGGCTATGCAACGCCTGAAAGAAGCTGCCGAAAAAGCCAAAATAGAATTATCGAGCTCGGTGTCAACCGAAATCAATCTCCCTTACATTATGCCAGTTGACGGCATTCCAAAGCATCTGGTAAAAACACTCACACGGGCCAAATTTGAACAACTTGCCGATGCGCTTATCAATGCTACTATCGAACCATGCCGAAAGGCACTCCGCGATGCCGGCTACACCACCTCCGATATTGATGAAGTAATTCTTGTAGGAGGCTCAACACGTATTCCTGCAATTCAAAAGAAAGTAGAAGACTTCTTCGGTAAAGTTCCATCGAAAGGCGTTAACCCCGACGAAGTGGTGGCAGTAGGCGCCGCTATTCAGGGAGGCGTGCTTACAGGCGAAGTAAAAGACGTGCTTCTGCTCGATGTTACCCCGTTGTCGCTCGGTATCGAAACACTGGGCGGCGTGATGACCAAACTTATCGAAGCCAATACCACCATTCCGAGTAAGAAAACCGAAACTTTTACCACGGCCGCCGACAACCAGCCATCGGTCGAAATTCACGTACTGCAGGGTGAACGCAGTATGGCCCGCGATAACAAAACCATCGGGCGCTTTCACCTTGACGGAATTCCACCCGCCATGCGTGGCACGCCTCAAATTGAAGTCACCTTCGATATTGATGCCAATGGTATCCTGAAAGTGTCGGCTAAAGACAAAGGCACAGGCAAAGAACAAACCATCCGGATTGAAGCCTCATCAGGCCTCAGTGACGACGAAATTAAACGCATGAAGGCCGAAGCCGAAGCCAATGCCGAAATGGACCGCAAAGCCCGCGAACGTATAGACAAAATAAACAAAGCTGACAGTGTGATTTTCGAAACCGAAAAACAACTGAAAGAATTCGGCGATAAAATTCCGGAAGACAAACGCAAGCCTATCGATACTGCCCTTGATACCCTCAAGGAAGCGCATAAAAATCAGGACATCGATGCCATCGACAAGGCCATCGAACAATTAAACAGTGCATTTCAGGCTGCATCACAGGATATGTACAACGCACAGCAGCAACAACAACAGCCCGGTGCAGGTGCAAATTCGCAACAAAGCGCATCTTCGGGTCAACAGGAACAGGAAGTTACCGATGTTGACTTCGAAGAAGTAAAATAGGTGTTTTTTTCATAAGGGGTTTGGTTTACGAAGCAGGCTTAATGCCTGCTTCATTTTTTTACATCACACCAAAATTAACCGGGCAGTACAAAATCGGGGTTCAAATAAATCAAAGTTGGGAAAAGGGATTCTTGCAAAACCCATCAGACCAGTATCCGGCATTATTTCTTTAAAACCACCAGATATTTTGTATTACTCCAAAACTCCCGGGGCCGTGTAATAATCAGATTGTTGATATAGTCGGGCGGACCATCAAACTTATACGAAAACGAAGGGTGCACCGAAAGCAATTTGGCGCTGCGGCAATTCAGCGGTATTTTGCGGGTTTCGCTGATTACTACTTTATTGAATTCCTCTTTGTCGAAATCTTCGTTTACCAGATAAATACCACCTACCCCAAGAACACCACCTGCCGAAGAAATGATATCCAGAACCGTGAGTTCCCCAGCCGTACCGGCTATATAATACCCGGTGTTCATCATATTTTCGTGTTCAGCAATTTTTTCCTGCTGACGTTGATTTGCCTGATTCAGCGAATCGATGGAGTGCTGAAGCAATACAAAGCGGGAACTCATTTTTTTCAACTGTTCGTTTAACTGATTTATTTCGGTTTCCTGACGATCGACAATCAGGGTAAAATTATCAATCACCTGTTGCAGTTCCTCCGAATAAATCACTGACTCCGAAAGCTTGCGGTTTAACAAATCGATGGTTCTGCGGTTCTTATCCATCAGTTCATTAATCAAAAGAATATCACGGCTGATACTTTCGATTTCGGTACTATTGAGTTCCACATCGACTGCAGCCAACGAAATGATGTTTTCTTTTTGTTTGATGAGCTCCAGGTTAACACTAATTTCGTTCAGTGTTCCCACAAAGCTCTTAATGGCTTCGTCTTTTTCGCTTTCCTGTTTCTTAAGGTTTTTGTTTTCGCTCTGCAATTTAGCCAACTGATCCTGCAAGTCTTTTTCCTTTGGTGAGGTAGCCAGTTCTCCGCACGAAAAGGCAAATAATCCGAATGCAACGCAAAAAAGTAATACTTTCATAAAATGGTTTATCACAAATCATTAAAACGCAAAAATAGCAGGCTTGTTATTATTACAACATTACTTTTTTGTTAAAATCAAATTTAATTTCTCCCGTAAGGATTTACCCGAAACAATTAATTCATCGTTGCGCGGAAAGCTTTCCGATTTACGGCATTGGTCGAGCCAGTACATGGTTGTGTCGAGCTGTGTAGATGCCTGACGCAAAAACTCGTTGCTTTCCGAAGGTTTTGCCGCAGTTTTGCAGAGTTGCAGGTTGCTACTTATACCCACTGCGGAATCAAGGATTTTAGTGGCAATACTTTCTTTTTTCATGCGGATAAGATTATCGCTGAAATCAATTACTCCTATGGTAAATTCAAGCGATTCCCTGAGAAATGGTGTAGAAATATGCTCCTTCATGTTAACTGGTTTTAGTTATACAAAAATAGTTTAAGAATCGGTTTGGACAATTATTTTATGGATATTACATCAGAACAAAAAGTTAACAATACTTGCTAAAATCCTTATCAAATCTCAATTTAAATTTCTTAACGTTTTCTTAACATATTTTTTTTGTTTGGCTATTGCATATTAATTTTATTTCGGTATTTTTGTACCGATTTAGTTAATTAAAAATAATACCACGATGAAAACAATAGATTTTAACCAACGATTAATCGGAGCTCAAGCCAGCCTAAGATATTATGCCTTAACCCTGACAAACAACGAAGACGATGCACTAGACCTGGTTCAGGAAACCTATCTGAAAGTTCTTTCGAATACCGAAAAATACAAGGATGACAACAACTTTAAGGCATGGTTGTTCACAATAATGAAAAACACTTACATTAACAGTTACAATAAACTATCGACAAAAAAGACCATTCGCGACAACAGTGAAGATGAGTATTTACTCCGCAACACACAGGTTGATGACATCACCCCTGACTCTGAATTCGGGGAATCAGAAATCAACAAAGCGGTAAACAATCTCGAAGATGAGTACAGAATTCCTTTCAGCAGTTTTGTAAACGGCTTCAAATACCACGAGATAGCCGAGCGCATGGGTCTTCCGATCGGAACTGTTAAAAGTCGCATCTACTTTGCCCGCAAAAAACTCATGGAACAATTGGTTGACTTCAGATAGACAAATTCGCAATTCGTTAACCTCAACAAAAGCCCGGCCACTAATCCGGGCTTTGTTTTTGCAGTATTGTTAATAATAATAACTTAAAATTTTGAGCCATGTCGAAAATTTTATTTATTTGTACACCAAACCAATTCTGACTGCAATGAAAAAGACAATTGCACTTTTGTTATCAATTTCGATTGGACTTTCGGTTTTCGCGCAGTCAGCACTTAAAAAAGCCATTGTATCCTACGAACGGGAGCAATATTATGCCTGTATTAAGAAACTGGAGCCCCTTGCCGATAACGATAAAACCGAAACTGAATTAAAAGCCCGAGCATCCTTTTACACCGGTATGTCGTACTTGAGACTTTCGAATCCTGCGGTTGCCATTGGATATCTGAGTAAAGCCATAGCCATCAGCGATAAAATTCCCGAAGCCTATCTGTATCTTGGTGAAGCCATGCAGATGATGGAGCAATTCGATGAAGCCGAAAAACATTACAAATATTTTCTGACCATACAACCAAACGATAGTATTGCGACACTTAAGTTAAAAAGTTTAGAATACTGTCGTCAGCAAATGAAAAATCCGACTTCATATCAGGTACAGATAATGCCCAGTTTCAATACAGCCGAAATGGACTACTCGCCTTTTTTTGATGGAAAAGATTTTCATTCGGTGTATTTTACTAGCTCCCGTTTCCTTGAGAACCATGCTAAAACCAATAAGGAATCGGGGGAACCCTATTCCAACATCTATGTAACCAACGAATCGAAGAACGGATTCTGGTCGTTTCCTGAAAAAATTGACGGCGATATCAATACCATTTTCGATGAAGGAACTGCTTCGCTGAACCGCCAGTCGAAGAATTTATATTTTACGCGCTGCACATACAACCGCAATAAAGACAAAGCCTGCCGCATTTATGTGGCAAAAAAAGCGGGAACAACATGGACACAGGCTGAAATTCTTCCCATTGCCGGTTTACCTGCCAATGTTTCGGTAGGTCATCCCTGCATTTCGCATGATGAATTAACATTATATTTTGTTGCCGACAGTTTACTGGGCGGCTATGGAGGAAAAGACATTTATAAGCTTACCCGTGCAAAACGCGCTGATTTTTTCGGTGCTCCGCAGAATCTGGGGCCCGATATCAATACCCGAGGCGACGAGAGCTATCCCTATGTGCGCTACGATAATACATTGTATTTTGCTTCGAACGGACAGCTTGGCATGGGTGGATACGACATTTTCAAAGCAAAGCAAACAGGCCCTGCAAGCTATACCATCGAAAACATGGGATTCCCCGTAAACACTTCGCACGACGACTTTGGCATAGTATTTATGGACGATGATGAAGAAGGTTATTTGACTTCAGAACGAAAAGGAGGCATGGGAAAAGCCGACATATATCATTTTGTTTTACCGAAACTTGAATTCGATGTTTCCGGAATTATATGGGACAAAAAAAGTAATTCCTGTATGAAAGGAGTAAAAGTTTATCTGCTCGACGACTCAAATAAACTGATTGACGAAGCAATTACAGGCGAAGGCGGGCAATATCGCTTTGTTCTTGAGAAAAACCGAAAATATGTTATTTATGTAAGTCATCCGGGATATCAATTGGAAAAATTTGAGATAGAGACAATTAACCTGAATGAAAGCAGGCATTTTACCCGAGAATTTTTCATTGTTAAATAAGAATCTTAATGTATATTTGAAAAATTTTTTTTATGAAAAAATTACTGTTAATCCTACTGGTCCTTGCAAATACGATGGTGTTTGCGCAGCAATCGCTCATTGAAAAAGGCAATGAGGCTTATGGCAACTATATGTTCGAAATTGCTGCCGACTATTATGAGAAAGCACTACCGGCTATTAAAACTGATGAAGAAAAAGCGCTTATCAGCCTTAAACTGGGTATTTGCTATTTCGAGATTGGTAAATTCGCACAGGCTGAAGCCTCATTTAGTAAAGCTTTTACACTCACCCTGTACAATAAGGTTGACAATCCTGAATTAAACAAAGCTGAGGTACTGCTTAAATATGCCGACGCACTTCGCATGAGTGCAAACTACGAAAAGGCAATAGACATTTACGATTTATTTCTGAAAAGTTCTCCGAATGATTACAGGGCTATAAATGGGAAAGAGTCATGTATGAACGCTCCCAAATGGATTACCCGCCCCACCCGCTATAAAGTTACTAATGTTGCATCGTTTAACTCAGCTAAGCTTGATTTTGCTCCTACATGGGCCAGTAAAGACTACCGCAGTTTATTCTTCACCACCTCGCGTGATGGAACGATGGGAAACCGCAGCAACTACAAATCGGGTCAAAAGTTCACTGACCTATTCGAAGTGGCCCAGGACAGAAAAAATACCTGGAGCGAACCCATACCCGTTACCGGGGAAGTAAACTCAGAATTTGATGAAGGAGCTTCATTTGTAAGTTCAAAGGGAACAGAAATTCTTTTTACACGTTGCGAGGCGGGTAAAGATATCGACAAACCCTGCCGGATATTCCTGACTACTAAAAGAGGAAATGCATGGGGAACACCGGTAGAAATTGCCATCGAAGGTTTTGCTGGTTGGGAAGTAGGATATCCCACCCTAAGCAAACAAGGAAATGTGATAGTTTTTGCCAGTAATAAAGCCGGTGGTTATGGTGCCATGGACCTTTACAAGGGTAATTTCGATATTAAAACTGCCAGTGTTACAGCGCCTATGAACCTCGGTTTTAATGTAAATACCGTAGGCGACGAAGTTTTCCCATTTTTAAAGGACGACGGGAAACTGTATTTTTCTTCGGATGGCCGTGGAGGTATGGGAGGCCTTGATATTTTCGTTGCCCAGCCCGATGGCAATGGTATGTTTAAAGAATCTGAAAATATGCGTTACCCCATCAATTCTTCCTACGACGACTTCGGAATAATCTTTAAGGGCAGCAGCGAAGAAGGGTATTTTTCGTCGAACCGCCCGGGCGGTAAAGGTGGCGACGATATCTACAGTTTCATGCTTCCTCCTCTGGTGGTTAAGGTTCAGGGATTCGTGAAAGACACAACCGACCTTACTAAAATTGTAAGGCTTAAAGATGCCACCGTAACTTTACTCGACGAGCAAAGCATCGTAAAAGAAATGAAATCGGATGCCAACGGAGCTTACCAGTTCGAATTAGAAGTGAATAAAAACTATACCTTGAAAGCCATGGTTGACGAAAATTATTTTGCCAACTCGGTTTCGTTTACAACCAAAGGTGTTGAGTACGACACGGTAATTTACATTGATCTGAACCTGGCTAAAATTCCGTTAATTATTGAGCTTCCCAATATTGAATACGACCTGGGCAAGGCAACACTTCGTCCTGAAAGTACTGTTTCGCTTGACGGGCTTGTGAAGACCCTGAACGACAACCCGCACATTACCATTGAGATGCGTGCCCACACCGACTACCGCGATACAGACGAAAGGAATCAGATTCTTTCGGAGAACCGCGCCAAATCGTGCGTTGATTACTTAATTATGAAAGGAATCGACCCTGAACGCCTCAGTTGGAAAGGATTTGGTGAATCGTCGCCCAAGGTGGTTAATGCAAACGATGCTGCACGCAACCCCTTCCTGAAAGAAGGCGATGTGCTTACCCCTGCATTTATCGACAAATTGCCGAAGAAAGATCAGCAGGAAGCTGCCCATCAGTTGAATCGCCGTACCGAATTCAGCGTATTACGTAAAGACTGGAATCTCGAAGACAAATATGTGGTTCCTGAACCTCAACCCGAAGAAAACCAGCAACGTAAGCCAAAAGACAAAACGGGAGAGTTTTAGGGAAATCTCCGAAACGATACAGTGCCTGTGTTGATAACAACATGGGCACTTCTTTTTCAGGTTACAACAGAATAATTACCTTTGCGCACCAACCGACAATAAGTGGAATGAACGAACAGGAAAAATACTCCCAACGGGGTGTTTCGGCAGCCAAAGAAGATGTGCATGCCGCTTTGAAAAATATTGATAAAGGGCTTTATCCCAAAGCTTTTTGCAAAATCATACCTGATGTTCTGGGCGGCGACCCATTGTATTGCAACATAATGCATGCCGATGGTGCCGGTACAAAATCGTCGCTGGCCTATCTGTACTGGCGTGAGACAGGCGACATTAGTGTATGGAAAGGCATTGCCCGCGATGCTATAGTTATGAATACCGACGATTTAATCTGCGTAGGCGCGACCAATGTCCCCATTTTATTGTCGTCCACCATTGGGAGGAACAAACGACTGATACCCGGTGAAGTAATCACTGCCATCATCAATGGCACCGAAGAAATTTGTGAGGAATTCCGGCAAATGGGTATCGAAATGGTGCTTACCGGCGGAGAAACTGCCGATGTGGGCGATTTGGTGAGAACCATTATTGTTGACTCGACGGTGTGTGCCAGAATGCCACGTAAGCAGGTGATAACCAACGAAAAAATTGCATCTGGCGATGTTATTGTCGGGTTGGCATCATTTGGCAAGGCCAATTACGAAGCAGAATACAATGGAGGAATGGGAAGTAATGGGCTCACTTCGGCGCGGCATGACGTGTTTGCACACTACCTTGCCGAAAATTACCCCGAAAGCTTCGACAACAGCCTGAGTGATGAACTCGTGTACTGCGGAAACTACCGACTAACCGACCCAACAGATGTTGACGGTGTTGACGCCGGGAAAATGGTACTCTCTCCAACCCGTACCTATGCACCTGTAATAAAAGCCGTATTAGACGAAATGCACGATGCAATTCATGGTTTGATTCATTGCAGTGGTGGAGCTCAGACAAAAGTTCTCAATTTTGTTGACAATATGCATATTGTAAAAAACAATATGTTCCCTACCCCTCCCTTGTTCAGTATGATTCAAAAAGCTTCGGGAACCTCGTGGCACGAAATGTACAAGGTGTTCAATATGGGCCACCGGTTCGAGATTTATATTGACGAAAAAAGCGCTGACAAGTTAATCAGCATCAGCAGGTCGTTTGGTGTGGATGCCCGCGTGGTTGGGTACTGCGTAAGTGCCCGTAGCAAATCGTTGCGTATCGAGTCGGATAATGGGATTTTTGAATATTGATTTTTGATAAAGTTTTAATATGGCAGATAATTTAATGATTGAAAAGCTCGAAGGTGTAAAAAAACGCTTCGAGGAAGTAAAACGACTCATTGCCGACCCTTCGGTGATGTCGGATATGGATAAATATATTAAGCTCAATAAGGAGTTTAAAGACCTGAACCCGATTATCGCGGCTTTTGACGAATACATGCTGGTTCTGGCCAATATTGATGATGCACGCAAAATTTTGTCGGTTGAGAAAGACGAAGAAATGCGCGAAATGGCCAAAGAAGAACTCGATATGCTGTTGCAGAAAGTAGAACCGATGGAAGAGAGTATCCGTCTGATGCTGATTCCCAAAGACCCGGAAGATGAAAAGAGTGCAATTCTCGAAATACGTGCAGGAACCGGTGGCGACGAAGCCAGTATTTTTGCCGGTGATCTGTTTCGTATGTACACCAAATTTTGTGAAATAAAAGGGTGGAAAATGGAAGTCAGCCGCATTGCTGAAGGCACACAGGGAGGTTATAAAGAAATTGTGGTCAGCGTTAGCGGCGAAGGTGTTTATGGTGTGCTAAAGTATGAATCGGGAGTTCATCGGGTGCAACGCGTACCTCAAACCGAAACACAGGGCAGGGTTCATACATCGGCAGCCTCGGTAGCTGTGCTGCCCGAAGCCGAAGATTTCGACATACAACTGAATCAGGCCGATATCAAACGCGATGAGTATTGTTCGTCAGGTCCCGGAGGTCAGAGTGTGAACACCACCTATTCAGCCATCAGACTTACCCACATTCCAACCGGAGTTGTGGTAACCTGTCAGGACGAAAAATCGAAGATGAAAAATCTCGAGAAAGCCATGAAAGAGTTAAGAACGAGACTTTATAATCTGGAATATCAAAAATATCTCGACAACATTGCCAGTAAACGGAAAACCATGGTTTCGACCGGAGACCGTTCGGCAAAAATCAGAACATACAACTATCCACAGGCACGGGTGACCGACCACCGTATCGGTCTTACACTCTATAATTTACCTGCTGTTATGGATGGAGCCATTCAGGAAATCATCGACCAGTTGAATATGGCCGAAAATGCAGAACGACTCAAAGAAGCCAGCGAAAATTAAGCATTACATACTATGAATTACCAGCAACTTTTTGAACAAATCACAAAAAAGCGCAGTTTTCTGTGCGTAGGACTCGACAGTGATATTAAAAAAATTCCTGCACACCTGATGCAATCCGAAGACCCTGTTTTCGAATTCAATAAAGCCATAATCGATGCCACGGCACCTTATTCGGTCGCCTTCAAACCCAATCTGGCATTTTACGAATCGCTGGGATCGACAGGCATGCTCAGTTTCGAAAAAACCATTCGGTATTGTCGCGAAAACTATCCTGAAATCTTTTTGATTGCGGATGCCAAACGGGGAGATATCGGAAATACTTCGGGTTTGTATGCACGGGCCTTTTTCGAAAGCCTTGATGTGGACGCCATCACTGTGGCTCCCTATATGGGCGAAGATTCTGTCACACCTTTTCTGGCCTATCCCGGAAAATGGGTAATACTTCTTGCACTGACTTCAAATAAAGGAGCTGACGATTTTCAGTATGTTACCCAGGATGGCAAGCGCCTCTTCGAAAAGGTACTCGAAAAATCACAGCAATGGGCCGACCAGAACAGTATGATGTATGTGGTTGGAGCAACCCGTGCCGAGATGTTGAGCGATATCAGGAAAATTGTTCCCGGTCACTTTCTGTTGGTGCCCGGTGTCGGAGCGCAAGGTGGAAGTCTCAGCGAAGTAGCAAAATATGGCATGAACAGCCATTGTGGATTGCTGGTAAATTCATCACGAAATATCATTTTTGCCGATAATTCCGAAAAATTTGCAGAATTTGCAGCCCGTGAGGCAGCTAACATGCAACATGAAATGGATGAATTAATGAAAATGCACTCCATATAATTTTAAGTTTGCGCGTAAATATCAAAGATTTTGTCAATCTTTTTCCTCCACAATTTTTAATTGTGATTTTTGGTAAACAATTTTATTAAAAATCTGTTAATTTTATTGTTTTATTAAAACTCGACCAATGAGCCAAATAAAAACCAGAAGAGGTTTAAACATCCGGCTACAAGGAGCAGCTATATGTGAAATAATAATGCAGGATAAATCGCCTGAAATTTTCGCGATACATCCTTCCGATTTTCAAGGTCTTATCTCAAAACCCGCCATTCAACCCGGTGATAAAATTCAGCGCGGTGAAGCAGTATGTTTTGATAAAAACAATCCTGAAATCCGGCTGGTTTCTCCCGTATCGGGCATCCTTACCGATATTGTACGGGGCGAAAAACGAAAAATCCTGCAGTATTTGATTACACCCGATGGCACGAATGCTGCAGTCAAACTACAGGCTCCGGAAGAAAACTGTTCTTCCGAAGATGCCTGGGAGTTCCTGAGCGTTTCCGGCTTTGCACCCTATATCATGCAACGCCCTTATGGAGTTATTGCCATACCGGGTACAATTTCTGATGATATTTTCATATCGTTTTTCGATACAGCCCCGTTAGCTCCCGATTATGAATTTATTTTCGGAGAATCCGGTGCAACAATATTAAAGGGATTTAAACTACTCAGTAAAATTACCCGTGGTAAAATTCATGCCGCTTTTAAACAAGGCAGCAGGCTTGCCGAAGAATTTAAGTCACTTTCATTCATCGAGCTTCATTATGTTTCGGGTCCCCACCCTGCCGGAAATACGGGTACAGTTATTAATAAAGTACGACCCATAAACAAAGGAGACCTGATATTTACGATTCAGCCCTCCGATGTTTATGCCTTAGGCAAAACCATCGAAACCGGTGAATACTATAGCCAAAGAATTATTGCCCTCACAGGTTCAGAAGCCCAGCGACCCGCATATTACAGTACAATTCAGGGCGCCAGCCTGAAAAATATACTGAGCAACAATGTGGCATCCGAAAATGTCAGGGTAATCAGTGGCAATGTACTTACAGGAAGTATTTGCGGAGAGACGCCATTTTTAAGTATGACACACAGTCAGGTTACTGTAATACCTGAAGGTAAAAAATTTGAAATGCTGGGATGGATCATGCCGGGTTTTTCGAAGTTCAGTAATTCAAGAACCTATTTTTCGTGGCTATTCACAAAAAAACAATACCGTATCGATACTAATCTTAAGGGTGGTGTCCGTAATTACGTGATGACCGGTGAATACGAAAAAGTTTGTCCGCTCGATATTTATCCTCAGCACCTCATCAAATCCATCATTGTAAAAGATATTGACAAAATGGAACAACTGGGTATATATGAGGTAATCGAGGAAGATTTGGCGCTATGCGAGTTTGTTTGTACGTCGAAGACCGAAGTACAGGCAATTTTGCGCGAAGGCCTCGACATGATGAGAAAAGAAATGAACTGATCACATAAAAAGCACATGGTATGAAATCAGTAAGAAGACTGGTTGATAAAGTTAAACCAAATTTCGAAAAAGGCGGAAAGTTGTATTTTGCACATTCGTTTTTCGATGCTTTCGAAACTTTCCTTTTTGTTCCCGACAAGGTAACCCGACAAGGAGCCCATATCAGGGATGCCATCGACATGAAGCGCACAATGATTTTGGTAGTTATGGCCCTGTTTCCCGCTTTTCTGTTTGGTATTTGGAACACAGGCTACCAGCATTTTATCAGCATGGGAGTTGCGGCCGGGTTCTGGCAAATTGTCGGATATGGCTTATTGAAGGTAATTCCCCTGTATCTGGTGACCTATGGCGTCGGCATTGGTATTGAGGTAATTATAGCCCAGATAAACAAACACGAGGTGAACGAGGGTGTGTTTGTCACTGCATTTCTGATTCCTTTATTGTTACCTGCCGACATTCCATTATGGATGGTTGCCCTGGCTACCGGCTTTGCTGTGTTGATTGGGAAAGAGGTCTTTGGTGGAACCGGAATGAACATTCTTAATCCTGCCTTGCTTGCCCGTGCGTTCCTGTTTTTTGCCTATCCTGCCTGGATGTCAGGCGACAAGGTGTGGGTTTCGGGGCTAATAAAAGGAGATGGCGTTGTGGATGGTTTCACGGGAGCAACTCCGCTTGCTCAGGCTGCTGCCGGAAATACTTCGTTTGTAGATGGCTTTGGGAATCACCTTTCGACACTCGACCTGATTGTTGGGGCAATACCCGGCTCAATCGGTGAAACATCGAAAATTGCCATTATGCTCGGTGCGATAATATTACTGTTTACGGGAATTGCCAGCTGGAGGGTAATGATATCGATGCTTTTTGGTGGTATGGCAGCCGGAATTATTATGAATCTTACCGCGGTAAATCCCTTTATGGCAATTCCATTTTACGACCACCTGCTGATCGGTAGCTTCATGTTCGGGATGGTCTTTATGGCCACCGATCCGGTTACTGCAGCACAAACCAATACAGGAAAATATATTTATGGCTTTCTGATTGGGATAATGGTTATCATAATCCGGGTTCTCAATCCGGCCTACCCCGAAGGAACCATGCTGGCCATTCTGCTGATGAATGTATTCGCACCCCTAATCGACCATTACGTGGTGCAATCGAATATTAACCGGAGATTGAAACGTGTAAAAAAAGTAAAAGCTTAAGCCATGGATAGAAACAGTAACAGCTACATTTTTATTTATTCAATAATAATGGTAGTAGTGGTGGCACTGGCACTTTCGTTTGTTGCAACCACACTGAAACCTAAACAAGAGAAAAATATTGCCGTCGAAAAAAAGAGGAATATTCTTTCAGCCATTCACATAGAATCGTCTGCAGACAATGCGGAATTGCTTTTCGATAAATATATTACGAAAATGCTGGTGGTCGATGTTCAGGGTAATCCGGTAAACGGTATCGATGCCTTTACTATTGACCTGAAAACCGAGCTTCACAAACAAGATGCTGAACGTCATTTACCTGTGTATATTGCCAAAATCGATGACGGTTCGACAAAGTACATTTTTCCCTTATATGGAAAAGGTTTGTGGGGTCCGATATGGGGTTATATTGCCGTAAACGACGATATGAACAGTGTTTACGGAACTGTATTCGCACACAAAGGAGAAACACCCGGACTTGGCGCCGAAATCGAAACTAAAGAATTTCAGAAACAGTTCGATGGTAAGACCTTGTTCAACAGCGATTCAGTTTTTGTGTCGATTCTGGTACTAAAAGATGGCCAGACCGGTGCAGAAGAGCACAGTGTTGATGCCATTTCGGGTGGAACCATTACCAGCAAGGGACTGGAACTTATGCTGAGTGATTGCTTAAAACAATACATGAATTTTTTCACAAAAAATAAATAGGCTATGGCTTTTAAAAACTGGAGGCTGATCACCGATCCGATTAATAAGAACAACCCCATTACTGTGCAGGTTCTGGGAATTTGCTCTGCACTTGCCATTACAGTTAAACTGCAACCGGCTGTTGTTATGGCACTGAGTGTTATCTTTGTTGTGGCCATGTCGAATGTGATTATTTCGCTGCTACGGAACACCATCCCCAACCGTATCCGCATTATTGTGCAGCTGGTAATTGTTGCTGCACTCGTAATAATTGTTGATGAGTTGCTTAAAGCCTATGTTTTCGATATCAGCAAGCAACTCAGCGTGTTTGTAGGATTGATTATTACCAACTGTATTATTATGGGTCGGCTCGAAGCTTTTGCCCTGGCAAATAAGCCCTGGCAGAGTTTTCTTGATGGTGTGGGCAACGGGGCGGGTTACGGTGTTATTCTCGTAATTGTAGCCTTTTTCAGGGAGTTGCTGGGTAGCGGAACCCTATGGAATTACAAGGTTATACCCCAGTCGTGGTACGATGCAGGTTATGCGAACAACGGGCTGATAATATTGCCACCTATGGCACTCATCATCTTAGGTATTATCATCTGGATTCAACGTAGTCGAAACAAAGAGCTATCGGATAATTAAACTGCTAAACTTCAAAAATTATGGAAAATCTTATTAATATTTTCATCAAGAGTATTTTTGTTGAGAACATGATTTTTGCCTTTTTTCTGGGCATGTGTTCCTATCTGGCAGTATCCAAAACCGTCAAGACTTCGGTAGGCTTAGGTATTGCGGTGGTATTTGTTTTGGTAATTACAGTGCCTGTAAACTACCTTCTCGAAAACTACATGCTTAAAAAAGGTGCCTTAGCCTGGATTAGTTCAGACTTTGCCGACCTTGATCTCGGCTTTCTACGCTTTATTATTTACATTGCTGTGATTGCCTCGATGGTACAGCTAGTCGAAATGATTGTTGAAAAATTTGCACCGGCACTGTATAACTCCTTAGGTATTTTTCTCCCGCTTATAGCCGTAAACTGTGCCATATTGGGAGGTTCGCTGTTTATGGCCGAAAGGGAATATGCCAACGTGGCTGAGGCCACTGTTTTTGGACTGGGAAGTGGAGTTGGCTGGTTCCTGGCAATTGTGGGAATTGCTGCCATACGCGAAAAAATTCAAT
>Ga0209606_1001391_pt1 | contig 29951 bp, 30 predicted proteins | sample AD_UKC057_MetaG_FD_184412 | JGI IMG/M metagenome (GOLD analysis project Ga0209606, IMG submission 184412) | Active sludge microbial communities of municipal wastewater-treating anaerobic digesters from USA - AD_UKC057_MetaG (SPAdes) (version 2) | ecosystem: Engineered > Bioreactor > Anaerobic >...
CGCTTTTCGAGAAAATACCGCTTTTACAAGCGCTTACGGATGTCGAGATAGCAGAAGAAAACACAGAAACCAACAACCAACTGAATTTATTCAACTAACGTTGGGACAGTAGTGATTTGATTTAGATATTCATCCCGCACGGCTAAGCGATATGCAAGCTCTTTCAGCACTTTATTTAATTCCTGCACACTGTTGAAATCAGACAAAGTATTTGCAATTTTCTCACGAACGGTTTTCTGCTTCATCGCAAGAGCTGATTTCGTCTTTTCTAATTCTACAACAAGACGATAATTTTCAGCATGATCTTTGATGTTTTGAATCTTTTCTTCTATTGCTTTGATCTGAGACAGTTTTTCTTTTAATTCATCATGATAATCATGTAGAACACCTGAACCCAAAGCGTTACGTTTTGCAATAGCGCTTTTTTCAGCGTTTTTAGCGAAGCGGCGAAAATCTATAAAGATATTTCTCGCAGCCATTAAACTTTCCACACCAAGTAATTGATGGAGAAGATCGCGACGGTTGGCTGACGTTAAAGATAGGAATTCACCCAATTCTTCTTCTTTCAGGAAACATCCCACTTGCCATTGATGAAAATTTAAAGGCGGAAGAGCCGAACTTTCTATCGATTGCCATATCTGATCCTTGAATTGTTCCTCTTGAAGATCTCCTTTGGTTGATCGATAAATGCGGAATAAATGATCGTTAATAGCATATGTGATTCCGACTGTACCACTCTTCGCACCATCAGAAACAATGTCTTTCGCTTTAATGCCAGCATTCAATATTTTCCCACATAAGGCAAAATAAATAGCTCTCAATAGAGTTGATTTACCGGAAAAATTTTTTCCATAAATAACCGTAAGATGATGATCAAAATCAAATCGCCGAATGCCTGAAAAGACACCAATATCCTTAATGGTAAGTTGCCTAATTCTCATTCCGGTTGTCTTTCGTTCGCCAGATTTCTGCACAGTGTTGCTGAAGAAAGAGAAGGATCATCAAGGGCTAAATTTAATGCATACAATGCTTTTTCCTGATCGTCATCTTCAATGCCTTCTCTGTATTTATTTTTATTTTTCAAAGTGTTTAAATGTTCTTTGAAAATCGCTAGTATTTCCGGTGTCTTCACCTATATTTTCCCCTCTCTCCTTAATCATCGATAGTTGTCTGACTCTGATCTTTCCAATTTTCTGCTTTGTGAAATGCAACTGCTTTATTTTCATATTGTTTGATAAATTTACCTTTCAGCCGGTGAAAGCGGGAATCGAGAACAACCACTTTTCCATGATCTGTTTCGCAGCGGATCAGGCGGCCGATACCCTGCTTCATTTTTATAAAGGTATCGTAGAGATAACGATCCATATATTTAGCCGGATGCATAATCTTTTTTCTTGCCATGTTCATGGCATCACCGGGATGAGGGAAGGGAATCCGCGTAATGATCACCTGCGTCAGCGTGTCGCCTTTGAAATCGACGCCATACCAGAAGGTGTCCACACCGAAGAGCACGCTTTCCTTGACAGCCCGAAATTCGTCGCACAAATCGCCTGTGGGGTGCCCGTTGCGCTGAATAAGAAGCGGATAACCCGCTTCCACAACCTTATTCCCGATCCTTTTGGCAACTGTTTCCAAATCCGAATAACTGGAAAAAAGAACGAGTGTGCGCCCCTGGTTCTTTTTTATCAGATCGGGAATAATTTTGACGATTGAATCCATCCAAGCCGACTTGTTTTTATAATCCCCGGACGTCGCATCAGGCGGGACGGTCATCTCCATCCGGTCCGGCGAAAAAGGCGATCCCAGAAAAAAATGCCGAAACTCGCGTTCAACGGTTTTTTCCTTGTTCAGAAAGAAAGGTCGGTCCATTCCGACAATCTGCTTAAATGTTTCATTGTTGCCGTCCATACAGATGGTGGCCGAGGTATAGACAAGACCTTCCGTGTCCCGATAGAGATTTTCTCTGATCATGCTGGAGACATCAACCGGTCTGGATAACAGCGACCAGTGCCGCGAAAAGACATCATAGGTAATGATCTGGTTTTGTCTTATGCATGCATCCGTCATCTCTTTTAAAAACGCCCCCTGATCCAGCAGATCGCCCAGATTTCTTTTTATCCGTTCCCGCGTTCTTTCCTGAATCTTAAGCATGCGGCAGATAGCCGCGTCTTTAAGCCATTTAAAATGTTTTGCCATTTTGTTGATTTCAGTTCGCAGGGACTCTAACTGCTTCAGAGCGACACCTTCTTTAAACAACGCATGATTGGCGGGCAACTCCTGATGACCGCCGCTTTGCTTTCTTTGGGCACGGATGCTCTTTAATATTTCGCCGATACGGATGATTTCTTTTTTCAGATCGGAAATGGCCGCAAGAGATTCTTTGATGTCTTTTTCAATATTATTAGCCGCGCGGCCAAGGGGCTTGTCCAGTGCCGTTTCCATATAGTCCAGGCAGCCCAATGCATCTCTGGAATTGAATTCCTGCCCCAGGGCACTGCCCGCCGCCTGTTCGAAGTGATTGGCTTCATCAATAACGTAAATTTTAAAAAGTCCCGCAAGAAGCTGATCATGATTCAACAGCATCAGCTTATTATGGTTTGTAACAATAAAGCGGGCTGAAAAGGCTTCAGCGTTAACGATCTGCGCCGGGCACGCGGTATGCTTGGAATCGCAACCGCTGCGGGCGGACACTTCACGCTGCATCTGATAGAAAAAAGGACCGGCCTGAAGATAATGGGTGATCCTTGGGCCGGCCTGATCTCCGTCGGCATCGCGATAGTAAAAGGTCAAGTTGACAAAGTACAGCCACGTCAGCAGCTTTGTCCCCTCCCATGTCTCATCATACACATGCCCCAGCTTCACCGCGCAGATGTAGTTCGATTTTCCTTTTAACAGCGAAACGGGGATATCTTTATACATTTTGTTTGCGTTTTTGATAAAGGCGATTTCCTGCTGAAAGATTTGATCCTGAAGGCTTTTGGTGTAAGTGGATACAGCGATGCGCTCATCGGGATTTCGAGAAAGATACTCCATTACAGGGATCAGATACCCCTGTGTTTTACCGGTGCCGGTTCCAGCTTCGATGGTCAGAACGGCTTTATCGTTTAAGGCTTGCGCCACATGGGTGGCATATTCAACCTGAGAAGCACGAAATGAAAATCCTTTTTCTGATTGAGACAGTCCTCGATAAACCGATTCCAGATTTTCAACAGGGATTTCCCTGACTGGCTCCGTCTTGTTAACTTTTTGTGGTTTAACCGATGCCAACTCCAGAAATGTTTGCCAATCCGGCGTGTCGGCATTCTGACGGGGATTGAAAAGCGCATCGAAATATTTTTCATAGTTTTTTACACAATGAAGGAAAAGATCGCCAAAAAGCGTCTTGCTTTTTTTAAGATAGTGCCGGATCGCCGCCGCCCGAGGCAACTTTCCGTCATTGAGACAATTTCCGCAAATATCTTCCATCAGGTCTATGGAGAGCGCTACAATTTCTGAAGCCGCAAAATAAATCCTTTTGCGCTCCTGTTTATGCAGATATTCCCACAACCGCTTGGGGGAGAATAAATCAACGTGCGGAAGAAAGAATTCACCGGCAAAACCAAGGTCAACGATCCTTTTATCAGGCAATATATTATGAATTTCCTCGCAGCTATCCTGATAGGGAAGAGTCAAAACAACGTCAGCATCTTTAAGAAAATTTTTAACCTGCGAAAAAACGGCCGGCGCTTCCGGTGCATTGACCAGCGTCTCTTTGGAAACGTTGGAATAATAACGGTCCCGGGCTGTCAAGTACGGATAACGGACAAATGATTCAAATGTCTTGGACGGATTATTAAGACTTAAAATAGTCGCCGCAATCGAATAAACGCGATTGCCCGTATCTTCCCTGGTTCCCGCGTGTGCAAAAATGACTGCGATATCTTTAATTTCAGCGTTATATGGCTTCAGCATGTATCAGATTCAGGTTATGTTCTTTCAATCATTTGCATTACTTTGACAGCCAATCATACTGTTATGTGTTATTGAGATGAATAACGTTTCCCCCCAAAAACTTGAGGATTGATTTCTTATATTCAAATCGTTGTTCTGTGTGAGCAATATTGTTTCAATGGTTTACAGTTGTTATGTTGCACAATTGTTGAATTTCATCAACTGAAGAATTCAAAACGAGGAACAATTGATGCTTAATACCTGTTAAAACTTCATCCCACGAAACACCATTTTCCATTTCTGTGGATGTGTTTCGCATCATCCACTCTGCGCCTTCACCTATTTCGTCTTTTGCATGACCTCCAGCATCTGTCCCTGAATCAGTCCGTTGCTGGCGACAAGGCCCGGGGAAAAAAGATTCCATTTTTCGCCGGCCATATCGGAAAGGACGCCGCCCGCTTCTTCCACCAGCAGGCATCCGGCGGCCGTGTCCCAAGGCTTGAGTTTCAGCTCCCAGAAGCCGTCGAACCTTCCGGCGGCAAGATAGGCCAGATCCAGAGCCGCCGCGCCCGCGCGCCGGATCGCCTGCGCTTTTTTGGCCATTGCGTTGAAAAAGTTCAGGTTGTTGTCCGGACTTTCACGGATGTCATAGGGAAAGCCGGTGGCCAGAAGGCTGCGGGACAGATCTTCCACGGAAGAAACGCGAAGCTCCTTCCCGTTGAGGCGCGACCCGCCTTCCAGCGAAGCCTCAAACAGGTCGTCCCGAAGCGGGTCGTAAACAACCCCCAGACTGACAATGCCGTCTTTCTCCAGGGCAACGGAGACGCAGAAAAAGGGAAAACCGTGGGCGTAATTCGTTGTTCCGTCCAGAGGATCCACAATCCAGCGCATCGCGGCCCGCGCGTTTTTCTCCTTTGATTCTTCGGATAAAATACCATGACCAGGATACCGGCGGCCGATTTCCGCAAGGATGATCTCCTCCGACATTCGGTCCGCTTCCGTCACCAGATCGATGGCTCCCTTGTAGTAAACCGGATTGTGCCGGGTGAATTTTTCAGCAAGCATTCTTCCCGCCTTTCGCGCCAGGTAAACAGCAAAATCCGTTAGTTCCCTCATGACCGGCCATTCCTCCATATCATCAGCAATCAACGGTGTTTAAACCACAAAGCCGGCAAAAAAGGTAGAGCATTCTTAAACATTGCGCTGGTGAATATTTAATGCTAAACAGACCAAAAATGTTGTTGGTTTGCGGTTCATGACGACAGAAAAAAATGCGGATTCCCCCATCCCTGATTTGAAAACGGCGCGGCAAAATTCAGGACAGACCCTGAAGGAAATGTTTGAGCGCACACGGATCAGTGTGGTCAATCTGGAAGCCATCGAAAACGGTCAGTTCCATCTGCTGCCCGTCCCGACCTACACGCGAAATTTCATCAAAATATACGCGCAGGCCCTGGGGGTGGACAGCTCCCCGCTGCTCGGGCGCTACGAAGAATATCTGCAGGCGCTGAAAAACAAAGAAAAGGAACAGGCCGCCGTAAAGCCGCCCCCCGCGCCCCTGGCCGAAATGCTGAGCCGTTACAAAATCTTCCTGTGGATCACCTTGATCGTCATTCTCATTGCGGCCGTGTCCATTTTCGCGAGCCTTTACAATAAACCTTTGTCCGAATCGCAGCAGGGAATCCAGCGAACCGGGGAAGCGGAAGGCCGGGCAGCCCCGGCGCAGGTCGCAGCGGGGGCTGACGCGCTCCCCGTCGGGATCGGTTTGCCGAAGCCGGAGGAAATCGCGGGAGTCCAACCGCCGGAGAGTCAACAGGTCATGGCGTCGCCGTCCATTCCGTCCTCCGCCGTTTCACAAACTCCCGCCGCACAGAAGGCGCCGGAAAAGGACAAAGCCGCTCAAGCGGCGGCAGGCGCGGAAGAAACGTCTCTTTTGATCATCCGCGCCACGGAGCAAACCTGGATTCGAATGCAGGTTGACGACAAGGAACCTTACGAAGTTTTGCTGGAAGCGGGAGAAACGCTCTCGCAAAAAGCGTCCCGCTTCAACATGGACGTCGGCAATGCCGGCGGAATCCGAATCCAGTTGGATGGAAAAACCATAGAGAATTTAGGCAAGTCGGGTCAAGTGATCCACTTGCGCTTACCCTGAAGCCATTAAAGAAAAGAGGGAGTTTTATGTTTGGAATAGGCATGCCGGAGTTGCTGATCATCCTGGTCATCATTTTGATTATTTTCGGCGTCGGAAAGCTGCCGGAAATCGGCAGGGGGCTCGGCGAGGGAATCCGGAATTTCAAGAAGTCCGTCTCCGACAAGAATGATGCGAACCCGCCGGCAAAAAAAGAGGGAGACAAGTAATTCTGCCTCCCCGTTTTGGCTCATGAATTCATTCGTGAAGGCTAGAACGGAACGTCGTCCATCGGCGTGCCGCTGTTTTGCGCGGAGGGCGCCTCGGGCGTTGCATCGCCGGATTTGGCCTGCCCCTTGGAATCCAGCATTTGCATATTGCTGGCAATAATTTCCGTTGTGTTGCGTTTCACGCCTTCCTTGTCTTCCCAGGCCCTGGTCTGAATCCGTCCTTCAATGAAAACCAGCTTTCCCTTGACCAAGTAATTGCCACAGATTTCCGCCAGTTTGCCGAACGCAACGATCCGGTGCCACTCGGTTTTCTGTACCCTCTCCCCGTTTTTATCTTTGTAGGTTTCATCCGTCGCCATGGTGAAGTTCGTCACCATCGTGCCATCCGGCGTGTAACGGACCTCCGGATCTCTGCCCAGTCTGCCGATCAATAGCGCCTTGTTGACCATGATTGCCTCCCCGTGAAATGAGTTGGCGGCATCATACATAACAACCCCCTGGGAAGCAAACACATTTTTTGATTTTAAAGCCCTTGGGCCAATGGGTTGCGGCCAGAATCGGGCTTGACTAATCCCCAAAAAAAATATAGTCAAACAGACTTTTAAAAAGCGGAGAAATTATGGAAGACAATGATCTTTTAAAGGTTCGTCTGGAAAAAATTGCGGCATTGAAAGCAGCCGGGACGGACCTGTACCCCAACGACGCAAAACCTCAAAATACAACCGACCGGATCCTTCAGGAATACGGCGGTATGGACAGCGATGGTCTGGCAAAGCTCACACAGAAATTTTCGCTCGCCGGACGCCTGATGGCCATCCGCAGCTTCGGCAAGGCGGCTTTTGTCAAAATCCAGGACCGGAAAGGCCAACTGCAGTGCTACATTGCCAAAAACATCCTCAGCGAGCAGGATTTTTCCATCTTTAAAAAGCTGGACATTGGCGATATTATTTATGTTTCCGGAAAGCTTTTCCGGACCAAGACCAACGAGCTGACGCTGGAGGCCGAGTCGGTGCGCCTGACGGCCAAATCCATTCGCCCCCTGCCTGAAAAGTGGCACGGTCTGACGGACATCGAAACCCGCTACCGCCAGCGGCATCTGGATCTGATCTCCAACCCGGCGGTGAAGGAAATCTTCATCCGGCGCAGCCTGATCATCAGGCTGATCCGGCAGTTCATGGACCGGCACGATTTTCTGGAAGTGGAAACCCCCATGATGCAGCCGAAAGCCGGCGGCGCCGTCGCCCGGCCGTTCAAAACACATCACAACGCGCTGGATCAGGATTTGTATCTGCGGATCGCCCCCGAACTTTATCTGAAGCGCCTGGTCACCGGCGGCCTGGAAAGAGTTTATGAAATCAACCGCAACTTCCGCAACGAAGGCATCTCCACGTTTCACAACCCGGAATTTACGATGATGGAGTTTTACGCAAGCTACGCGACCTATGAAGATTTAATGTCCTTCACGGAAGAGTTGTTCGCCTTCATCGCCCGGGAAATCTTCGGAAAACTTGCATTTACCTACCAGGGCACGGAGATTGATCTGACGCCGCCGTGGCGTCGTCTGGCCGTGAAAGACGCGCTTGTGGAGATCGCCGGCATGACGCCCGACGAAATGGCCGATCCGGCGAAAGCCATTGATTTTGCGCGCAATGCCGGGTGCGACATCAAGGAAACGGACCCGCCGGGGAAAATTCTGATGGCGATCTTCGATGAACGGGTCGAAAAAAAGCTGATCCAGCCGACCTTCGTCACTCATTATCCGGTCGCCGTTTCGCCGCTTTCCCGAAGGAGCAACACCGACCCGGACCTGGTGGACCGTTTCGAGCTTTACATTTCCGGACGGGAGATCGCCAACGCCTTTTCCGAACTGAACGATCCGGCCGATCAGCGGGAAAGGTTTGCCGCGCAGCTCAAAGAGCGGGAAGCGGGCGACGACGAAGCCCACGAAATGGATGAAGACTACATCCGAACACTGGAGTACGGCATGCCCCCGACGGCAGGAGAAGGGATCGGCATCGACCGCCTGATCATGCTTCTCACCGATTCCGCGTCCATTCGGGACGTGATTTTATTTCCGCTTCTGAGGTCCAGGACGGAATGACGAACCCGCGGTTTTTCGCGCGGCGGCCCGAATCAACGGCTTACCCACAGGACAGAGCTTGATGTCTTACGAATTTTTCATCAGCAGACGGTACATGAGGGCGAAACGCAAGCAGGTTTTTGTTTCCATCATTACCTTCATATCGATTTTCGGCATTTTCCTGGGCGTGGCCGCGCTCATCATCGTGCTGGCCGTCATGAACGGCTTTGAAGAAGATCTGCGCAGCAAGATTCTGGGCATCCGCTCCCACATCGAGGTGACGGCGGACATGAGCGGCCCGATGAAAAATTACCCGGCGGTCCGCCGCGAAATCGAACAAATCCCGGGAGTGGTCGCTTCCACGCCGTTCATTTACACGGAAGCCATGATCCAAAGCCCAAACGGCGTCACCGGCGTGGTCATCCGCGGCATGGAGACCCAAAGCGCGCCCCGGGTCATCAACCTGGGAAAAATCCGCCAGGGCAGCGTCGATCATCTCGACGGGATCCCCGAAGCCGTCCGTCAAAAACTGCCCGCGTCCGACCGGGAGCTGCCGGGCATTCTGATCGGCAGGGAAATGGCCAGAAACATGGGGATTTTTCTGCACGATCCGATCACTATCATCTCTCCGGCGGGCGGAATCGCCACGCCGATGGGCATGGTTCCCCGCATGAAGAAATTCGTCGTGACCGGAATCTACGAATCGGGATTCTACGAATACGATTCCAAGCTGGCTTTCCTGTCGCTGGCGAGCTGCCAGGATTTTCTGGAAATGGGCGACGCCGTCTCGGGCATTGACATTGTCGTGCGGGACATCTACCAGGCGGACGTCATCGCCCGCAAAATCCAAAGCCGGCTGGGCTTCCCCTTTTACGCCCAGAACTGGATGCAGATGAACAAAAACCTGTTTTCGGCCCTCAGGCTGGAAAAGCGAGTCATGTTCATTATCCTGAGCCTGATCGTGCTGGTGGCCGCCTTCAACATCATCAGCGCGCTGATCATGATCGTCATGGAAAAGAACAAAGACATCGCCATCCTGAAATCCATGGGCGCCACCTCCGCAACCATTATGAAAATCTTCATCTATCAGGGATTGATTGTCGGAATGGTGGGAACTTTTTTCGGCTCTGTCGCCGGCCTTGCCATTGCGCTGAATCTGCAGAAAATCTCTCTTCTTGTGGAGAAAGTTTTCAATTTCAAAATTCTGCCGGGCGACGTGTATTACTTAAGCGAACTGCCGTCGAAAGTGAATTACGGCGACGTGGCCCTGATCGTCGCGGGCACGCTCGCAATCTGTTTTCTGTCTACGATTTATCCATCCTGGAGGGCGTCGCGGCTGGACCCGGCGGAAGCCCTTCGGTACGAATAACGCGAGGGTCTTGCAAAGCATATGATCAGACTGGAAAATTTATCCAAAACCTTCGTGAAGGACGGCAACAAGATTGAAGTTCTGAAAGGGCTGAACCTGGAAATCGCCAGAGGCGACTCCCTGGCCGTCGTCGGCGTGTCCGGCGCGGGGAAAAGCACGCTGATCCATATCCTCGGCACGCTGGACCATCCGACGGAAGGGTTGCTTTCCATTGCCGGACAGGCGGTTTTTGACTGGAATGAAAGGAAAATCGCGGCCTTCCGCAATCGAACCATCGGCTTTGTGTTTCAGTTCAACAACCTTCTGCCGGAGTTCACCGCACTGGAAAACGCCATGATGCCGGCGCTGATCGGTGGACTGAACAAAAAAGAGGCCAATGACCGGGCCGCGCGTCTTTTGACGGAGGTCGGTCTGGAGCATCGCCTTCAACACAAACCGGGGGAGCTCTCCGGAGGAGAACAGCAGCGCGTGGCCATCGCCCGCGCCCTGGTGATGGAGCCGGAAATTCTGCTGGCGGACGAACCTACAGGAAACCTTGACACGGAAACCGGAAAAAAGATAGAAGACATCTTAATTGACTTGAATGCCGAAAAAAAAATAACGCTGGTTGTTGTCACGCACAACAGACTGCTGGCGGAAAGGATGTCCGGCAGAATCGGCCTGCGCGACGGGAAGATCTATGATTTTTAATTTCAAAACGGTCCGGCTCTTCATCGCCGTTGTGCTTCTTTTGTTTGCGATGGAAGCCCGAGCGGACGCCCCAAAAAAAATATGCATTCTGCCCTTTGAGGTTCACGCGAGCACCGGCAGCGCCGAGCTGCAGGCGTCGGTGCACAACAGCCTGCTCACGGAATTCCGGCGGGAAAAGAAAGTGGAAGTGATCGCCGCCGGCGCTTTCGAACCGGGCGGCCCCGCGCCGGGCGAGGCGGAAGCCGGTGCGGCGGGAAAAGAACTGGGGGCGGACTACGTCGTATTCGGCAGCGTTATGCGGTTCGGTGAAACCCTGAACATCGACGCGCAAATTATCGATGTCGCCGGAGAAAAAATCCTGTCCGCCGTTTCGGTTCAGGGAAAGGAAACGGAGGGCGCCGGGGCGCTGGCCGGAGCCCTGAAGCGGGAAATTCTGGGCCGGGCGGGGCTCACGGACAAAATCGCGCGCGTGGAGATCGCGGGCAACCGCAAGATCGGCGCGGACGCCGTCGTGCAGAAGCTCAAAAGCAGGCCCGGCAAGGTCCTCGACGAAGACGACATCCGCGACGACATCAAAACCATCTTCAAAATGGGGTATTTTCTGGACGTCAGCGCCGACGTCACGGCGGAGGCCGGGGGAAAAGTGCTGACCTTCAACGTGGTCGAAAAAGGCCTGATTTCGGAAATCCGGCTGATCGGCAACAAGAAGCTGGACCGCGACGACATCCTGGAAGCCATGAGCGTCAAAGTGCGGCAAAGCGTCAATCCGGAAAATGTCAAGCAGGACCTGCAGAAAATCAAGGCGCTGTACGACGCCAAGGGCTACTACAACGCCGAAATCTCCGACCGCCTGGAAAAAGACGGCGAGAAGGATTTCGTTCTGATCCTGGATATCAGGGAAAACGACCGGGTCTATATCCGCTCCATCACGTTTGAGGGGAACGAATCCTTTACCGCCAAGGAACTGGCCGGCATTATGACCACAAACGAGCGAACCCTTCTGGGCTTCATAACGGACACGGGCATCCTGCAGCCCCAGCAGCTCAAGCAGGACGTTCAGCGTCTGACCGCTTTTTATTTCAACAACGGCTTCGTGAACGCCCAGGTCGGGGAGCCGGAAATCCGGCACGACGACAAGGGCATCTATATCCATTTTACCGTCCGTGAAGGAAAGCGCTTCAAAATGGGCAAGGTGGAAATCTCGGGGGATTACCTGGAAAAAACCAGGGATGACCTGTACGCTTCCTTAAAAACCAAAGCCGGAAGCCACTACAGCCGGGAAGCGATCATGAAGGACATCGAAATGATCACGACGACGGCCAACGACGAGGGGTATGCCAACGCCGACGTCTATCCCCAGGTCGCCACCCATGAAAAGGAGCAGCTTGTGGATTTGAACTTCGTCGTGAAGAAAGGCGAACTCATCCACATCGCCCGCATCGGCATTTCCGGCAACACCACCACCCGCGACAAAGTGATCCGCCGGTCCCTCTTTATCGCGGAGGGAGACCTGTATTCCTCCAGCCGGCTGAAAAAAAGCTACGAGAATCTGAACCAGCTTCGCTATTTTGAAGAAGTGGACATTCAGACGGAAAAGGCGCCGGACAATCAGATGGACATCAACATCCGGGTGAAGGAAAAAAACACCGGGATGTTCATGATCGGCGCGGGTTACAGCGCCGTGGACCAGGCGGTGATCATGGCGCAGATCGTTCAGCAGAATTTTCTGGGCTACGGGCAGACCATGAGCCTGAAGGCCTCGCTCGGTTCCACAACCAACAACTATGAACTGTCGTTTACCGAGCCGTACCTGTTTGACCTGCCGCTGTGGTTCAAGGCCGACGTGTGGAAATACAAAAAGGAATACGATTCCTACTCGCTGGACACGAAAGGCGTGGGGGTGACCGTGGGCCACCCGCTGTTCTGGAAAATCGTGGGCTACGTCGGCTACAAGTTCAGCATGGACAACATCCAGGACATCAATGCCGCTACTGCGTCCACCTACATCAAGGCGCAGGCGGGCGAACGGACGAGCAGCGCGCTTTCCTTCACGATGGTCTATGACACCACCAACGACGTCATGTTCCCCAGCAAGGGCATCAAGGCCAGCGCGTCCGTGCAGCATGCCGGCATGCCGCTGGGCGGAAACACCAATTTCACCAAGTACGCCACCACCGCGACCGGCTTTGTCCCGCTCTTCTGGGACATGGTCTTCTCCCTCAAGGGCCAGATCGGGTATCTGCAGAACAATGACGACAGCGACGACAAGCTTCCGATCTACGAACGGTATGTGCTGGGCGGCATCAACTCCCTGCGCGGCCTGCGCTACGTCGGGCCGACCAATCCGGGAACCAGCGACGTGATCGGCGGCACCACCATGCTGACCATGACCGCGGAAATTGTTTTTCCGCTCATCAAAAACGCAGGCATGAAGGGCGTCGTGTTTTACGACACGGGCAACACGTGGAACGGAGGCTATCACTTAAATGACCTGAGAAGCACCTGCGGCGCGGGCATCCGCTGGTATTCCCCCATCGGCCCGCTTCGCCTGGAATACGGCTACGTGCTTGACAACACGGGCCTGAACGATGACAGTGTGGGCCGCTGGGAATTTACCATCGGCATGTTCATGTAAACCGGAGCCAGGACGCCAAACGTCAGGGTTCAATCATAAACCAATCAACCGAGAGGAGATTTTGAAATGAAAAAAAACATGCTGTGGATCGCAGGACTGATGCTGCTTCTTTTTGCCTGGACAAACACGTCGCTGGCCGCCGACCGGATAGGCTTCATCAATATGCAGACGATCATTCAGAATTCCAACGCAGGCAAAAAAGCGGCCGAAGACTTTAAAAAGCTTTTTGCCCGAAAGCAGGAAAGCATCAAGACCATGGAAAACGAAGTCAAGAAACTCAAGGACGAACTGGACAAGCAGGGCGCCGTGATGACCGCCGGCGTGCGCGGCGACAAGGAAGCCGCCTACCAGCGCAAGATGCGCGACTACCAGATCCTGGTCGACGACACCAACAAGGAGCTCCAGAAGCGCGACCAGGAATATTCGCAGCAGTTGATCCCCGAAATCCTGAAAGTGGTCCGGACCATAGCCGAAAAGGAAAAATACACCCTGATTCTGGACGTGAGCACCATGCCGCTGCCCTATTTCGACAAGGCCGGCGACATCAGCAGGAAAGTCATTGAAGACTTCAACAAGACGCAGGTCGGCAAAAAATAATTTTGTCGCGAAATATGAAAAAAAGCATTGCGGAAATAGCCGCCCTGGTGGGCGGCATGGTCACGGGCGATGACCGGAAGCGGATCAGCGATATTCGGCCGATCGAGGAGGCGGGCGCGGACGATCTTTCGTTTGTCGCAAATCCAAAGTATTTTAAATGGCTCAAAACCACACTCGCGGGAGCGATCCTCGTCCCCCCGGGAACCGTCGCGCCGGATAAAAACCTGATTGCCGTAGCCGATCCCTACGCGGCGTTCGGCAAGCTGCTCACTGTCTTTTATCCCGTCGATCACGGCCCCGCGGGTATAAGCCCTGATGCCTTCATCGAAGAAGGGGCTTTCGTCTCCCCGGAAGCAACCGTCATGCCCCGGGCGTTCATCGGCCGCGGCGCCCGCGTTGAAAAAGGCGCGGTGATTTATCCCGGCGTGTTTATCGGCCGCGACGCTTCGGTCGGAGAAGATTCCGTCCTGTACGCCAACGTCTCCGTTTACGCCCGTTCGATTATCGGCCGGCGGGTCATTCTGCATTCCGGGGTGGTCATCGGCGGAGACGGCTTCGGGTTTTCCGCGCCGGGGTCGCGGAACCAGAAAATCCCCCAGGTCGGCATCGTTCAAATCGACGACGACGTGGAGCTGGGCGCCAACACCACCGTGGACCGCGCCACGCTGGGCAAGACCTGGATTCAGCGCAACGTGAAAATCGACAACCTCGTGCAGGTCGCGCACAATGTCGTCATCGGCGAAAATTCAGCCATCGCCGCCCAGACCGGCATCTCCGGCTCGACCAAAATCGGGAAAAGCGTCATCATCGGCGGACAGGTCGGCATCGTCGGCCATATCACCATCGGAGACTCCGTCATGATCGGCGCTTCCTCGGGCATCCACAAGAGCATTCCCGCGGGCATGGTCGGCGGGGGCACGCCGTTTCTGCCGTTCCGGGAATGGCTGAAGGTTGAAACCAGCAAGGCCAAGCTTCCCGAAATCCGCGTCAAAATGGAAAAACTGATGCGGCGCGTGGAAGAGCTTGAAGCCGTCATTCATAAAAATACCGAAGGTGAACCATGAAAATCCATCCCACCGCCATTGTCTCGCCCGACGCCCAACTGGAGGAAGGCGTGGAGATCGGCCCCTACAGCATCATCGGCGGCGACGTGATCATCGGCAAAAATACCGTGATCGGCCCGCACACCGTCATCGACGACTACACCCGCATCGGCGAAGGCTGCCGCATCTTTCAATTCTGCTCGATCGGCGCGCCGCCCCAGGACCTGAAATTCGGCGGCGAAAAGACGCGGGTGGTCATCGGCAACTTCAACACGATCCGCGAATTCGTCACTATCCACCGCTCCACGACCGCCGACATCGGCGTGACCATCCTGGGCGACCACAACCTGATCATGGCGTACTGCCACGTCGCGCACAACTGCAAGCTGGGAAACCACATCATCATGTCCAACGTTGCCACGCTGGCCGGCCACATTCATGTGGAAGACTACGCCATCATCAGCGGCCTTTCGGGCGTCCACCAGTTCACGCGCATCGGCGCGCATTCGTTCATCGGGGGCGCGTCGGGAGTGGCCAGGGATGTCCCCCCCTACACGCTGGCCAACGGCAACCACGCCAAACTGTTCGGCCTGAACCTGATCGGCCTGCAACGGCGCAACTTTTCCGAACAAACCATCAAGGCGCTCAAGGACGCCTACAAGATTGTTTTCCGCTCCGATCTGCTTCTGGAGGCCGCCCTGGAAAAAGCGCAAAAAGAGGTGGAGGACCTGCCGGAGGTCCGGCATTTTCTCGCCTTCATTAAAAATTCGGAAAGAGGCGTCTGCCGCTGAAAGACCAAAACATGACCCAAGAAAAGAAATTGCGAATCGGCGTGGTCGGCATCGGCCATCTGGGCGGGTATCATCTTCAGAAATACGCCCGGATCGGCGCCTGCACCATTGCCGCCGTGTCCGACAGCCGGATCGAAAAGGCCCAAAAGGCGGCTGATCTTTACGGATGTCCGGCCTTCGCGGACCACCGGGACATGCTGGAGCTGGTGGACGCGGTCAGCATCGCCGTGCCGACGGGAGATCACTATGCCGTCGCCCGCGATTTTCTGGCCGCCGGCATCGACGCGCTCATTGAGAAACCGCTGTGCGCGGCGCTTTGGGAAGCCGACGAACTGCTTACCCTGGCGCGGAAAAACAGTCTGATCCTGCAGGTCGGATTTATCGAGCGGTTCAATCCCGCCGTAATGGCGCTTGAGCAGGTGATCACCCGGCCGGCTTTTGTTGAAGTGCACCGCCTGCATCCTTTCTTCGAGCGCGGCACCGATGTGGACGTCATTCTGGATCTGATGATTCACGACCTGGACCTGATCCTGAAATTCGTGGACGCGCCGGTCACCCGCGTGGAGGCGGTCGGCGTCCCCATTCTTTCGGACAAGATCGACATCTCCAACGTCCGCCTGTCGTTTGCCACCGGCTGCATCGCCAACATCACGGCCAGCCGCATCAGCGCCAAGACCATGCAGAAGATCAGGTTTTTCGGTCCGGAAGGCTATCACTCCGTGGACTGCCGGAAAAGAGAGGTTCTGTCGTTTTCCAAAATCACGGGCGACGACGGCAAACCGCAAATTGTTCAAAACGCTCTCGAGCTGGGCGGCCATGACCCCCTCGAAGAAGAAATCCGCTCGTTTGTCGAAGCCGTGCGGGGCCGCTCTGAGCCGCGCGTGTCCGGAGAGGACGGCCGCAAGTCTCTGGCGCTGGCCATCGAGATTCTTCAGAAAATGAAAACCGGCGAGGGCCTGCGCCTATGATCCCGATGGTGGATTTGAAAAGACAGTATGCCCGTCTGAAAAAAGAAATCGACCCGAAAATCACTCCAAAAACAAAAGCGATCATTCCCGTCCACCGGTTCGGCCATCCCGCCGACATGGCCCCGGTGATGGACATCGCGCGCGAGGTTCTTTCCCTGCCGATGTTTCCGGAACTGACCGGGGAAGAAATCCGGCAGGCCGCCGAAGCGATCCGTCATGTTTGCTGAACCGGGCGGGAGGAAGGCCATCATGAACAAAAACAGCGGAAGCGCTCCCAGAGTGATGATCGTTGCCGGAGAGGCCTCCGGCGATCTGCATGGCGCCCTGCTCGTCCGGGAAATGCTGGCCGTCAATCCCTCTGTGGAATTTTTCGGCATCGGCGGCAATCAAATGCGGGAAGCGGGCGTGAAGCTGCTGGCGCACGCGGCGGATATTGCGGTGGTCGGCGTGTCGGAAGTGTTTTCAAAAACCGCCGTCCTGCTCAGGACCATTTCCCGAATGAAGAAATCCCTGGACCGGCTGAAGCCCAACCTGGTCATCCTGATCGATTTTCCCGATTTCAATCTGAACATCGCGGCCCGCGCCGCCAAAAAAAGAGGCATTCGGGTCTTTTACTACATCAGCCCGCAGGTGTGGGCCTGGCGTGAAGGGCGCGTTGAACAGATCAAGAAACTGGTGGACAAGATGGCGGTGATTCTGCCGTTTGAAGTGGATTTTTACGCCGCGCACGGATTCGACGTCCATTGGGTCGGGCATCCCCTGCTCGACATCGTGAAAACAACCTTCACGGCTCAGGAGGCCCGCGCTCACTTCGGCCTTTCGGCAAACAAAACGACCATCGGCCTGCTTCCCGGAAGCCGGAATTCGGAAATTCAGAAGCTGCTGCCGGAAATGATTCAGGCGGCGCAAATCATTTCTCAAAAATTTCCCACGGCGCAGTACATCCTGCCCCTGGCGGAAACCCTGGAGCAAAAAACCGTCGCCGGCTTTTTGCAAGGCTCCGGCCTGAATATTCAAATCGTCGCCGGGCGCACCTATGACGTTCTGGCCTGCTGCGATCTGGCGCTCGTGACCTCCGGAACGGCAACGCTGGAGACAGGCCTGATGGGCGTGCCGATGGTCATCGTTTACAAGGTCTCCCTCTTTTCGGAGCTCATCGGCCGAATGATCATTCGGCAGCAGAACATCGGACTGGTCAACATTCTGGCCGGGAAAACGGTCGCACCGGAATTGATTCAGCGAGACGCCCGCGGTCCGCGCATCGCGTCGGAGGCTCTGGCGATTTTACAAAACCGGGAAAAACGGCAGCAGATCATTCGGGAGCTGGGCAACATTCGCGCCACACTCGGCGAACCCGGCGCCGCAGGAAGAGCTGCGCAAATCGCCTGCAATATGATATAGGACGAACCATGGAAGTATTTCAAAGATTATTTACAATGGCCCGGCAGTATTACGCCCGTTTTATCCTGGCCGCCATCTGCATGATTGTCGCCGGAGGGCTGCAATCCGCTCTGCCGCTGATTGCCAAGCCCGCCATCGACGAAATTTTCATGAGCAAAAACATCGCCGCCCTGAAGTGGATTCCCTTGGCCGTCGTCGCGATTTTTCTGTTCAAGGGGCTGGCCAACTACGGACAGAATATTCTGATGAGCTCCATCGGTTTGCGCATCGTCACCAATCTGCGCAATCAGCTCTATGAGCAGATTCAGAAGCAGTCTTTATCCTTTTTTGCCGAACATCCAACCGGATTGCTGATGTCGCGGATTACCAACGACGTGCAGTCCGTTCAAACCGCGTCGTCGGAGGCCATCACGGCGCTGGTCAAGGACACCTTCATGCTGATCTGCCTGGTGGGAGTTGTTTTTTATACCGACTGGAAGCTCGCGCTCATCGCCATGGTTGTTTTTCCGCTGACGATTTATCCGATTTCCCGTTTCGGAAAAAAGATGAGAAAGGTGACCACCTCCTCGCAGATTACCATGGGAACGCTGAACTCGCTCCTGCAGGAAACCATTTCCGGCACGCGCATCGTAAAAGCCTTCTGCATGGAAAAATATGAAAACGATCGGTTCGCCGCGGAAAACGAACGGCTGTTCAAATACAGCATGAAGGCCGTTTCCGTAAACGCCATTTCCAGCCCGCTGATGGATTTTCTGGGCGGCCTGGGCATCGCCGCCGTGGTTTTTTACGGCGGCTACAACGTCGTGCAGGGCCATTCCACCCCCGGCACGTTTTTCTCCTTTATCGCCGCGATGCTGATGCTCTACGAACCGATCAAGCGCCTTACCAACGTCAACAACACGATCAACCAGGGCATTGCCGGCGCCCAGCGGATCTTCAGCATCATTGACCGCCCGATGGACATCAAAGATAAACCGGATGCCGCCACCCTGCCCCCTATTGCCAAAGGAATCGACATTGAAAATGTCACGTTCTGCTACGAAACGACGCCGGTGCTGAAAAACATCAATCTGTCCATCAAAGCCGGGGAGGTCATCGCCTTTGTCGGCATGAGCGGCGGCGGAAAAACATCGCTCGTGAATCTGATTCCCCGTTTTTACGACGTCACCGAGGGCCGCATTCTGATCGACGGCCATGACATCCGCAACGTCAGTCTGCAGTCGCTTCGCGGCCAGATCGCCATCGTGACCCAGCAGACCATTCTCTTCAACGACACCGTCCGGAACAACATCGCCTACGGCGACATTCGGAAAACAGATGAAGACATCTACCGGGCCGCCCGGGCGGCCAACGCCCACGATTTCATCCTTCGTCTGCCCGACGGCTACGACAGCAACATCGGCGAGCTGGGGACCAAACTCTCCGGCGGCGAAAAGCAGCGCATTTCCATCGCGCGGGCGCTGCTGAAGGACGCCCCGATTCTCATCCTGGACGAAGCGACCTCTTCGCTGGATACGGAAGCGGAAATCGAAGTCCAGGAAGCGCTGGACAACCTCATGAAGGGGCGGACCACGCTGGTCATCGCGCACCGCCTTTCCACGATCCGCAACGCCGACCGGATCATCGCGCTGGTCAACGGAGAAATCGTGGAGGAAGGAAACCACGACGCCCTGATGGAGAAAAAAGGCGAATACTACCGATTATACAACCTGCAGTTCAAGGACGAGGGAAACGGCAATGATCGACTGGCCAGGGATATGGAATGAGAACGATTCGTCTCGCCGCATCAGTCCGACCCGGGCCATTCTTTATCTGGGCTCCCTGGTCTACCGGCTGATTGTCTCTTCCCGAAACCGTCTTTACGACCGGCAAATTCTGAAGTTCGTCCGCCTGGCCCGCCCCGTGATCAGCGTGGGAAATCTGACGGTCGGCGGAACCGGCAAAACCCCCTGCGTGATCGGGCTGGCAAAAATGCTGGCGCGTCGGGGATACCGGCCGGTTGTCCTCAGCCGCGGCTACGGCGGGAAAAATCAGGCGTCCGTCAATATCGTTTCCGACGGAATAAATATCATGCTTGGCGCGGAAGAAGCCGGCGACGAACCGCTGCTGATCGCCCGGTCGCTCCCCGGCATTCCGGTCCTGACCGGCGCCAAGCGGGCACTCACCGGACAGGCGGCCATTGAGCGATTCAACGCCGACGTGCTGATCTGCGACGACGCGTTTCAGCACCGTCAGATTTTCCGGGACATCGATATCGTTTTGCTGGACGCGGATAGGCCGCTGGGCAACGGCCGACTTCTGCCGCGCGGAGAGCTTCGCGAACCGGTGGAGAGCCTTCGGCGGGCGGACTGCATCGTACTGACGCGCGCCGACAAAGCCGGAACCCCTCCCGATGAAATCGCGCGGATCACCCGCGAACGGAGCATCCCCGTCTTCCGCTCCGTTCACCGGCTTCGGGAAATGGTCCGGCCGCGGGAGCATCTTACCCTGCCGCCGGAAAACTTTCGCGGCAAAAGTATCTGCGCCTTCTGCGGAATCGCCCGCCCCGCCTCCTTTAAAAAATCACTGCTCGACGCAGGAATGCACATCCTTTCATTTATTGACTTTCCGGATCATTACGCTTACAAACGCGATGACCTGGAGGCGATTCAAAAGCATTTTTCAACGCAAAACGCGGACGCCTGGATAACGACGGAAAAAGACGCAATGCGCCTGGAGGAAAGTCCGGATTTTTTAAACCAGCTTTTCATCGCGCGCATGGAAATGGAAATTCAACCGTCCACACCGTCCTTTGACGACTTTATTCTGCGACGGCTGAAAGACTTAATACTTAAAACTTAAAACTATTTTTCCATTATGAGTCTTAAACTGAAAATCGGTCTGTGGATCTTTCGCGTGATACCCCTTGCGGTCAGACGGGCCGTCTTCTCCGGCCTCGCCTGGCTGGGGTACCGGCTGTCGGTCAAACACCGGCTGATTGTTCTGCACAATCTGACCCGTGCCTTTCCTGAAAAATCCCCCGCCGAAATTGTGCGCATTGCCAAAGCTTCCTACCGAAGCTTTGGCCGGGTCGTGGCGGAATTTTCAGAAATCACACGTCTGAATCCGGACAATGTGCATCAATGGGTCCGCATTCAGGGCCTCGAACATTACGACGAGGCCCGCCGGAAAGGAAAAGGCGTTCTCCTGTTCAGCGGACATTTCGGCAACTGGGAAATCGGCAATGCCGCAATGGCAATCGCCAGAAAACCTCTGATCTTCATTTACCGCATTCTGGACAGTCAATTTCTTGAAGAGGCAATCACCTATGTTCGCGCGACCTGCGGCAATATTTCCCTGGACAAGGAAAACGCCATGCGGCCGATGATCCGCGCCCTGAAAAAGGGAGAAACCATCAATATTCTGATTGACCAGAACGTGGCGGTTTACGATGGAATCTTTGTGGATTTTTTCGGGCGGCCGGCCTGCACGACCTCCGGCCTTGCCCTGCTGGCGCTCCATACCGGTGCGCCGGTTCTGCCGGTTTTTACCACCCGCATGCCCGACGGAAAATATTGGTTGGAGATCGGGGCGGAAGTCGCCATCCGCAACACGGGAAACCGCGATGCCGATGTGCGGGAAAGCACCCAGACCTTCACCGGAATCATTGAAGAGCACATCCGCAAATATCCCGAACAATGGTTCTGGATGCACCAGCGGTGGAAGACGAAGAAATGCCAGGCGAGAATGGTGACTGGTGAATAGTGGATGGTGGATGATGATGCTGGAAGCAAAAAATAAACTGCCGCGGGAGGGACTGAACAAAATCCTGATCCGCGGGACCAACTGGATCGGCGACGCCGTGATGACGCTGCCCGCCGTCGCGTCCGTGCGCGCGGCCTATCCGAAAGCGCATCTGTCCATTCTGGCCAAGCCGCCCGTCTCCGACATCTACAAAATGTTTTCCGCCGCCGATGAAATTCTTGCCTATTCAAGCAAATTCGACAATGCGCCGGGTGTCCTTCGCCTGGCGTATTCGCTGCGATCTGAAAAGTTCGACGCAGCCATTTTGCTGCAAAACGCCATCGAAGCCGCCATCATCGCACTGGCCGCCGGCATTCGCGTGCGGGCCGGCTACAACTCGGACGGCCGCGGCTTTCTGCTGACGCATCCCGTCCGGCGTACAACGGAAATCCTTCGCGTCCATCAGATCGGCTACTATCTGGAAATGGTCAAAGCGCTGGGCTGCGCGAACGTGGAACGCTCGCCGCACCTGGAAACTTTCATTTCCGCGGCGGACGCTACGGATGTCGTCCGGCGGCACCTTACGGATATGGCAGGACCCTTCATCGGCATTGCGCCCGGCGCCGCCTATGGACCGGCAAAACGGTGGCTTCCGGAAAGATTTGCGCAGGCGGGAGACCGCCTGGCAAAAGAATTGAACGCGCAGGTTCTTCTCTTCGGAGGCAGGGACGATTGGGAAACGACTGAACAGGTGCGCGAACAAGCGCAAACCAATATGATTAATCTGGCTGGCCGCGTACCGCTTGCGGACTCGGTTTATCTCATGTCGCAATGCCGGCTGTTTCTCAGCAATGATTCGGGCCTCATGCACGTAGCAGGCGGCTTGAATATTCCGACGGTCGCCATTTTCGGCTCCACCAATCCCGTGACCACCTCGCCCGCGGGAGAAAAAACGATCCTGGTGCGAAAGGAAACGCCGTGCAGTCCCTGTTTGGAAAAAACCTGTCCGACGGATTTCCGCTGCATGACCGCGATCACCGTCGAAGACGTCGTCGCGGCGGCGCTGACCCTGCTGAACGGCCCGGCCAACCCGCGCCGGAATGACCAAAAGAGTTAACGCGAAATGAAAAAAGAAGCAGCCATATTTCTGGATCGGGACGGGACCATCAACGAAGAAGTCGGCTATCTCGACTCTTTGGACAAGCTGGTCATTTTCCCATCCGCTTTTGAAGCGATTCGCCTCATCAATCAAAGCGGCCTCAAGACGATTGTCGTCACCAACCAGGCCGGCGTCGCCCGGGATTTTTTCGGTGAAGACTTCGTGGAAACCATTCACGCAGCCCTGCGGGAGGCGCTGTGTCAAAGGGGTGCGCTGATCGATGCGTTTTATTACTGCCCGCATCATCCGACTGAGGGCTTTCCCCCCTATCGGCAAAGCTGCGACTGCCGCAAGCCGGCTCCCGGCCTGTTTCTGCGGGCCGCCATGGATTGGAATCTGGATTTATCCGCATCCTGGATGATCGGAGACCGGTACAACGATATCGAGGCTGCTCACCGGGCCGGCGCCAGAGGCGTTCTGGTCAAAACGGGCTACGGCGCGGATGCCCTTGCCGGTGCGGGCCCCGATGGAGAAACGCTTGCGGGAAAGCCGGACCTCATTGCGGACGATATCCTTCAGGCCGTCCATCTCATCCTGGGGAGCCGTAAATGAATATTCTGATCGTCAAACTGAGCGCCATCGGAGATGTGATTCACACGCTCCCGTCCCTTGCGGAGCTGCGCCGTCTCTATCCCGCGGCACACATCACCTGGGTTGTAGAAGAAGCTGCGGCGGATCTGGTCCTCGGCCATCCGCATCTGGACGAGGTTATCATTTCCCGGCGCAAAAGCTGGATAAAAGATATCAAGGCGGGGAAAATCGCGGCGACATTGCGGGAAGTGAGAACGTTTGTCCGCCGGCTCAGGAGCCGCCGCTACGATCTCGTGATTGATTTCCACGGTCTTTTAAAAAGTTCGATGATGGTTTTTTTAAGTGGAGGGAAGAGAAAACTGGGATATGATTCCTGGCAGGAACTGAGCGGATTATTTCTCAATGAAAAAATTCCGGAAGACATGAACAAGCACGCGGTGGACCGCTACCTGGATTTTCTTCGCCATCTGGGCGCGGACGTCGGGAAGGCTGAATTTGTTCTCCCCCTGACGGACGGCACAAAAGACCAGGCCCGCCGTCTGCTTGATGAATATCAACTGGCGGAAAAAAGCTACATCGCCGTCAATCCCATTGCGTTTTGGGAAACCAAACTCTGGGACAACGGAAAGTTTGCAAAACTGGCCGATGCCATTCGGGATCAATTGAAGCTGGATGTGATTTTTACGGGAAACAACGGAAGGGACGCGGCAGACATTCTGTCGCGCATGAAAGGAAAGGGAATCAATCTGGGAGGGAAGACCAGCCTGCCCGTGCTGGCCGAAATCTACAAAAGCGCCCGGGCCGTCATCACCACGGATTCCGGCCCCATGCATCTGGCGGCGGCAATGGGAACGCCGGTGATCGCACTTTTCGGCCCGACCGATCCGGCGAGAACAGGTCCGTACGGCAAAGGCCACACGGTCATTCGATCAAATCTTCCGTGCAGTCCCTGCCTGCTGAAAAAATGTTCGACAAAAGAATGCATGGAAAAAATAACGCCCGAACAGGTTTACGCCGCGGTGGAAAGAATTTGTCAAGCTACGACAACGCGCTGAAAAAAACTTTAACGTGTAGCTTCGGCCATTACTTTTTTTACTGCAAAAACTACTTTCTGCATATTTTCAGGCGTCATGGTTGGATGAACCAGAAACATCAGACTCGTTTCCCCCAGCTCTCTGGCTACGGGCAGGCGCTCTGCAGGACGGAAATCTTTAACTTCGAAGGCCTTTTCCAAGTATACCTCACTGCAAGTACCGCTGAAACAGGGCACACCATCCGCCAGTAATGCACTCATGATCTTATCACGGCTCCATCCCGCTTTTAACTTCTCCAGCCGGACAAAAACATAGTACTTGTAATAGGCATGTTGAACGTTCTTTGGTGGTTTTGTCACCCGCAACCCCGGAACCCGGCAAAATTCTTTTGTCAGCAACTCCGCGTTGCTTCTTCTTGCCGCCAGCCATTGGGGCAATTTCTTCAACTGCAGTCTGCCGATTGCCGCCTGCATCTCCGTCATTCGCAGGTTTGTTCCAAAAGATTCATGGAGCCATCTATACCCCGGAGGATGCTGTCTTTGATGAACGGCAGCGTAACTTTTTCCATGATCCTTAAAAGACCAGGCTTTTTCCCAGAGTGCATCATCATTGGTTAAAAGCATCCCCCCCTCACCGCCCGTGGTCATGATCTTGTCCTGGCAAAAGGAGAACGCAGCCATATCGCCCATGCTGCCCGTCAGACGCGGGTATAGTTGGACGCCGTCCTGCTCGATACCTGCGACGCGGTTTTCAGCACTATCCCAACCAAGCCAACGGCTGTAGTAGACCGCACCATGGCATTGCGCACAATCCTCGATCACCTTAAGGCTATGCTCCTTCGCAATTTCCAGGATCGGGTCCATGTCGCACGGCCATCCGGCAAGGTGAACGGCGATGATCGCCCGCGTCCGGGGTGTGATTCCCCTGCGAATTGATTCAGCTGTTATATTCTGGCTGTCCGGATCGACATCGACAAAAACAGGTCTTGCTCCGCGGAGAACCACGCAGGCGGCCGATGCAACAAACGTCCGCGGGGTAACGATCACTTCATCTCCCGGTCCTATATCCAAAGCGAGAAGAGCGAGGTCGAGGGCCACCGAACCATTGGCCAGGGCAATCGCATGCCGCACACCGCAGTAATCGGCGAATTCTTCCTGAAATATTTCCACCTGACTGCCCGTCCATTGGTTGATTTTGCCGGATTGAAGAACGGCGGCCACAGACATGATCTCGTCGGTTGAAAAGTACGGCCAGGCGGCCTGCTCAGGCATGCTTTCCGGGGGCAGCCAGCCTTCCTGCTGGGAAATCAAATGCAAATCACGGACAATTTTTTGAATTTGCGGGTTATATTCGTCGGCTGGAACAATGCGATACTGCCTCGAAAAGGCCGTCCAGAAAAGACGAACGGACAAAACCAGGACAAAGATATAAAAAATCGAAAAGATCAGCGTGCTGCGCGGCATCAGCGAACTCGTGAAAAAGATCCACAGCAGAAACAGCAGGATCGCCACACCGACCGCCCTGCTGACCGCCAGAAGGCGGACCAGGTAAGTCACTTTCTTCGATCCGGAATAAAGACCGTTGATTGTATAGGCGAACAGGCAAAAAACCGAGAGCGGCAGAACATTGGCCAGCCAGACGTTGAGGAACATGTCGTGGAAGAAGATCTGTGGCGTGACGTCCCATCTGAAGACCCCAATCCCGATCGTCGTCAGAACGCCCATCAGGAATCCGAGGTTGCTGATCAGCAGATCAACCGTGATACGCGCCAGTAGCTGCCTGGGCGTAAAATCCGATCTCAAGCGGCCTTTCAGCCAATTCCAAAGCTTCATAATCCTTAACCTTGCCGGTTTGCCTTATCGATCGTCTTTGCCGGAATCCCGCAGGCAACAACGTTGTCAGGGATGTCCGAAGTCACAAAACTGAACGCTCCCACAACCGCATTTTCTCCTACAGTTACTCCAGGCATAACCATACTGTGCGAGCCGATCCGGCAGTTTTTTTTCAGCACGACGGCGCCTTCCTTTTGATCGATCGTGGACACCGAGTAGATGGAACAGTGGGAGCCGATCTGAACGAAGTCCTCAATGACAACGCCGTTTTTGGCATTGATATAGCTGAATGCCCCAATGTCTGTTTTATAACCTAACTTTAGTCCACCAACGTGCTGCACCACCCAGTTGTACTTCGTCGGTTTTCCCTCTTCGATATCGGGATAATGCCAGTCGGTGAATCGATCTTCATTCATGATTCCATCCCATCTTGAAATTGCTTATCGTCTCCCGACCCGGCCAGCTGATCCCATCTCTTTTCAGAATCCCCATAGTCAAAAAAATAATCTTTGATGATCTGCATACAAGACATACAATTAATTATTTACCAACTCTCTGACCAACTCGAAACACTCTGCTGCTGCATAGCCGACACACATACCTCTTTCTTGAGCCAATAGCCTGATATTGTCAATGCACCGAGGATGCGGCATCTGGCGCAATTCGGTTTCATAAAGGCGCATGGCGTTGAGTTTCTTTTCCAGGTGTTCAGAGATATCGACAAATACGTTTGGCTGAAAAGCGGCTGCTCCTGAAGGCGCCCCAAAATACCTGGTGTAACCGATTTCATAACTCAGAACACGTCGAACCGTATTTCCCGGCAAGGGACGGGTTGCAACCAATGTGCAATCATGAACGATGCGATGATCCAGATTGGCGTCTTTTCGCGATGTCGTGTATACGACATCCGGTTGGATCTCATCAATGACACCCTGAAACGCATTGCATAGATCCATATGAGGCACGGCATTCAATTTAACCGACGGAAACCCCAGGCGATAGACATTCTTGAAGCCGAAAAACGCCCCAACGGCATCAATCTGTTGACGCGCCTTCGCCAGTGTATCTTCCGACCATGACGGCGTATGTCCTTCGGTAACGATACACCACGAGACTTCATCCCCACGGGCAATATGCCGCGCGATGGCGCCGCCCGCGCCAATTGTTTCATCATCCGGATGAGGAGCTATAATTAGAATAATCATTTTTTTCCATCCTGTATTTTATACATGCTTACCCTTTCCGCTCATTAACAAATCATAAAATTTTTGCGCCTGTCCAATTACGGCTTCGTTTCGTTTTGATCCAAAGATTACCACACCTATGGTCTTGAATAACACCAATATATCAAGGCATATTGAATAGTTTTTTACATACCACGTATCCAGCGCCAACTGTTCGTCCGGGGTTAATTCGACATTGCCGTTTACTTCCGCCCAACCGGTCATCCCCGGTGGAACATCAAACCGCATCGGCGCCTGAACAGAAATAGACTCGACCTGTGAGACAAGGCACGGCCGTGGGCCCACCATACTCATTTCACCACGAAACACATTGAGCAGTTGGGGAAGTTCATCCAATTTTGTCCTGCGCATAAAACGGCCCACACTCGTAATCAGTGGATGATCGTATTTCAGGGGGCCTAACTGAAGCGGATCCACGTCATTGACGACCATGCTGCGGAACTTGTACATCTTGAACGGCTTGCAGTGCTTGCCGGAACGACCCTGAACAAATAACACAGGCCCCGCCGACTCAAGGCGGATCAGAATCGGCAGGATCAACCATACGGGCGCGAAGACCAGAGAAATGATGCTTGCCGCAAGCAAGTCCGTTATTCGTTTTGCAGCCATCAGCCTCTATGCTTCTCCAACAAAAATGTAACCGCTGCCAGTGGTGAGCGGTATGATCTCGAAATGGATTATCCCCGCTTCAGCGGCCATGCGTCGAATATCCTCTTCGCTGTAAAAATAGACGTCGCCTTTCGACCCCATCTGATAACGCAGTTTACGGAGCGTCTCGCGAATCAAAGAGTGGCCGGGCAAAGATATAATAACTTTGCGCTTAGCCACGGATCGCATTTTGTGGAGAAATTTGCCGGGCTCAGACAAATAATCAAAAACACCCATTGCGATGACAAAATCATACTTTTCGGCCAATTTTGTTTCAAGAAAGTTAGCATGTTTAAATTCGCAGGTGTCAGCAACACCGTATTCCCCGGCTCTTCGGGCTGCTATATTGAGCATCTCCGACGAGAAATCGATGCCCAGGGCATGCCGCCCGCCACCGCGGACAAAACTAACAGCATAAATCCCCGATCCGCACCCGATATCCAAAAGCGTATTTCCTTTTAACTGCCCCATTTCTTTAAAAGCTATCTCATACCTCTCAAAAATTGGTTTGCGAAAATGACGATTAAACCAAGTCTGAAACAAACCCTGATCTTGGCGGTAGATGCCATCAAAGTCGTGCGCCTCTTTTTCAAAACGATTTCGAACGACCTCGACCTGTTTTGTTTTATCCTTCATACGATTAGCCTGCCCTTATATCCGGTTTATTTTTATCCTTTTAAACATGTGGCGCGGTTTCCCTGAAATTCTTCTTCCGCAATGAGTTGTTCCTTGTCAGCAAGAACATATTGCAAAAATTTTTTCTGTTCAAAGCCATCGTGGGCAAATGCCGCCGCCGCCGCTCCATAAGCGGCGCGTTTGGCCGGATCACGCAGAAGAACCTGCAGCGCCTCAGCCAGGGCGCCTGCATCCTTGACCGGAACAACCAGACCGGTCACTTCGTGGCGCATGGCATCGGCCGGTCCGGGAACGTCGCTTGCGACGACGGGAACACCCATGGCCTCGGCTTCAATAATCACCATCCCGAAACCTTCACGATAGCTGGGAAGCGCAAAAACATCCATGCAGGCCATATATTGCGGTATTTGGTTATTCTGGGGGACATGGATCACCTGATCCGATGATTCCATCCAATCACGCAAATCTTTATCTATCGTAGAATAGAAAACTTTGTCACCGATCAGCAAAAGACGCGCCATTGGCATACCAGAAAAAAAACTGCGACAGGCGGCAATCAACTCGTTACAACCCTTGTCCGCCCGAATGGATCCGACAAAACCAATAATCAAATGATGACCAGCGCATCCGATTTTTTCTCGATATGCGGTACGCCAAATTTCTTTTTGAGAAATATCGAAGCGCTCGATATTAATGCCGCAGGCACTGCCATTCCAAATCACTCGTCCTTTGTCTCTGGGATAAAGCCCCTCTCTAATGGAAAATTCCAAATTACCCATGCTGTCCGGTTCAATGACTGTCGAACATCGACAACACCAACGTTCAATTTGCTTGAAAACAACCTTTACTAAACACGTAAAAACCACATAGCGAATGCCCCATTGTGCATACAACCGAACAGGAATACATGCAAGCCATGAAGCTGTTGCGGCATAAAAAGCGGCGTTAGTCGTTGAATACTGCACCAGATCGAAACGTTCACGCTTAAAAACCCGGTATAATTTTAAAATTGCCCTCGGCACTCCCAATGGATCGATGCCGCGCTTGAACGTTACGGGGATATACCCGGCTCCCCGCGGAATCGTTTTTTCGAATGAGGCGTCTTCCGCGCAAATCAAGGTCACATCCCAACCATTCTGCAGCAGATATTTGGCCTGCGGAAACACAAATGTCTTCAGGGTAATCGGCAGAGTCGTGACAAAACAAATACGCATCTTTTTCAAGGAGCGGCCTTTATCGTCGACATCTTATCGGATTTCAGGGAAATCGCATCTCCCCCCAT
>Ga0209606_1001397_pt1 | contig 29865 bp, 17 predicted proteins | sample AD_UKC057_MetaG_FD_184412 | JGI IMG/M metagenome (GOLD analysis project Ga0209606, IMG submission 184412) | Active sludge microbial communities of municipal wastewater-treating anaerobic digesters from USA - AD_UKC057_MetaG (SPAdes) (version 2) | ecosystem: Engineered > Bioreactor > Anaerobic >...
ATGATACCTCTGTTTCTTCTTATTCTCTTTATAAACCTCATAAGCCTCCTTAACACTATCTATTTCAGATACTTCAGATACAGCAACTTCCCACCAGGCGTAACCCGGGATTCCCTTGTAAAGATCTGTCTCAATGGTTATAACTGTTGTAACAGTCTTCTTTTTAGCCTCCTGCAAAGCTTTTTTCAATGAACCGATATCTTTTGCTTCAATTACATGTGCCCCAAGGCTCCTGGCGTTCTGAGCGAAGTTTACCGGGAGCTTATCTCCGGAAAGCTGACCGGTTGTTTTATCCCTGTAACGGTATTTAGTCCCGAAACGTTGTGAACCTATGGACTGGGATAATCCTCCTATACTTCCGAATCCGCTGTTGTCGAGGAGAATGATCGTATATTTGATCCCTTCCTGAATTGCCGTGACGATTTCATTGTTCATCATGAGGTAATTTCCGTCACCCACCATTACAAATATTTCGCGGTCGGGGCAGGCCAATTTTGCACCGATACCTGCAGCGCACTCATAGCCCATTGTTGAATAACCATATTCAAGATGAAATCCTTTCGGATCGCTTGTTCTCCAGAGCTTATGGAGATCTCCGGGAAGACTTCCTGCGGCACAAAGCACAACATCTCTTGGTCCGGCAAATCCGCAAACCGCTCCCACAACTTCTGTTTGGGTTACCGGAAGGGCTCCTGATACTTTAAAGAACCCTTCAACCTGTTCATCCCACAATCTGTTTGCGTCGGCAGCAGCCTTTCTATATTCACCGGCAGTGGAATAATTCCCAAGAAGTTCTGATAATTCCTCAAGGCACACTTTTGCGTCACAGGTGAGGGGTAAAGCACCCTGTTTGTGTGAATCGAAACAGGTCACATTAATATTTATAAATTTTACCTCCGGATTTCCGAATGCAGTTTTTGATGCAGTTGTAAAATCGCTGTAACGTGTTCCGATACCGATTATCAGGTCTGCCTCCGAAGCAAACTTATTGGCCCCGGGAGTTCCTGTTGCTCCTGCTGCTCCAAGATTCAGGGGGTGATCATAAGGTAATGAACCTTTACCGGCAAAGGTTTCAGCGACCGGGATACCTGTTTTTTCAACAAATTTCCTTAGAGCATCCGTAGCCTGACTGTAAATTACTCCGCCTCCTGCAATAATAACTGGTTTTTTCGAAGCTCTTATCATCTTCACGGCTTCCTTTAGTATTTCTGAATCGGGCCGCGGACGGGGTATTTTCCAGACTCTTTTTCTGAACATCTCTTGAGGGAAGTCGAAAGCCTCTGCCTGGACATCCTGTGGAAGAGCCAGAGTAACAGCCCCGGTATCGGCCGGGGATGTAAGTACGCGCATCACTTCAGGCAGTGATGTGATCAATTGTTCGGGCCTGTTTATCCTGTCCCAGTATTTTGATACCGGTTTGAAACAGTCATTTACCGAGATATCCTGTGATGAGGGAGATTCGAGCTGTTGGAGTACAGGAGCCACATTTCTTGTGGCAAATATATCGCCGGGGATAATAAGCACAGGAAGCCGGTTTATTGTTGCACAGGCTGCACCGGTTATCATGTTAGTAGCCCCCGGGCCGATCGAGGAGATACATGCAAATGTCCCGAGACGGTTTTTCATTTTTGCATATGCTGTAGCGATATGCACCGATGCCTGTTCATTCCTGGTCATATAGTAGCGGAAATCCGGGTTCTCAAGTAATCCTTCCCCGACACCGGCAACAATACCATGACCAAAAATCCCCAGGCACCCTGCAAAAAATTGATTCTGCTGGCCATCAAGTTCAACATATTGATTTTTAAGGAATCTGACAATTGCCTGACCGACTGTTATTTTGATAGTTTTCATAATGTCATGTTTATCAGGATACTATTTGAATTATTATTAAGTTAATCGGTAATCAGTAATCGGTAATCAGTAATCAGTATTCAGTATTCAGTAACCAGCAGCCAGCAGGACAAACTATTTAAGCATCATATCACGTATTATCAGAATGACATCGGTAGTTGCCTGACTGAATTGTCTGAGGGTTCGCAGTGTTGCACCAAACCTGTCAAATTCTTCGGCTTTCATCCCGTCTTCGTAATATGCACGCCTGAAATCAACATATTTTCTTTCGAGCTCTGATACAATTGCAGGATCAACAGGTTTATTCATCCTGTTCTCAATTGTTACATCCGAAGCATTATATCTTTTCTGCCAGATAAATGGAGGGGAAATTACGACATCCCCGCCGATGAATTCTGACCAGTGGCGGTGGTTCCTGAAAGCTGCGCTTAAAAGTCTCAGACGGTATCCTCTTTCCTTATAGATCTTATATGCTTTTTTCATTACAGCCACGCCCGCCCAGTCAAGTATATCCGGATTTGGTATTATATTTTCCTTTTCCGTCACAACTTTCAGCCAGTCATCAAGTCTTCCGACCATAAGTGTACATACTGGTCCCATTGTTGAAATTTCCTTTCCTTCTTTTTCTCTCCGTGTTAAACCCCGCTCCACAGCTTCTGCCACTTTCACTGCCTGTGGAAGGGTAAAGCTTACGGTGGCATTTATGCTGATCCCTCTGTAAGTTGCTTCTTCAATTGCTTCAATACCTGCTTTAGTAACGGGGATCTTGACAATCATATTCGGAGCAAGCTTGCTGAAGCGTTCAGCCTGGGCAACAATACGTTTAGCATCCCTGTATAATCGGGGATCCGTTTGTATTGATAATCTGCCGTTCTTACCTTTTTCACGGTCAAATACCGGTTTGAGCAGGGCGGCAGCCTTTACAGACATTTCTTCAATCAGTCGCCAGGCAATTTCATCCTCTGTTGCAGATGGATTCTCACTGATTATCATCGGGATCCTGTCTTTCCAAAGGTCCCATTCCTGCTTTAATACCGTTCCCACAATGACGGGATTACAGGTTGCACCCACAGCCCCCTGGCCAATGGACCAGGTAAGCTCCTCAATGGAACAGGAGTCATTCCACAGGGCAGTGGGCGTTGTCTGCGTCATCTCATGCAGTGTGCTTTTGAAGCTTGTCTTTTCTGATTCTTCTTTCATATTCTTTATTAAATTAATATCTCATTCAAGCTTTAGTCTGATATCCCGGCATCCGGTACCCGGCATCCGGCTCCGGATAGCTACCGGAAAGGCTTGCGGCTACCGGCATCCGGCATCCGGTAACTTGCTCCCTTCTCTCCGCACCCCGCACCCTGCTCTCCGCACCCTGCTCTCCGCACCCCGCACCCCGCTAATACTACCAGAATATTACATAAAGAACCGCAAGTATCCCCCATACACCAATTGCCGCAATATTGAAAGTCGGAGAAGTTTTAAACAATCCTTTGGGGATAATTATTGCCTTGTGATCCATCTTCTTCAGTCTGTTGTTAAAGATCAGTATAAGACCAAGCAGCAGGAGCATGAATACAAGTACATAAACAGCTTCAAGAGCAAATGTTCTGAGCGGGTAGACAAAAAATGCAGCAATTACCCCGGCAAGCATGGCAAATGCCACTAATTTTATTCCCAGACTGGCAATTTTATTTCCGGAGGTAAGATCAATCACATTATCTACATTATGTCTTTTGTCAAGAATACTCCCGATCACCATTACAAAGGACAGGATAATGAAAACGTAACCAATCCTGAGGACAAATGGCATTTCCGGGAAAATTGTTTTCATTGCCAGGCCCATTGGTATTGTAAGCAAAGCCACCCACAGGGCTGCCCTTGAGGAGGCTTTTCTCCAGAACAATCCACAGAAAAAGATCAGGAATTCCCCCGGATAGATAAATCCGGTATACTCCTGGATATACTGATATGCCTGATCGAGAGTTCTCAGCTGAGGTGCCACTATTGTTGCAATAAGAAGTGCGAAAAATGCTACTATTGTCCCGACCCTCACCAATTCTTTTTCTGAAGCTTTTTTGTTTATAAAGCTTTTATATATATCCATTGTAAAGATCGTGGAAGCGCTGTTTACGATCGAGCTTATTGAAGAGACAGCGGCAGCTGCTATTGCAGCAAATGAGAGTCCGGTTATACCTACCGGAATGATGTTCCTTATAAGCCAGGGATATGCTTCATCGGATTTGCCGAGTTCAGTACCCATCGCAAAAACTGCGATACCGGGAATAACAACAAGCAGTGGAACGAGAAGTTTAAGATATCCGGCAAAGGCCACGCCCAGTTGTGCTTCCTTAAGACTTTTTGCAGCAAGTCCCTTCTGGATTATAAACTGGTTGAATCCCCAGAAGCTCAGGTTGGTAAGCCACATAGATCCGATTATAACCCCGAGGCCGGGAAGATCGGAAAATGCATCCTTCAATCCGCCTTTCCCGTCAGGAGCAAAAAGAGTTCCCTTTTCAATTATCATATGGAACTTCTGGGGTGCTTTCTGCAGCAGTTCGTTGAAGCCGGCAATAACACCGTTACCATCACTCAGAGTATTTAAAGCCAGCGCAGTTGTTATCAGACCTCCGATTATAAGCACAGCCACGTTTACAATATCGGTCCATGCAACGGCTTTTATTCCGCCCCAGAGGGAGTATAAAGCCGAGAAAGCAGCAAATCCGATAACGCCATAAACCAGTGGGATGCCGATGATCCTTTCCATTGCCAGCGCTCCGAGATAGATTACTGAGGTCATATTGACAAATATGTAAACCAGTATCCAGAACACTGCGAAGCATGTACTTACCTTTCTGTCATATCTTTGTGAAAGATAATCCGGCATTGTAAAAAATCCTTTGCTGATGAATACCGGAAGGAAGAATTTGGCTACAAAGATCAGCGAGGCTGCCGCTATCCATTCGTAAGCTGCGATTGCAAGACCTATGGCATATCCTGATCCCGACATTGCAATGAAATGCTCGGCGGAGATATTGGCAGCAAGAAGAGTTGATCCGATAGCCCACCAGGGAAGTGACCTGCTGGCCAGAAAGTAATCCTGTGAAGTTCGTTCCTGCCCCTTTTTCCTTCTGGAAACCCATAATCCGACTGCTACAATTATTGCAGCATATGTAAAGAATACTATCCAGTCGATAACTTCAAATTCCTTCATAATTAGATATTTATAAATATGAAGCTGTCTTCAGATTGCGGCACGCAGTTACATATAAATCCTTTGTGTTCTTGGTGATACCACACAAAGAACACAAAGGAGTCTTCAGACAGCCTCTGGTATCAGCTGCGGAAGTTAATAAAATTTAGTACTCTTCAAATAACATTTTCAATCCGGAACTCCTTTTAGTATCCGGGATTCTGGACCAGTTTCGGATTAAGGTTGATCTGGCTTGCCGGTACCGGAAATAGTTCACGGTATTTCTCACTTTCAGTGTCTTTGAACAGCCATTTATCCTTATAAATGCCGAATCGTATCATATCGTTTCTTCTCCAGGCTTCCCATACAAATTCCCTTGCCCGTTCGTCGAGCAGTTCCGTAAGAGTCGGGTTGGCTTCGAACAGTGGGGCTTTTGCACGGTTACGTATCTGGTTGACAAGTGACATCGGGGTATCTCCCTCGGTTGCGGTAGCACCCTGAAGGATGGCTTCAGCTTTCATCATAAGAATATCGGCATATCTGAATACCGGGAAATCATGATTATCGCTGCGGCTTACGGGATCCCAGTTCTTGTCGGGATAGAACTTAATTGATCGGGCTCCCATATACTGTGCGAGCCAGTCGTTGCCTGTATCCATTTTGAGTGGATCGCCCCGCAACCATACTTCCCTGGTAAGGTTAAGCTGCCAGATAGTATCCCTTGGAGGACCGGTATAGGTCTCGTCAAGCTTGATATATGTTGTCTTTACGGTTATCGGAGTTCCGTCATTATTGAACTGGGGTCCGATGAGCCATGTTGTATTTCTCACATCACCCGGCAGATTGAACTTATCATAGAATTCCGGCAGGGTCTTCATGCAGTTACTTGGAGACCTCGAGCCAAGGAAGTATTTATCTTTCAGTTCGGGAGTAAGGGAATAACGTGTAAATGAATTTCCGGTAATTTTAAAAGCATCATAGACGATGGCGAATATGAATTCCTTTACCGAGGGGCCATTGGTAGGAAGGAACATACTTTTGTAATCGGAGTCGAGGCTGAATAATCCCGATTTAATTATGAAGTCGCACTGTGCAACAGCTTCATTCCATTTTGCCTGGCCGGTATATACTTTTGAGTTCAGGTACATCTTTGCAAGCAGCGCGTGTCCCATCCATTTTGTGGGTCTGCCATACGTTGATGCATCTTTTGCGGTTGGGAGATACGGTAAAATATCCAGTATTTCACTTTCAATAAAGGCAAATACCTGAGCACGTGTTGAAGTCGGAGTATCATCTCCGAATTTTTCAAGGATCGGCACGTTTCCGAAATTATCAAGCATAAGGAAATAGTAAAAAGCTCTCATCATTCTTATTTCGGCAAATTGTTTGTTCCTCAATTCCCCTTCAGGGACTGCATCGAACATCGTCAGGATCTGGTTACAGGAGCTTATTCCCCTGAATCCGTATTCCCATATCCCCCTGACAATTGAATGATCTTTTGTCCAGGTGTGTTTGTGAAGTTCCCTGTAAATTCCGCCATCATCCCAGTTACCTCCGCGGGCGGGGATAAGTACCTCATCGGTGGACAATGACTGAAGTCTCCAGTAATCTATTGCATAAGCGCTCGGTAAATTGGAGTAAATAGGACCCTTAGCCGCTTCAAAATGAGATGGCTGGGTAGGAAAGTTCTCTGGTGTGAGTTCTGATTCAACGTCTATATCAAGATCGGTGCAGGCGCTCATTATCAATGCTGACAAAAAGACCACCGGAATCAGATTCAGTATATAATATTTCTTCATTTTCATATTTTCTGATTTTAATTCGTTTCGTGACCGGATTTAAAAATTAAGATTTAAACCCAGAATGAATGAACGTGTTTTTGGGTAGAAATTATTATTGTCAATACCGGGTTCGATCCCTCCCATATTGATTTCAGGATCAACACCCCTGTACCCGGTCAGAACGAAAACATTGTTCCCGGTAACATAGATACGGGCGCTTTTGATCCTGAGTTTTGAAAGATCGATTGTATATCCGAGTGTTGCATTGTCAAGCCTTGCATATGTCCCGCTTTCAAGGAAGCGATCGGAGTAGTAGAATGAGTTTATATCTCCGACAGGTTCGCGCAGTGACCACTTCGGAATATTGTTGCTTGCTGCATAGTTAACATCATTGAGTCCGGCAAGGGTACCGTTAAGTATCTTATTTCCTGCAACGCCTCTGAAGAAAAAGCTCAGATCAAATTTCCGGTATGCGAAACTGTTATTCCATCCGAACAGGAATTTAGGTTGCGCTGAACCGCAGATAGCGAAATCATCGACTGTTACAACACGTAATTTATCGCCATTGGCTGCAAAGAACAATGATACGCCACTTTCATCCCTTCCTGCCCACTGCCTCAGGAAGAAAGTACCCAGAGGTTGTCCTTCCATGATGACCTGTGTAGGATTGCCTGACTGACCTTTACCACCGATTGCAGCTGTTCTGATACCAATTTCGGGAGTTTCAAACTGATCATTTGAAAGGGATTTCACTTCGTTTTTATTGGACGAAATATTGAAAGATGTTGTCCACTGGAAATTATTTGTCCTTACGGGTGTTGCGTCAATCTGGAATTCTATCCCTTTGTTGCTTATTTCGCCGACATTTGCCCAAAGGTAAGGATAAAGGTAAGGAGGTACTTTTACCGGGTAATACCAGATCAGATCCTTGGTCTCCTTGTCATAAACCTCCAGGGTACCGGTAATTCTGCCTTTCAGGAAAGCAAAGTCAAGACCGATATTCGACATTGCCGTTGATTCCCATTTAAGGTTGGCATTCTCGTTCTGGGTAACCCCGATTGACTGGACCTGCTCACCATTAATATAAGTGACGCCTGTAAGTCCGTATTTCAGTTTCGAGATCATGGGATCGAAGCCGAGGGAATTCCCGCTTATACCATAGCCGATACGGAGCTTGAGATCACTGAACAGTTTCTGATTCTGCATAAAAGGTTCATTGGTGATCCTCCATCCAACAGAGACGGCAGGGAATGTCCCCCAGCGGTTATTCTCACCGAAAGCCGAGGATCCGTCACGCCTTATTGTTGCCTGCAGAAGATAACGGTCGGCAAACTGATAATTGAGCCGCGAATAAGCAGAAATGATCCTTAATGTCTGTATCGTGGCAGTTCCGAAACGTTCCTGAGTGGTTACTTTGTCAGGAGAACTGCCAAGTGAAAGGTTGTTATAAAGAAGATCGTCTGTAACAAAATTGGCATTGGCCGCCTGGAACCCGTCGTTAAGCTTGTCCTGCTGCCAGGAGTAACCTGCAAGTATCTTGACAGAGTGCTTTCCAAACAGGTTTTCATAAGTAAGATAATTTTCGAACAGTGTTTTACGGTTTGCATATTCAGAGCGAAGGGCAAAACCATTCGATCCTATTTTAAGGGTGGAAGCCTGTTTATCATATACATTCCGCTTAATGTCCGTATTCTGGTATGAAGCGCTGGCATCATAGGTAAGTCCTTTGAGAATATTGACCTTTAATGTCATGTTTGCAAGAAGGTTGCTGATCTTCCTGTCATCGAGGTCATTATCAAGGATAGCCACGGGATTATGGTAGTTGCTGTTTTGTGTGTTCTGATAATATGTGCCATCGGGATTGTAAATTCCTATTGTCGGCAAATATTTCAGCATATTTGCAAAAAGTTCCTGCCGGATTACATGCTGGTTTGTTTCAGTATTTGAAAGATTCAGTCCCAGTGTCACTCTGTCGTTAACAGCCTGCTGTTCCACACTGATCCTTGCAGTCAGGCGGTCCATTGAACTTGTTTTTATAATCCCCTGGTTATTGAGGTAGTTTATGCTTGCACTGTATCTTGTGTTTTCGGATGAATTGCCGAACGAGAAGTTATGATTATGGGAAATCCCTGTTCTCATTACCTCATCCTGCCAGTTGGTGCTGGATCCGTCTTCGTCGAGCGGTGTTTTACTATTTGCCGTAAGGAAAGTCCTTAGTTCCTCTGCCGAAAGCATTTCTATCCGGTTTGAAACTGTTTCTGCAGCAGCGTAACCGTTATAAGTGAAATAGGATTCATTGGTTTTGGCCCTGCGTGTGGTTATAAGAATGATCCCGTTTGCGGCCCGTGAACCATAAATAGCTGTTGAAGATGCATCCCTCATTATATTTATGCTTACAATATCATCAGGGGCCACGGCATCAATTGATGCACCGGGAACACCATCAATAACATAAAAAGGCTCCATGGCAGCGCCTGTTCTCAGTGTTGATGGTCCGCGAAGGGTTATTGATGCACTACCCGACGGATCACCGCTCCTTGTAATATTGAGTCCGGGTACTTTACCCTGAAGCATCTGGGTGGGGGATGAATAGACTCCCTTGTTCATTTCTTCAGCTTCAACAACAGTTACAGCTCCGGTGAGATCTTTTTTAGCAGTCCGTCCATATCCGACAACAACCACTTCATCGACCAGGTATGATTCTTCAGCCATAACAATGTTGAAGGTCAACTGGTTCCCTATTTCGATTTCCTGTGATCTCATCCCGATGAATGAGAATATGAGGGTCTTTGAGTCGGCAGGTACGGAGAGTCTGAAGAGACCACCTGCATCAGTGATCGTTCCGGTTGTCGTACCTTTCACCACTACTGAGACACCCTGAAGGGGAAGTCCCTGATTGTCCTTTACCGATCCGCTGATCTCCTTATTCTGCTGAAGGACCGGTTCCGCTCCATCTTTGAAGGAAACCCCGGAAACTGAGTGGATACTGACAATCATTGCAATTATGACAGTCAGTATAAGCCTGATTTTGTTCAATGTACTCCTGATATTTTCATTCCGAAAGCAGGATACTACTGTTTCATTTTTCATAAGTTAGATTTTGGTTCATTATTAAATTGATTTAAATATAGTCCTTACCGGATGACCGAAGAAATTAATGTTGTTTTATTATTTTGATTAACAATAAAATAGATCCTCTTCATTTTGCGGAATGATAGACCTGAATTAAGGGATTATCAAAGATTATAAATTTATCTTAATTGGCAGTTATATTATTTATCGAATTTAGCTTAATATAATGGTATTTTAGCCTATTATTGTAAAATTATGCCATAATATTGCAAATTATTTTAAATAATCTTAAATGAAACCATTCTATCAGAAGCTTGTTACCTCGCCTGATCATTCAGTGATTTTTTTTGATGAAGAGAAGCCGCGTTTTACTGTACCATGGCATTTTCATCCCGAGATAGAGATACTGTATGTAGTAAAAAGTACGGGAACAAGTTATATCGGGGACAGTATAAGCAGCTTTGGTAAAGGCACTTTAAGTATAATTGGGGAGAATGTACCTCACTGGTGGAAAAGCGATGAAAGATATCTGAATGGAAATGCACAGGAAGGGATCAAAGCTTTGATAATACAGTTCAGGACTGAAATATTTGATACAAATTTCATAAATATTCCTGAAATGAGTGCAATAAAAGAGCTGTTAAAAAAATCAAAACGAGGGATTCAATTTGGAGGAAGCAGCAAAGAAAATCTGGGTAAACAAATGTTAAGGATTTTCAGATCAGAGGGAATTAAAAGATTAACCGAGCTTATAATTCTGCTTGATATGATGGCAAACGCAAATGAGTTTGAATATCATTTAAGTACAGGATACTCAAAAATGATCAATACCTATGATTTTTCCCGCTTTAACAAAATACATGAATACCTGGTGAATAATTTTACGAAACATATCACCCTTGATGGAGTATGTGATACCGTAAGTATGAGTCCTACCGCACTTTGCCGCTATTTCAAGAAACATACGGGGAAGACACTTTTTTCATTTCTGAATGAGATCAGGATCGGTCACGCCTGCAGACTTATGATTGAAGAAAATACTTCAGTTTCAAATGCATGTTTCGAAAGCGGGTTCAATAACCTGTCACACTTTAATTTTCAGTTCAGGAGGATCATGAATATCACACCTTCTGAATATATAATTGCTCATAAATATTAGCATACTAAAGCATGAAATCCTTAAATAATTAAGTGCAGGCACAATCAGGGAATTTCACCGGGTGATCCCGGAATTCAGGTACTTTGCCAGTTCAATTATATGATCAGTATTAATGTAGTCAACCCGCATTTTAATAAGGATATCCCATGCATAAATATTATCAGGTGCATTCCAGAACCGTATCTTTTTATTAAGGGAATGTACGGAATCAATTACGCCGAGAATACGGTTTTTTTCGGTTTGAATAATATCACCATCGCCATTCCACGAAGTGAATTTTCTCAGGTTTTCACTGTAGAGAGGGACTTTTTTCAATTGCTGTTCATTGTATTGCCTGTTGAGGAGGCCATCATAAAAAATGAATGAAGGATAATTATTAAACTCGGCAGGCTCAGGTCTGTTCCCCGAGAGGACAATCCGGACTGCACAGGGATTGATTTCCGGATCGAAAACTGCCCGAAGAGGTTCCAGCTTTGATATAAGTATGGAGAGAGTCGGTTCCACCGGAGTCTTTAGATCTATCAGGAGCTGAAATGTTGCAGTATCATTTTTCCAGGCTCTTCCGCCGTTCTGTGTGAATATTTCGGCGATTGGATTGAGGTAAAGCGCTTCAAGAGTTCTTTCGGGTTTAATGTCATCCTGATAGTGAGCTACATACAATTCACCATTAACTGCCCAGATATCAGCTTCAACCGATCCGAACCGGTTGTCATATGCCAGCCGGAAGGGAATGTCATTCTCATAATCATTGTGGGAATGGGCATTCAGGGTTGTATACTGACCGGAAACCTTGGTCAGGACAACCGCCAGCATGAATATGGTAAGCAGACTTTTCTTCATTTCCCTGGGATATTATACTTTCAGAAATATTTTCTTCTTATACAGGAAATACAAAAACAGCCAGCCTATAGCTGTCGTCCCGATTGCATTGATCAAAGGAGTCCAGGCTTCGGGCAGAATCTCCGCAAATCCTCCGAATGTGAAGGTTGTTGCTGCTCTGAAATTAATAATTCTTCTCGCAAGGTAAATTGTAATTGGATTCATCCCGATAACAACGAAGAAAAATGCCCATTTGCGTAATCCCCATATATCAATTATCAGGTGGAAAACTGAAAATAAGAGGAGACTCAGTCCGCCGACCCAGCAAACAAATGAACTTGTCCACAGGTTTTTATTGATTGGAAAAACAATATTCCATAGCTTCCCGATGATCATGAGAGCTATTGCCGCCAGTGTCATGTACAGGACCTTTCTGTAAGGTTTTTCTTTCAGGTAATCCGACAGCATAAACTCCCCTGTGAACATACCGAGCAATGCAGTTGAAATGGCCGGTAATGTGCTGAAAATGCCTTCCGGATCGTGATTGCCTTTGTAAAGCTTACCGGGCATTATATGACGATCGATGAAACTGGCAAGGTTGCCTTCCTGGGAAAATGGATCTGTTGAACCAAGGTCATGAGCCGGGAACAGTAGCAGCAGCAGCCAGTATATTACCAGTATGCCGCCGCACCATATTATCCGGGAAGTAAGTTTTGTATTCATAAATATAAGAGCGGCAAACATCCATGCAAGACCGATCCTCCCGAGAACACTTCCGTAACGGAGTTCTCCGAAATTGAATCTTATACCATTATTATATATGATGCCCAGTAAGACCAGGATCAGGCCACGGAAGATCACGTGCTTATAAATGGAGCTCCTGCTTTCATTATTACGCATCCTTTTAGCCATCGAAAACGGGAATGATATTCCTGCTATGAACAGGAAAAGAGGGAAGATCATATCATAAAATACAAATCCGTGCCAGGGAACATGTTCAAGCTGGGTTGCACACCATTCAAAAACAGGCCAGCCCGTTAGTGCAGCCAGGGCAACGAAAATGCTTTCTCCGCCCATTATCCAGAACATATCAAAACCACGCAGGGCATCAAGTGAATAAAGCCGTCTGGCGGATGAGTCATTTGTCTTTTCCATAGTCAGGTCTGAGGTAATTTTTTTGAAGATATTATCTGTGAATTCAGGAACTAAAAATAGAATGATTAGTTAAACATTGTTATATGATTCGTAACAATTTTGTAATAAAAGTATATTTTAATATTTTAGCGCTCTCGCATATAGCGGATTTTTGATAACTAACTAAATTCTAACATCTATGAAGAAAATTCTGTTATTTCTGTTATTCCTTGCATCTACAGCAGTTTATGCACAGAGAATGACAGTTTCCGGTACTGTAACCGATGCCCAGGGGACACCGCTTCCCGGAGCAACGGTTCAGGTAAAAGGAACAAATGTTGGTGTACTGACTGATGCCGCAGGGAGATACTCGGTTGAGGTAGCCGGACCAGGATCCGTTCTGGTTTTCTCATTTGTGGGATATAATCCTACGGAAATTACGGTCTCGGGTCAGAGCACGGTTAATGTGAATCTCACAGAGAGTGTGCTGGGACTTGAAGAAGTTGTTGTTGTAGGATATGGCACACAGAAAAAGCTCAACCTTACGGCTGCTGTGGACCAGGTAACAAACGAAACTCTCGAGAACAGATCGGTTCCAAACCTTACACAGGGACTGAAGGGAGTTTTGCCAAACCTTAACATTAACCTTCTTGACGGAAAACCTATCCAGGCACCCAGTTATAATATCAGGGGAACGACCTCAATAGGACAGGGTGGTAGCGCTCTTGTACTGATTGACGGCGTTGAGGGCGATCCCAGTCTTCTCAACCCGAATGACATTGCAAGTGTTTCCATTCTTAAAGATGCCGCATCGGCTGCTATCTACGGTGCCAGAGGCGCATTCGGAGTGGTCCTGATAACTACTAAAAATCCTGAAAAGGGCAGAACCAATATTACTTATTCAAGTAATTACTCAATTAAGAAGCCAACGGTTCCGGATTTTGTGACAGACGGTTATACTTTCCTGAAAATGTTCTCGGAGGCATTTGTTAATGGTGATGGTTCTTTTCCGCAGAACGTAAATAAAGAAACAAAGTTCTCACAGGCCTATCTGGATGAGTTCAAAAGAAGGGCTGAATCGGGTCAGCCTTATAATGAGGTTGAGATCGACCCTGTGACTGGTGAATATGTCTATTATGGCAATACCGACTGGTATGAATTACTTTACAAGGATTTTACATCGGCGACCGACAATAATATTACAGTATCAGGAAGCGGTGAAAAAGCTTCTTACCTTGTTTCGGGAAGAATTATGGATCAGCCGGGAATATTCCGTTACAGTTCGGATGATTATTCGATGGTCAATCTCCGTGCTAAAGGATCAATTCAGGTACTTCCATGGCTTCTGCTTGAAAACAATACCGATTATTCACAAATGAAATACTATAATCCGTTCTCGGTTGGTGAGGGTGCTGTGGATATATGGAATATTATAGCAGTTGATACTCATCCGCATTCTCCTATGTTCAACCCTGACGGTACGCTCACAACAGGAGCTGTTTACAGTGTGGGTGATCTCTGGTATGGTAAGAATGGTATAAATATGAAAAAAGCCGTTTTCAAAAATACAAGCGGCTTCACTGCAAGCTTTTTTGAGAATAAATTCCGTATCAAAGGCGATTTTACTGTAAGAAACGATGATAATGAAAATGTAACCAGAAGGGTGCCTGTACCTTATAGCAGTAAGCCCGATGTGTTATTATTTGTGGGTACAGCAACGAACGACCTGAAAAATGAGTGGACAAAGAGACAGTATCTTTCAACAAATATTTATGGTGAATTTGAAAACACTTTCCGCGATGTACACTATGTGAAATTCATGGCCGGCTATAATTATGAACAGTCGACGTGGAACAGATTGCTGGTTACACGTAACGGTCTGATTTATCCCGACGCTGAAGATCTCAATCTGGCCCTCGGACAGGCTATAACAACAGGCGGTGGCTATGAAAAATGGGCCATCCTGGGTGGATTTTCAAGATTGAATTATTCCTACAAAGACAGGTACCTGATTGAGGTTAATGCCAGATACGATGGATCATCAAAATTTCCGACAGACCAGAGATTTGCATTCTTCCCTTCAGTATCTGCCGGATGGCGTATCTCGAAAGAATCTTTCTGGAATGTTTCTCCCAAGATACTCTCGGATCTGAAAGTAAGAGCTTCTTACGGATCACTGGGTAACGGTAATGTAAGTTCATATATATATCAGGAACAGTTCTCAATATCCCAGTCAACAAATATCCTTAAGGGTCAGCTCCCACAGTACACCAGGAATCCGGCTGTTCTGCCAGACGGTATAACATGGGAAACTTCGACCACAACTAACTTTGGTCTCGACTTTTCAATGTTCTCGGACAGGTTGAGATTTGTCGGGGATACATATATCAGAAAAACCACCGACATGTTCACGATAGGTGTTACCCTTCCGGCTCTTTTCGGAGCCACTGCACCAAAAGGGAACTATGCAGATCTTGAAACAAAAGGCTGGGAGACTTCATTGTCGTGGAGGGATCATTTTGATGTAGCATCAAAACCTTTAAATTATAATGTAAGATTCACGCTGGCAGATAATAAGTCGGTGATAACTAAATATAACAATCCAAACAAGCTTCTCTCCGATTATTATGTAGGACAGGAAATTGGTGAGATATGGGGATATGTGACCGAAGGATTTTTTATTGACGATGAGGATGTGGCAAACCATGCAAAACAGAGTCCCCAGATGAGGGCATCTCCCACAAGCGTCTGGTATGCCGGTGATATAAAGTTCAAGAATCTGAATGATGATGATTTCATAAATGTCGGTACAAACAGGGTATCTGACCCGGGTGACAGGAAAATTATCGGGAACAAATCTCCGAGGTTCATCTATGGGATCAATCTTGGAGCAGACTGGAATCACATCTTCATTTCGACATTTTTTGAAGGAGTCGGGAAACAGGACTGGTATCCGAGCACGGAAGCTGAATATTTCTGGGGTCAGTATAACAGACCGTATAATAATATTCCAATCTGGCATCTCGGGAACATGTGGACACCTGATAACACTGACGCATATCTGCCCAGAACAATGTCGCGTGCTGCCTCAAGTGCCACAGCAAGGGAGCTTGGAGTGCCACAGACAAAGTACCTTCAGAATGTTGCCTATATAAGGCTGAAGAATATTCAGGTCGGATATGATATTCCTAAAAATCTGATATCGAAGATCGGAATATCAAACCTCAGGGTTTATGTATCCGGTGAAGATATGTGGTCATGGTCTCCGCTTTACAAGATCGTTGGTAAAGGGCATATGGATGTCGGGAATATAGGTCCCAGGGATCAGGTTATACGTCCGGGAGCAGGAGCAGACGGATTTAATTATCCCATTATGAAGAGCTTTACTTTCGGTTTATCAATTGGAATATAATAATAATACAGTAAAGATATGAAAACAAGATATTTATGGTTTGTTCTCTTAATACTCCTGGTTGCAGGTTGCGAAAAGGAGCTTGAACAGTTCCCCTTATCGACAACATCACGGCCGGCAGTTTTCGGGAGCAAAGACGGACTGGAATTATATACAAATTCCTTCTATTCAATCTTACCAGGAAGGACCACCAGCCTCGATGCCATGTCGGATTACCTGGCTGTTAAGGCTGTACCCACATTCATCCAGGAGAACGCATATGCTCCGACATTAAGCTCAGGCTGGACATGGACAGATCTGCGAAACCTTAATTATTTCATTGTAAATTGTAATGATCCCAAGGTAGCCCCGGCTGACAGAAAACACTATCTCGGTATAGCCAAATTCTTCAGGGCTTATTTCTATTTTGAAAAGGTAAAACGATTCGGCAATGTTCCATGGGTCAGTAAGCCTCTTGATGTTTCCGATACTCTTATCCTTTACGGAGGGCGTGATAACCGCACACTGGTGATGGACTCTGTGCTGGCGGATATCAACTATGCCTGCGAAAATATTTCTGTCACAAACGATGCAACGCGCAGTACGGTAACCAAATATGTAGCTTATGCGCTTAAATCAAGAATATGTCTGTTTGAAGGAACATTCAGGAAATATCACACCGAACTGAATCTTCAGGGAACAGCATCAGCCTGGCTTGCCAATGCGGAATCTGCCGCAAAGAAGGTAATGGATGAGGGCGGATATACAATTTCTTCAACAGGAGGACCAGGGAAATCATACCGTACAATATTTACAAATGATGCACCGGTTGCCAGCGAAGTGATGCTTTCGGCAATTTCCGATCTTACTCTGAAAGTGTTGAATGATGCAAACTGGTACTGGACAAGCGGTACATACGGCGACAAAGCCAGCTTTATCCGTACATTCATTAACACATATCTGAATATTGACGGCACACCGTTCACCAGTAATCCGGACTGGCCCACAATGCTTTTCAAGGATGAAGTGAAGAACAGGGATCTGAGGCTGAAACAGACCATCAGGCTTGGCGACTATAAGAGAATTATCGGAGGTACAGCAGTAGCGGCACCACCGGTCTTTTCCTATACATTTACGGGTTACCAGCCTATCAAATGGACCCTCGACGATATGTACTATGACTCGGAAAGGCTTAATACAAATTCAATTACTATGTTTCGTTTTGCAGAGGTCCTTCTGAACTACGCAGAAGCAAAGGCTGAACTGGGTACGCTTACCGATGATGACTGGGCAAAAACTATAGGAGTGCTCAGGGCAAGAGGAGGGATCACCGGAGGATTATCCACATTACCGACTGTTGCAGATCCTTATCTTACTGCTAATTACTTTCCGGGTATAACTGATCCTGTAATTCTGGAAGTCAGACGTGAAAGGGGAATTGAGCTCTGTCTGGAAGGTTTCCGGTTTGCTGATATTCTCAGGTGGAAGAGGGGAGAACTGATGAACATGGAATGGAATGGTTTTTATGTTCCTGAACTTGTAACTCCGATGGATCTGAATGAAGACGGGGTAAATGATGTTGCATTTTACCAGGGAACCAAACCAAGCCCTGCCGCTGCGGGAGTTACCTATGTTGATGTTTCAGCTACAGTCGGAGGAAAAACAAATCCTCAGCTTCTTAAAAACGGAACATCTGGTGAGCTTACCTGGATGAATAACATCAAGAGGAAATGGGAAGATAAAATGTACTATTATCCAATTCCCGCAACAGACCTGATAACAAATCCAAACCTCGGACAGAATCAGGGATGGTGACAGATAACTTACTGAACGTTGTTTAATTATTTAACCGCAAAGTGCACAAAGTATGCGCAAAGTTCGCTAAGTTAAAATCATTGCAACTCTTACCTTTGCGATCTTTGCGATAACCTTTGCGACCTTTGCGGTTAAATACTTCTATTTACTACATATGAAGAATATAGTATTTTCGCTTCTTATTGTATTTGTTGTCTTTTTTTCATTGGCAACGGGTTGTGAAAAGAACAAGCCGGAGAATGAGCCGGTATCGGCGCTGACTGTTAAAATATTAAGCTATAATGTCAAAAACTGTCAGGGTATGGATGGGGTGGTGAGCTACCAGAGAGTGGCAGATGTAATAAAGCGTATAGATGCTGAGGTTGTTGCACTTCAGGAACTCGACAGCGCCACCCAGAGAAGCAAGGGTGTGGTTGTTCTGGACGAGCTTGCCAGACTTACAGGGATGTACAGGACATACGGCGCCTCAATCGACTACCAGGGCGGTAAGTATGGAATTGGTATTCTTACAAAAGAGAAGCCGCTGAGCTGGAAACGTGTCCCGCTTCCCGGCAGGGAAGAACCCAGAAGCCTGCTTATAGTTGAGCTGAAGGATATAGTTTTCGGTTGTACGCATTTCTCCCTCACAGAGGAAGACAGACTCTCCTCAGCTTATATAGTAAGTAATTCCTTAAAAGATTATACTAAACCGGTCTTTCTTGCAGGCGATCTGAATGCAATACCTGAATCATCAGTAATCCAAAGTATTGAGAATTATTTCACAATACTTAACAAGACCACTTCGCCTACAAGTCCTTCAAATAATCCGTCAAAATGTATTGATTATATTCTCGGATTAAAGAAGCAGGGAACAGTTTTTACGACAAAACAGACTGTTGTGGAACAGGAACCTGTGGCATCCGATCATTTACCTGTATGGGCCGAAATCGGAATAAATAAATAATTGTTTTAATTTAGCAATCAGTACTAATTAATCACTTACACTTATGAAAAAACTTCTGTTAATGTTGTTGTTTCTGGCATCGACTGTTATTTATGCCCAGCGGACAACAATTACCGGGACGGTCTCGGACGAGAAGGGATCTCCGCTAACCGGGGCCACTGTCCAGGTGAAAGGCACTAACATGGGAACCATTACCGATGTAAATGGAAAATATTCCATCGAGGTTCCCGGTTCGAATTCAATTCTTGTATTTTCTTTTGTCGGATATGTGCAGAGGGAGGTTCAGGTGTTGAACCAGACTGTTATCAATGCAACTCTGAGAGAAGAATTGCTTGGGCTCGAGGAGGTGGTTGTAGTCGGATACAGTACCCAGAAAAAGCTTAACCTGACGGCTGCGGTTGATCAGGTCACAAGCGAAGCTCTGGACAACCGGTCCGTCCCAAACCTTACGCAGGGATTACAGGGAGTCTTACCAAACCTTAATATTCAACTTCTTGACGGAAGGCCAAACCAGGCGCCAAGCTATAATATCAGAGGTACAACCTCAATTGGTCAGGGTGGTAGCGCCCTGATCCTGATCGATGGAGTGGAGGGTGATCCGAGCATGCTTAATCCCAACGATATTGCAAGCGTATCGGTACTGAAAGATGCTGCTTCTGCATCAATCTATGGCGCCAGAGGAGCTTTCGGAGTTGTAATGATAACCACAAAAAATCCCGAGAAGGGCAGGACAAGTGTTACATATACAACTAATGTGTCAAGCAAAAGACCCATAGCTATGCCGGATTTCGTTACAGACGGGTATACATGGGTATCAATGTTCGTGGCAGCATTCCTTAACGGTGACGGCTCTTTTCCGCAGAACATTAACAAAACCCAGAAAGTATCCCAGGCATACCTGGATGCATTCAAGGCAAAAGTGGAATCAGGTCAGCCTTATGATGAAGTGGAGATTAATCCGGTCAACGGTGAATATGTATATTATGGCAGCACCGACTGGTATGATCTTTTATATAAGAAGAATACACTTGCCACCGAGAATAATCTTGCCATAACAGGAAGCGGCGAAAGGACATCATATCTTGTGTCCGGAAGATATATGGCTCAGAACGGCCTATTCCGCTACAATACCGACGATTATGACATGAAAAACATCAGGGCAAAAGGTTCAATTCTGGTATTTCCCTGGATGGAGATAACCAATAATGCCGATTATTCCGAGATGGCATATCATGTTCCGATGAATGTGGGCGAAGGCAGCGGAATTTGGAGAAATATTGCTGATGAAGGACACCCCAGCTCTGTAATGTTCAACCCTGACGGTACATTATCAATGTCATCGGTTTATACAGTCGGTGATTACTGGTATGGCAAAAACGGGATCGATACCAAAAGACGTGTATTTAAAAATACAGCAGGAATAGTTACCACTTTCTTTGATGATAAATTCAGGATCAAGGGGGATTTTACATTCCAGAATACTGACAATAATCAATTCAGGAAGAGAGTACAGGTCCCATACAGTAATAAACCCGGATCAATAGCATATGTGGGAACAACCACAAATGATCTGACTTATGATAACCGGTCGACCCAGTATCTGGCTACCAACATTTTTGCCGAATATGAAAATACATTAAAGGAAGCCCATTATCTTAAATTCCTGATAGGTTACAACTATGAACAGTCGACATATAACAGACTATCAGTTCAGAGGAATGGTATTATCTATGACGATGCAAACGATATTAACCTTACTCTCGGTCAGTCAATTACAACAGGCGGTGGGTATGAGAAATGGGTCATCCTGGGCGGATTCTCCCGTCTGAATTATGCATTCAGGGACAGGTACCTTGTTGAGGTTAATGCCCGTTATGACGGTTCTTCAAAATTCCCTGAAGATCAGCGTTTTGCACTCTTCCCGTCAATCTCGGCAGGATGGAGGATCTCGAAGGAACCGTTTTTTAACGTAAATCCGAAGCTCCTGAACGATCTTAAGCTACGTGCATCATACGGATCTCTCGGTAACGGGAACATCGGTTCATATATTTATCTTGAACCCTTCTCAATTTCCCAGTCAAGCATGATACTTAATGGTGTCAGGCCACAGTATACAAGCCGCCCGAGTGTTATTCCGGACGGTCTTACCTGGGAGACATCAACCACACTTGACTTCGGGCTTGATTTTGCAATGCTGTCCGACCGCCTGAGATTTGTGGGTGATTATTATATCCGAAATACGACCGATATGTTTACAATCGGTCTGACCCTTCCTGCCGTATTTGGTGCAACTTCGCCAAAGGGTAACTATGCTGACCTCGAAACAAAAGGATGGGAGTTCTCATTGTCGTGGAAAGATATGATCAAAGCAGGAGCAAAACCTGTTAATTACGGAATCCGGTTCACTCTTGCCGACAGCAAGGCTGTGATCACAAAATATAACAATCCCGACAAGCTTCTTTCAGATTACTATGAAGGACAGGTAATTGGAGAAATATGGGGTTATATAACTGAAGGTTTCTTTATAGATGAAACTGATATTGCAAATCATGCAAAACAGAATCCTGAGATGAGGGCTTCTCCAACAAATCTCTGGTATCCCGGGGATATTAAGCTTAAGAACCTCAACGATGACGGGTTCATAAACAGGGGACTGAACAGGGTATCGGATCCCGGTGACAGGAGGATCATTGGCAACGACAGACCCCGTTATACTTACGGGATAAACCTCGATGCCGACTGGAATAATATTTTCTTCTCAACTTTCTTCCAGGGTGTCGGGAAGCAGGACTGGTATCCCAGCACGGAAGCTGAATTCTTCTGGGGGCAATACAACAGACCGTATAATAACATCCCTACATTCCACATCGGAAATATGTGGACACCCGACAACACCGATGCTTATTTCCCGAGAACAATGTCGCGTGCAGCTTCAAATGCCACTACAAGAACTCTCGGTGTGGCACAGACAAAATATCTGCAGAACATCGCCTATATAAGGATGAAGAACATTCAGCTGGGTTACAGTCTTCCGACCAGTCTGATCTCAAAGATCAGGGCAAGCGGACTTAAGGTATATATTTCGGGTGAGAACCTCTGGTCATGGTCGCCGCTCTATAAGCTTGTAAGGCATCTGGATCCTGAAAACACCGAAGGATCCGACCGTATATTATCTGGAGGTACCTCAGGTGACGGTTATAACTATCCCATGATGAAGAGCCTGACCTTTGGACTTTCAGTTGTATTCTAATTTTAAAAACTACGATCATGAAAAAACAATATTTGTGGTTTATAATTATAAGTCTCTTTGTTGCCGGATGTGAACTTGAGCAATATCCGGAATCTACCACATCAAGAGCTGCGGTATTCAGCAGTGCACAGGGACTTGATCTTTATGCCAATTCATTCTATACCATGCTGCCTAACGGTAATGGTTCCACAACACTTGATGCCATGTCAGACTATCTGGCGGTAAAGGAGATACCCAGCTTCCTGCAGCCGGCATTCTCTGCAACAAACAGCTCAGGATGGAACTGGGGCGACCTTCGGAATATAAATTATTTCCTGAAATACAATGTCGACCCTAAAGTTCCCCTGGATGTCCGGAAGAATTATAACGGAATAGCTAAATTCTTCAGGGCATTATTCTATTTCGAGAAGGTTAAAAGATTCGGGGATGTACCCTGGATAAACAAACCGCTCGACGTAGCCGATAGTGCTATCCTGTATGGTCCCCGCAATGCCAGGACACTGATAATGGATTCCGTTCTGGCAGATATAAATTATGCCTGTGCAAACATCAGCGCAACGGTGAATAACACCAGGAGCATGGTTACCAAATACGTTGCTTACGGCCTGAAATCCAGGATATGTCTTTTCGAGGGTACCTTCAGAAAATATCACACAGAGCTCAGCCTTACGGGAACCGCCGATTTCTGGCTTAACGAAGCTGCAACATCTGCCAAAGCCGTGATGGATGCCGGTATCTATTCAATATATACATCAGGAGGAACGACCAAAGCCTACCGGACTTTGTTTACAAGTGCAGCGCCTGTTGCTGCGGAAGTGATGCTTTCTGCAGTGATGGATCTGACCCTTAATGAACTTCACGATGCGAACTGGTGGTGGACAAGCGGTACCTACGGAAGCAAGGGAAGCTTCATCAGAAGTTTCATCAATACTTACCTGATGACTGACGGTACACCTTTCACTGATACCCCCGGATGGGAGACAATGCTGTTCAAAGATGAAGTCAAAGGAAGGGATCACAGGTTGCAGCAGACTATAAGACTGGGCGATTACAAGAGAATAAGCGCCGGCGTTCAGATTCCCGGACCACCAGTATTCTCATATACTTTCACAGGATATCAGCCTATCAAATGGACCCTCGATGATATGTACTACGACACCAGGGACCTTAATATCAATTCTGTGTCTCTCATGAGATATGCCGAGATCCTGCTTAACTATGCTGAAGCAAAAGCCGAACTTGGAACTCTTACAGATGCCGAATGGGCAGCAACAATCGGGGTACTAAGGGCAAGAGCCGGTATTACAGGAGGCCTTTCTGCCAAACCGACAGTTGTAGATACGTATCTGCAGACAACTTATTTCCCTGCTATCACCGATCCGGTGATCCTTGAAGTAAGAAGGGAAAGAGGTATAGAACTGTCCCTCGAAGGTGTGAGATTTGCTGATATACTGAGATGGAAAAGAGGTGACCTGATGAAAATGGAATGGAACGGATTCTATGTTCCTGAACTCGTAACCCCCATGGATCTGAATGAAGACGGGATCCTTGATGTTGCATTTTATCAGGGAACAAAGCCTTCTCCTGCAGTGTCAGGTGTTGAGTATGTAAATGTTTCCCCAAAGATCGGAACCAACGATAATTCACAGAGGCTTAAAAACGATACCTACGGGGAGCTGACATGGATGAATAATCTCACCAGAGCATGGGAAGACAAACACTACTACTATCCCATTCCCAAAAATGACATGCTTCAGAATCCCAATCTGAGCCAAAACCCGGGATGGCAATAGAATTTTAAACTAATTAATTATATTAACCGCAGAGTGTCAGATCTCTGCGGTTAATTTTTCAATTAATTCAGGGATATAAATCTTAAAGTATACAAAAACAACAGGTCATGAAAATAGTTAAAGATTTTTTTCACCACATGAATATTAACCCCCTTTCACGTTTCCCCCAGGGGGGAAAAGCCGCTAAAGCATCTTCCCATGTGATAAAACTATTTTCACCGGTCATCGTTTTCATCCTTCTGGCGGTTCTGACCGCCAGTACTTCCAACGGGCAGTCGGAAAAAGAAACACCTTTTAATATAATTACATATAATATAAGATATAACAACACAGGTGACGGGGTCAATGCATGGCCAAACCGAAAGGATAAGGTTGCGGGACTTCTGAAATTCCATAAGGCAGATATTTTCAATGTCCAGGAAGCACTAATTGAACAGATCAACGATCTTAAAAGCAGTTTCCCGGAATTCGGATATTATGGATTAGGCAGGGATGATGGTAAGGAAGCCGGTGAACATATGTCTGTCTTCTACAGAAAATCGCGGTTCGAGAAACTTGCCGAGGGAACTTTCTGGTTAAGTGAAACACCCGAAAAACCCGGAATGGGATGGGATGCTGCCTGTAACCGTACATGCACATGGCTTAAACTGAAAGATAAGATAACAAAAAAGACATTTTTTGTATTCAATACCCATCTGGATCACAGGGGCATGAAAGCCCGTGAGGAAGGAGTGAAGCTTATCCTGAGCAGGATAGCAGAAATAAATAAGGAGAACCTGCCATTGATACTTACCGGCGATTTCAATCTGGTAAAGGAATCTCCTCCTGTCCAGTCTGTACTGAAAGTTTTAAATGACAGCCGGGATAAATCAGTTACGCCACCCTATGGACCTGATGGTACAAGCGGGGGATTTGCAGTAAATGACAGAAGCAGGACGATTGATTTTATCTTCATAAATCAGAAGGTAAAAGTTCTAAGACACGGAGTCCTGTCTGATTCATTCGGAATGTTTTATCCATCTGATCACAAACCGGTACTTGCAGAGGTTCAGTTACAATAGGGGGATTTGAGCTGAAGAAGTAGTCCTTTAACCGCAAAGTTCGCTAAGGATTACGCAAAGTTCGCAAAGGAATACTATCTAAGACTTTTCCTTTGTGCCCTTTGCGATAACCTTTGTGCCCTTTGCGGTTAAAAAGAAATTTAATTTTGTTACTGTAAAATCAGGGCTTTAGATTAAGAATTCTTTATTAATAAACTTTCTATTTCCTGCCACGATGAAACCCTTTTGTGTTTCAAATCCTTCATGAAAACATTGTGGGGCTGGGTAAATATTAGTGTTTCTCCGGTGAAATTATCAAGATTCTTGGGATGATCATCTATCATGATATCAGCTCTGATAAGGCTTTTATTTCCACAGAAGACGAGTTGCTTCCATGAGATGAAGGGAAAATGATCATGCATCCATAATTGTTTATCGGTCAGGCTCAAAGGAAATTCTGTCGCCATTGAGTTCACGACCACATCATAGAGGGCATTAAGTTTATTCAGTCCTTCAACACTTCCTTCCATGACAGGGACCGTTCTGAAAAATCCGGGTGTTGTCACCCAATTGATCTGGTTCTTAAAAGCTTCAGCTTCAAGCATTCCTGAAACATCTGAAAGCTTCAGTCTTGTGCCGGTTTCCTGTTCATGAAGATCGAAGAAACGTGAGTACACATCGGCGAGGACACCGTCCATGTCGACCAGGATTCGCTTCATGGCTGATAATGTATTGATGAGTTAAAAATCATTAAAATTAAAAAAAGCTGTTTTATAATTACTTATTAATTGCGAATTAAAGTATTTTTACTATTTCAATTCTAATATTCTACAAAACAATAAACAATAAGATTATGACTACAAGAAGAGAATTTGTTCAGAAAGCTGCTCTCGGGACAGCAGGAATTGCCCTCGGTGCAAAGAGCTACTCGCGAGTACTTGGTGCCAACGACAAGATACGTGTGGGCATTGTTGGTTATTCGGACCGTTTCAGGGGATCCCTTCATCCTTCATTCATGAGCCTTGCAAAGGAAATGAATTTTGAGTTCACAGCCGTTTCCGATATATGGAGGCTGAGGAGAGAAGATGCAGCCAGATATTATAAGAAACTCGGGCTGAATCTCAGGCTTGCAAGAAATAATGAAGAGCTTTACAGCGGTAAGGACACTGACGCAGTGATAATAAGTACCGCAGATTTCCAGCATGCCCTTCATTGCAAGGAAGCTGTTGAAGCCGGCCGTGATGCTTATGTTGAAAAACCATTTGCCGAATCAATGGCTGATGCACGCGCTGCAAGAAAAGCTGTGGAGGCTACCGGTAAAATTATCCAGATAGGATCACAGCGCCGCAGTACTCCAAATTATATTGCTGCCAATGAATATATCAAATCCGGTAAATTCGGGAAAATTGTTATCGTTGAAATGACCTGGAACGTTAATCAGCCCGGAAGATGGAGAAGACCCAATGTTGTTCCGCTTTTAAAAGCAGCTGATACCGACTGGACAAGGTACCAGATGAACAGGCCAAAGGCTGATTTTGATCCAAGAAAATATCTGGAATTCAGACTTTTCTGGCCATATTCATCAGGGATCCCGGGACAGTGGATGGCACACCAGATCGATACCGTTCACTGGTTCACAGATATCCCTCATCCGCGCACAGTCGCAGCTAACGGAGGAATTTATCAGTGGAAGGACGGCCGCTCCAATTTCGATACAATGACAGCCGTTATGGAATATGTCGATCCAAAAAATCCCGACATTGCATTCCAGGTTGTTTATTCGTCAAGGTTTACAAACTCGGCAGGTGGAACAAAAGAACTTTACTATTCAAACGGCGGTATGCTGAATCTTGATACAAATAAAGTTACATCAGAAGGCGGACTCCAGGCCAGGGAAGCAAAAGCAATGAATATGCAGCCCAACCTTCTTGAGCCCTTCGAACTCCCGGGAATGAAGATAGAAACAGCTGCTGATACAGGCGGTGATCCCATGACGACTGCTCACATGAGGAACTGGATGCAGTGTGTCCGCGACCGTAAGAAACCTAATGCTGATGTGGTGGCAGGTTACAATCACTCAATTGCATGTATAATGTGTACAGCAGCCCTCAGGACAGGTGAAAAAGCTTCATTTGATGAAGCTACCCAGGAAGTTCTTGCCGGCGGGAAAGTATTTCAGTATTGATAAATATTAATTAAAAACTTTTTATCGATCATGAACAATAAAATATTAATGAAATTATCAGCTGTTCTACTTGGTGTTGTCCTTTTGTCGGGCTCTTTAATAAATGTGAATGCACAGAATTCCAAAGTGAAATTTATTAAGGGTGATCAGAAAGTTGACGTAATGATAGGTGGCAAATTCTTTACCTCTTATCAGTATCCCTCAAATATGGAAAAACCTTATCTCTGGCCGGTCAATGCTCCGAACGGATCAGTAGTTACAAGGGGATTCCCGCTGGCGCCCAGACCAAAAGAGAGAATCGACCATCCGCATCATATCGGAATATGGTTCAATCACGGCGATGTTAACGGACTCGATTTCTGGAATAATTCCTCCGCAATACCCGCGGCAAAGAAGGGAACCTACGGTCATATCGTTGTAAAACAGATCGTTAAGGCCAAGAATGGCAAGAAAGGTACTCTCGATGTGATCTCTGAATGGAAAGACAGCAAGGAGAATACTCTTCTTGTTGAAAACACGAAGTATATCTTTTCAGGCGATAAGACATCATATACCATAGATCATATCTCTACCCTGACAGCTGCAAACGGAACTGTCACCTTCACCGATAACAAGGAAGGAATGTTTGCCATCAGGGTTGACCGTGCATTTGAAATGCCTACAAATCAGCCTGCAGTATTTACCGATTCACAGGGAAATCCGACAACAGTCAGAGCAACCGACAACGAAGGAGTGACCGGAATGTATACTTCCAGCTCGGGGAAACGTGGTGATGATGTCTGGAGTTCAAGGAATGACTGGGTCCTTCTTTCTGGGACCAAAGATAATGTGCTCACAACTTTTGGCTTTTGGGATCATCCTAAGAATACCGGCTATCCCGGACATTCACATGCACGCGGCTATGGACTTTTCTCAACAAACAACCTTGGGGCACAGTCTTATGTGAAAGACCATGACAAGATCGTAGTGACCCTTCAGAAAGGAGAATCGTTAACCCTCCGTCACAGGTTCTTTATTCAGTCAGGAAAGGAGATCACTACCGACCAGGCTAATAAGATATTCAAGGAATTTTCGGCATTATATTAAAATCGCAAACGAACTCACCCCCCTGCTCCATGAAGTTTAACATAAATAAACCTGACCTATGAAAAAATCAATTTCCGGATTATTTACAGTTCTTACTGCAATAATTCTTTTTTTCCAGCTGATCAGCTGTAATGAAAGTACTGATCAGCAGATGTACTATGAGATAAAGATCTATAGTGTTCCGCAGCCGGGACAGGCGGAGAGTATGGACAAATATCTTGCAGACGCACTGATACCGGCACTTCACAGAGCCGGGATTAATAATGTAGGCGCATTCAAACCCATAGCAGCCGATACTGCGCGTTTCGGAAAATTTGTTTATCTCTTCATTCCCTATGAAACAGCCGATAAGTATATAAATCTTGTCACTCTTTTAGAGAATGATACTCAATATCAGCAGGCAGGAAAAGATTTTCTGGATGCTCCGGTTGATAATCCGCCATTTGCCAGGTATGAAAGCATATTCATGAAAGCATTCAAAGGCATGCCCGCATTAAGTGTTCCGTCATTCAACACACCCAGAGGTGATAGAATATATGAACTGAGGGATTATGAAAGTGCAACGGAAACCAAGGCGGCAAAAAAGCGCGATATGTTCAATAGCGGGGAAATGGATATTTTTAAAAAGCTGGGATGCAATGCCGTTTTTTACGGACAGGTTCTTGCGGGGAGTAATATGCCTGACCTTATGTATATGACTACATACCAGGATATGAAAACCCATGATGAAAAATGGGCAGCATTCAGGATAGATCCCGACTGGGTCAGGATGCGTGGAATGGAGGAGTATAAAAACACAACCTCAAAGACCACCCCATTCCTTCTTTTCCCAACCGACTACTCCGACTTCTAGAAACTCTGTCGCGCAGCGACAGAGGCAGCAGTAACAAAACTACGTATTATAATACGTTTTTAAAAACGTATTATAATACGTAGTTTTTGCATAGCCGTCAAATCTCTATTGCGGCTACACATTTATCGACTTCTTCCTGTGTCATTTCATGATCGGGAAGGTTATTGTCGAAGTATTTCTCATAAGCTGATATATCCATGTGTCCATGTCCGCTCAGGTTAAACAGTATCGTTCGTGAAACACCTTCAATATCGGCTTTTCTGGCTTCATCGAGAGCAGCAGCTATTGCGTAGTTTGATTCGGGAGCGGGTAGTATTCCTTCATTTTTTGCAAAGAATACTCCGGCTTCAAAACATTCCCTCTGCATTTTTGCCTTGGCATCCACGAACCCGTCTTTAAGGAGCTGACTTACAAGAACACCTGCGCCATGATACCGCAATCCTCCGGCATGTATCTTTTCCGGTACGAAATTATGTCCAAGTGTGTACATTGGAAGAAGAGGTGTC
>Ga0209606_1001400_pt1 | contig 29743 bp, 21 predicted proteins | sample AD_UKC057_MetaG_FD_184412 | JGI IMG/M metagenome (GOLD analysis project Ga0209606, IMG submission 184412) | Active sludge microbial communities of municipal wastewater-treating anaerobic digesters from USA - AD_UKC057_MetaG (SPAdes) (version 2) | ecosystem: Engineered > Bioreactor > Anaerobic >...
AAAACTACAACGCGCACGACATGCTTCATACGATTCGCTACGCACTTGGGGTCTATGAGAACAAGGAGCGTCTGGACTCGCTTCGCCTGCGGGCGATGGGCCAGGACTTGAGTTTTCAAAAAAGCGCGCTTGCTTACGCGAAGTTATATGCGGATGCGGCCGGAAAATGAGCCGCGGATTTTCCATTGACAGGCGCCGGGGCGTAAAATAAAAGAATTCCCCATTCCGGAGGAAGCGGGCCATGCTTCCGATTCAATGATTAAAGGCGAACAGGTGAAAAACAGGATTGCGAAAATAAAAGGAATTATTGAGGGGAAACTGAAACGGCACTACGGCCGCACGCTGGAGAACGCCTCGGACGAGGACATGTTTCAGGTCACGGCGATGAGCGTCCGCGACATCATGCTGGAGCGGGGGGTCCTGGCCAACGAAACGGTTGAAAAGAAAGGGCAGAAAACGCTCTGCTATCTTTCGGCGGAGTTTTTAATGGGTAGAGCCCTGGTGAACAATCTCATCAATCTCGGCCTGCTTACGGAGTACCGGGCCGTTATGGCTGAAATCGGCTACCCCTTTGAAAAGCTCGAAGAGCAGGAAATGGAAGCGGCGCTGGGCAACGGGGGCTTGGGGAGGCTCGCGGCCTGCTTTCTGGATTCTCTTTCCACGCTGAATCTTCCGGTGACCGGCTACGGCATCCGCTACGAATACGGCATGTTCCGCCAGCACATCGTTGATGGGCGGCAGACGGAAGTTCCGGACGACTGGACGGCAAAGGGCGACATCTGGGAAATCGAACGCCGCGAGGAACAGGTGGAGGTCCACTTTGACGGCACGGTGGAAGAGGTGTGGACTGACAGCGGAATGACCTGCGAGCACAGGGATTTTCAGACCGTACTCGCCGTGCCCCATGACATGCCGGTCATCGGCTATGAAAGCCACACGCCTGCGACGCTCCGGCTCTGGCGTGCGGAATGTCCGTCCGGATTTGATCTTCACTCCTTCAACAAGGGCGATTTTGTCTGCATGGTGCGCCAGAAAGAGCTGGCCGAGTCGATTTCCAAGGTGCTGTATCCCCAGGACAACCACATGACCGGGCGCATGCTGCGCCTGCGGCAGTATTATTTTCTGGCTTCCGCCACGATGCAGTGCATCGTCCGCGAACACAAAAAGCGCTTTGGCGACGTGCACACGCTGCCCGACAAAATCGTCATTCAGATCAATGATTTGCATCCGGCGCTGGCCATTCCCGAGCTGATTCGCATTCTGATCGACGAAGAGGGGTTGGGATGGGACGACGCCAACGTCATTGCCGGCCGCGTGTTCAACTACACCAATCACACCGTCATGCAGGAGGCTCTGGCCGCCTGGCCCGAGCATGTTTTTCAGTCGATGCTGCCGCGCGTTTACGCGATTGTCGCCGAAATATCCGAACGCTTCAGCCGGCAGCTCTGGAAAGTCTTTTCACAGGACCGCGATAAAATCAGCCGTCTGGCCATTATCGCGTATGACGAAGTCCGCATGGCCAATCTCTGCTTGGCGGTCTGCCGCAAGGTTAACGGCGTCTCGCAGCTTCACGGCCGGATTCTGAAGACGCGGACCTTTCGGGATTTCTATGTGATGTTTCCGGGGAAATTCACCGCCGTCACCAACGGCATCACCCAGCGGCGCTGGCTGGCCGCGGCGAACCCCGCCCTTTGCGCGTTGATTGCCGACCATATCGGCGATAAATTTCTACGGGACTACAACGAGCTGGAGCGGCTCAGGCCGCTGGCCGACAAGCCGCGGTTTCTGGCCGATTTCGCGGAAGTCAAGCGCGGCAACAAGCGGCGTCTGGCCGAACAGGTGGCCAAACAGCAGGGCATTGTCCTTGATCCCGACTCGGTCTTTGACGTGCAGGCCAAAAGGCTGCATGAATACAAGCGCCAGCTGTTGAAAGTGCTGCACATTCTTCATCTGTACAATTGCTTTACCTCCGACGCGGGGTATGCGCTGCCCCGGCCGGTGACGTTTCTGTTTGCCGCCAAGGCTTCGCCGGCCTACTGGCGGGCCAAGAGCATCATCCGGCTCATCAATGCCGCGGCTGCTCTGGTGGAGTCGCATCCGCGCACGCGGGACAACATTCGTGTCGCTTTCCTGGAAAATTACAACGTCTCGCTGGCCGAACGCCTGATTCCCGCGGCGGACATCAGTGAACAGATATCCACGGCGGGGTATGAAGCCTCCGGCACGGGCAATATGAAATTCATGCTCAACGGCGCGGTGACGCTCGGAACCATGGACGGCGCGAATGTGGAAATCTTTGAAAGGGTGGGGCGGGACAACATCTTCATTTTTGGCGCAAGCGCAGGCGAGATTGACCGAATGGAAATCGACAACAGCTATCGCCCGAAGGATCTCTTTGACCACAACGAGGACATTCGGGCGGCCGTTTCCCGTTTGGTGGACGGAACGCTGCCGGGCGTCGCGCCCGACCAGTTTCAGGATATTTACCAGTCCCTGCTCACCGGCGATTACGACCGCGCCGACCGTTACTTTCTGCTCTACGATTTTGACCCTTACCGCGCCGCGTTTGAAAATGTGCTTGCCGCTTACACGGATGAGCCGGCCTGGACGAAAAGGGCCGTGCTCAACACAGCCGGCGCGGGATTTTTCAGCGCGGACCGGACCATCGACGAATACAACCGTCAGATCTGGGGGCTTCGGCCCATCTGATGTGCGCAATCTGAAGCGCGCAAAAGGACGGCAGCGATGCTGATCAACTACAAAAAAGAAATGATGCATGATTCGACGATGCCGGAATACCGCGATCCTGCAGGGGCCGTCGTCACGGGCACGCCGGTGGTTCTGCGCTTTCGGACAAAGCTGGAAAATGTGGAAAGCGTCTATCTGTGCCTGATCGGAGACGGCTTTCACGAAGATCATCAGATGCGGCTTGCGGGCGATGCCTGGCAGACGGAAATCACAGCGCCTTCGATTCCCGATGTGTACTGGTATTATTTCATGGTGCGCGTGGGGGGAAGACTCAGCTATTACGGCGCTGCATCGGGACGAACCTGCGGCATCGGCGCCGTTTACAGCGCGCCGCCGCCCGCATACCAGCTGACCGTTTACGATGCCGCTTTTGAGGTTCCCGGTTGGTTTCAGAAAAGCGTAATGTATCAGATTTTTCCAGATCGTTTTCACTTCGGAGGAGACTCGACGGTAAAAAAGGGCATTGCGCATCATCGTTCCAAGGGCCGCAGCGTCTATTTACACGACACGTGGGACGAACCGCCGCTCTATGCTCCGCTGCCGGGGGAGACGGCCTATAACCCCTGTGATTACTTTGGCGGTACGCTGAGCGGCATCGAGGCGTCGTTGGACTATCTGCAAAGCCTGGGCGTGACGGTGTTGTATTTGAATCCGATCTTTGAGGCGGCCTCCAACCACCGGTACAATACCGCCGACTATTTCCGCATCGATCCGGTGCTGGGCACCGAGGAGGATTTCCGCTCCCTGTGCCGTGCGGCCGAAGAACGCGGAATGCGCATTCTTCTGGACGGCGTGTTTTCCCATACCGGCTCCGACAGCATCTATTTTAACCGGGAAAAAGCGTATGACAGTCCGGGCGCCGCCAACAGCAAGGATTCTCCCTATTACACGTGGTACACGTTTGAGCATTATCCCGATCAATACCGCTGCTGGTGGGGGTTTACGTCGTTGCCCGAAATCAACAAGCAGGATTCAGGCTGGCGGCGATACGTCATCACCGGCTCCGACAGCGTCGTGAAGCACTGGCTTCGGGCGGGCGCGGCAGGCTACCGTCTCGATGTGGCCGATGAGCTGCCCGACGACGTCCTGGCGAAGATTTACGCCGCCGCAAAACAGACCCGGCCGGAAGCGGTGATGATCGGCGAGGTCTGGGAAGACGCGACCACGAAGCACAGCTATGGCGTAAAAAGGCGCTATGCGCTGGGAGGCCTTCTGGACTCCGTCACGAATTACCCGCTGCGCAGCGCCCTGATCGCTTTTCTGAAGGGCCAGTCCGACGCCTTTGACCTGAAGCATTTCCTGGTGGATCAGGCGGCCAATTATCCCGCTCCCCTTTACTACGCCCTGACCAATCTGCTTTCCTCCCACGACGTGGAGCGTGTGCGCACAGCGCTCAGCGCGCGCATCGATCCTCATCAGCTGACCCGGGAGCAGCAGGCTTCCTTTGTCGTCAGCGACAGCCAGAACAAAAAAGGCGCGAGGCGCCAGCGGCTGGCCGCGGTGCTGCAGTTCTGCCTCCCCGGCGTTCCCTGCGTCTATTACGGAGACGAAAAAGGAATGACAGGATTTCTCGATCCTTTCAACCGCGCGCCTTTTACCCGGAAAGCGCCGTACGACCTGACGGAAGAATACCGGCGGCTGGCCGGGCTCCGCGCTTCGGCAGACGCGCTGCGAACGGGCCGCGTGGTGTACTTCGCCCCCGACGCCGACTGCCTCGGCGTTTTGCGCTACATTACCGGCGGAAAAGACGCTCTGGGCCGGCCGGCCGAGGATGGCGTCTATTTCATGGCGGTCAACCGTTCGGACGCGAGGCGGCTGGTGGTCTTTGATTTTTCGGGAAAGCATTCGCTTCTTTGCGAAGCGGATCAGCGAAGCCTTCGCCCTCTGTTCAACGGCACGTTCACCTGCCGGTTGACGCAAAAGTCCTTCACTTTCATCGACGCGCTTTTGGAAATTTCGCTGGATCCCCTCGGGGCCTTGTGGCTGAAGATCGCCTGAAGGGAGCACAGAGCCTGGAGATGGAACCAATCAAAAAGGGAGAGGTATTATGACGTACCGGGAAACCTATTTGCGCTGGAAAGAATGCGTTGCGGAACCGGACCTGCTGGCCGAACTGGAGGCCATTCAGAACGATGACGCACAGATACAGGACCGTTTCCTGAGGGACCTGCCGTTTGGAACGGCGGGACTGCGCGGCGTTATCGGCGCGGGCATTGCCCGAATGAACCGCTATGTCGTCGGCCGGGCGACGCAGGGACTGGCGGATTATCTATTGAGCACCACCGGTGCCGGGGCGTCCGCGGTTATCGCGTATGATTCCCGAAAATTTTCTTTTGAATTTGCCCGGGAAACCGCCTGCGTGCTCGCGGCCAACGGCATTACGGTTTATCTGTTCAAGCAGTTGACGAGCGTTCCGGAGCTGTCCTTTGCCGTGCGCCACCTGAAAGCAAGCGGCGGCGTCGTGATCACGGCAAGCCATAATCCCGGACAGTACAACGGCTACAAGGTTTATGCCGCCTACGGCGGCCAGCTGGGTCCGGAGGCGAGCCTCGCGGTGATGGACCGCATTCAAAAGCTGGATCCCTTCACGGATGTGAAAAGGATCCCCTATGCTGAAGGGGTGGAAAAAAAGCGGATTCTCGAAACAGGCGGGGAAATCGATCGGATCTATTATGAACAGATGGTCCGGTTGTGCGGAGCGGAAAACGCCGAAGAGCTGAAAGTGGTGTATACGCCGCTGCACGGATCGGGTCTGCGCACGGTTGAAAATGTGTTTCCGATGGCGGGGATTCGCAACCTGTTTGTCGTCCCCGAGCAGCGAATGCCGGACGGTTCGTTCCCGACGGTCGCGTCTCCTAATCCCGAAGATCCGAAAGCGATGCAGATGGCCATCGCCCTGGCCGGAAAGATAGAGGCGGATCTGGCCATCGGAACGGATCCGGACGCGGACCGGATGGGCGCCGCCGTCCGACGGCCGGACGGCACGTACACGATGCTGACGGGCAACCAGATCGGCTGCCTGCTGATTCATTATCTTCTGGAAAAGCGCCGACTGTCGGAAGAACTTCGTGCCTCCGACTACATCGTCAAGTCGTTTGTCTCGACCGGCATGGCGGACGCGATCGCCGCTCATTATGGAATTCGCTGCCACACCGTGCTGACGGGATTTCGCTTCATCTCCGAACTCATCGTGCAAAAGGAACCGACGGGTGCGGAGTTTATTTTCGGGTTTGAAGAGAGCTTCGGATTTCTCGCCGGCACCTTTGCACTGGACAAGGACGGGGCGCTCGCCGCGCTGCTCTTGTGCAAGGCGGCCCAGTTCTTCCGGGCCCGAGGCCGGAGTCTGCCGGACGCGCTGGAAGCGCTTTACCGGGAGCACGGCTATTACCTGGAAAGCGTGAAGAACATCGCTTTTGAAGGACTGGACGGCATGGAGAAAATGAAAGGCATCATGGAGCGGCTGAGGGCCAAACCCATTGCCGCGATCGGCGGCCTGCCCGTCCGGTGCACGGAGGACTACCTTTCCCTTACCCGAACCGGTCCGGACGGCATCGTGTCTGCGCTGGAGTCGCCGTCAACGGACGCGCTCCGGCTCTTGCTGGATTCCGATGCATGGCTCTGTATCCGTCCGTCCGGGACGGAGCCGAAGATCAAGATCTACTACGCGGTTTCGGCTGCATCGCGCCAGACGGCGGAAAATCAGCTTCAGGACATTGCCGAAGACTTTGAACAGCTTTTGTAAAATTCGAATTCGGGCGGAGCATGTGGACGCGCCCGCCGCAAATCAGTAAATGGCGATGACACCGAACATGAGGTTCTGCCCCATCATTTCCGGCGTCACCAGCACGATCCCATCATCACTGATATGGAAGCGCCGGGCATCTTCGGCCGGATCTTCACCGATGACGGTGTCGTCGGGAATGCGGGTTCCCTTGTCGATGATGGCGCGGGTGATGCGGCAGTTTTTCCCGATATCGACCATGGGAAGAACAACGCTGTCCTTCACGAGGCTCCCCGTTTCGATGCGGGTCGCGTAAAAGATGACCGAGCGCTTGACGCGGGCGCCGGCGATGATGCAGCCGCCGCTGACCAGCGAGTTGATGGCTTCGCCGCGCCGTCCTTCGTCGTCAAAGATGAACTTCGCGGGCGGATGCTGCGTCTGGTAGGTCCAGATCGGCCACTTCTGATTATACAGGTTCAGCTCAGGCTCGACGGCGCAAAGCTCCATATTGGCCTTCCAGTAGGCATCTACGGTCCCCACGTCACGCCAGTAGGCCATCTTGCCCTGCTCGTCGCGGTAGGGATACGCCATGGCCACGCTGTTGTGGATGGCGCGGGGAATTATGCTTCTTCCGAAATCATGGGCGGAGTTTTCATCCCTGGCGTCTTCGATCAGGGAATCGTACAAAAAGCGTGTGGAGAAGACGTAAATCCCCATGGAGGCCAGGGCGAGATCCGGTTTGCCGGGCATGGCCTCCGGATCGGCCGGTTTCTCGGTGAAGCGGGAGATGCGCATGCTTTCATCGACCGACATGACGCCGAAATCGCACGCCTCCATACGCGGCACCTCGATGCAGGCCACCGTCATATCGGCTTTTGAATTGACGTGCTGCATCAGCATCTTGGAGTAATCCATCGTGTAGATATGATCGCCGCCCAGCACCAGCACGTATTCGGGCGCATGGCGGTGAATGATGTCGATATTCTGGTAAAGCGCGTCGGCAGTTCCGCGATACCATTCCTTGCTCATGCGCTGCTGGGCGGGAATGATCTCCACGAACTCGCCGATTTCGGCGCGCATGAAGCTCCAGGCCTGCTGCAAATGGCGGATCAGCGAGTGCGCCTTATACTGGGTCAGAACGCCGATGCGGCGCAAGCCGGAATTGACGCAGTTCGACAGCGGAAAATCGATCATGCGGTATTTGCCGCCGAAAGGAACCGCCGGTTTGGCGCGCCATTTGGTCAGTTCGCCCAGGCGGGATCCCTCGCCGCCCGCGAGGATCAGCACCAGCGTCTGGCGCGTCACCTCAGTGGCAATCTTGGTTTTCACATAGCCGTAGTAATTCTGCCCGTCCGCTTGTTCTTGATTTGCGTCCATGACGTTTCAACCCCGGTTATTAAGTGGTTTCCATCAGGATCAGTACAACGCTACAGATGATATTTTTCTTTGATCGCTTTTTCGGCTTCAAACCAGTCGGATATTTCGTCGCCGGCAACGCCGGAGCGGAGCCTGTCCTGGTAAAGCTCGTAAGCTTTTTGCTGGACCTCTTCCAGAAATTCTTTCAGGTCAGGCTTTGCCGCCCTTTTTGCCGCAGGCGATGCTTTTTTGACCGCGCGTTTTTTGGTGGTTTCTTTTTTGACCGTCATGATCGCCTCCTCGGTTGATGTTTTCAGACGCTGTTTCAATAGCACTTTTGCCGGCCGGCCGTCAATGCCTGTATTTTACTTGAAATGAAGCATTATTCTGTGTATGAAAGCCCCATTGATGAACAAATGATGTTTTCGAAATCACTCACGATAAGGCGGGAAATTCTTGAATACTGAGTCCAGCAATCCAACATCAAAGGCGACCCAAAAAAAGCTTTTTGGCGAGGGCGAATTTTCATCTCTGGCCGAGGCCATTTTATCCAGCGCCGGCGTCGGAATTTACATCGTTCAAAACGGCACGTTTGTCTACGTCAGCCCACTGTACCAAAAGTTGACCGGTTATTCCGAAAAGGAACTGATCGGCACCCGTTCTCTGGGTTACATTCACCCGGAGGATCGGGCGGCCGTCAGGGAAAAAGCGATCCGAAGCCTCAAAACGAAAAGCCTTAAACCCTATGAGTACCGGTTCGTCAAGAAGCACCAGGAGATCATGTGGGCTCTGGAGACCATCACGCCCATCTCGTACGAAGGGCAAAGGGCGACGCTGGGGAGCTTCATGGACATCTCCCACCGCAAGAAGGTGGAAACGGCGCTTCAGAAAAGCGAAGAAAATTACCGTCTGCTTTTTGAAAGTGCGGGGCAGGGAATCCTGATTGCCAAAGACGAGACCATTCAGTTTGCCAATGCCGCCCTCGCCGATATTGTCGGATACCCTAAAAAAGTCATCACCACCCGCCCGTTTATATCTTTTATCCATCCCGATGATCGTAAGATCGTTCTGAACCGGCACAAAATGAGATTGAAGGGGGAAATCCCGGAAAACGATTATCAGTTTCGGGCCGTTACCTCGAATGGGACGGTCAAGTGGCTGCAAATCAACGCCAGGATCATTACCTGGGACGGCGTGCCTGCCTCCCTGAGCTTCATCACGGACATCACCGACCGAAGACAGGCTCAGGAAGAGCTTCGCGCAAGCGAAGAAAAATACCGCACCATCTTTGAAAACGCCCAGGAGGGGATCTACCAGACTACATGTGAAGGGAAATTCATCATGGCCAATCAGGCCATGGCGAGGATCCTGGGATACGACGCGCCGGAAGAACTGCTTGATGCACAGTCCGACCTTGCCCGGCGGATTTACGTCAATCCCGAAGATCGGACAAAAGTCATTGAACAGGTCCAGAGGGAAGGGGTCGTCCGGGGGCAGGAAATTCAGTTTTACCGAAGGGACGGACGGAAAATCTGGATATCCCGCACCATGAGAATCGTCCGCGATGATCAAAACAATGAGCCCTACCTGGAAGGCATCGTAGAAGACATCACTGAAAAAAAGGAAAGCGTGGACCGTCTGCGCAAAGCCCTGGGCGGAACCGTTCAGGCCATTGCCTCCGTCGTCGAAACCAAAGATCCGTATACCGCCGGACACCAGAGAAGGGTGGCCGACCTGGCCCGGGCCATGGGCACGGAAATGCACCTGAGTTCGGATCAGATCGAGGGACTGAGAATGGCCGGCATCATCCACGACATCGGCAAGATTTCCGTCCCGGCCGAGATTCTGAGTACGCCCCGGCGTCTGACCGCCATTGAATTCAGCCTAATCAAGATGCATGCCCAGTCCGGCTTTGACATCCTGAAGGACGTGGATTTTCCCTGGCCCATCGCCAGAATGGTTCTGGAACACCATGAGCGGATGGACGGGTCCGGATATCCGAATGGTTTGACCGGGAACGACATTCTTCTGGAGTCGAGAGTTCTGGCCGTGGCCGATGTGGTGGAAGCCATGGCGACGCACCGTCCCTACCGGCCCGCCCTGGGGCTGGAAGCCGCGCTGGAGGAAATCAACTCAAAGAAGGGGATTCTCTACGATCCGCAAGTGGTATCTGTCTGCCAGAGGCTTTTCCAGGATAAGAATTTTGTCATCAAAGCATGAATCAGGGAATGCCCATCATTAAAGTAAAAACTGATTGATTAATCTTAATAATTTGAAATAACAAAACAATCGTCAAGATAACTTTTCAGTCAAAAAAACTTTCTTGTCGAGAAAAATCACGATCCACCAACTTGCCCCTTGTGGAATTGCTTGTTTGCAACCCTGTTGAGCAGTTGTTGATAAGTCTGTGGAAATACTTGAGGCGCTGTTAATGTTTTCAACAGAAAATGCCGATGATTCTTCAGCTATTTTGCGAAATATTTTTGACGTTTTATGCTTTTTGCTAAGCCTTCGGCGTAAAATTTACGATCTGCCGGATTCGGAATGAGCAGATGTCAGGATTCTAGCGCTTTTCCACAACTTCGGTGATCGCCAGTGTGGCAATATCCATGAATTTGTTGAAATTTTGACTATCAGGCACGATCATGTCCATGACGCGGCCGAATGAGTTTTCAATCAGTATCTCCCTGTCGTTTTCCCTGTGCCGAATTCCAAAGCGAATGCCGGAACGATCTTCCACGGAAAGCTTGTTGATCAAATTTTTTGTTGCCCAGATCGCGCCGAACCGGGCAAAATCGGATAACCGTCCGGCAAAATTGACGGTGTCTCCCAGAGCGGTAAATTCAATATTGGGGGATGAAGGAATAGTGCCGAAGTATTCCTGACCCTCATTAATGCCGATATTGAGGCACAATTCATTGAACCAGCCTTTGCGCATTTTCCAGTCCATGCTTAATTTTTTCATGTTTTCGCGTATTTCCAGCGCACAGGCAATTGCGTTCATCATGTATTGATTGTCCCGCTCCTTGAGAAAATAATAAAGCAGCCCATCGCCCGTATGCTTGCCGTAGGTGCCGTAGTACCGCTTGAATGTGCCTTCCACGCAGGCCCATACCTGGTTGATGAGTTCAAAATATTCCTCCGGAGGCAATTCGGCGCAAATGCGCACCGAGTTCTGCAGGTCGGCCACGAGCACGCAAAAGGAAACCAGCGTGGGCATTCGCTGTTTGAGGAGGTCATTAATCACACTGGATCGGGAGGCAAACAAATCAGCGATTCCCTGATTCTGACAGGCTTTCGGCGCGTGAATAAAGAGTGTTCCTTCGCGAAAAACCATATAATAGACATCATTGGCAATCGGCGTTCCTTTTTGCCCGGATAGCTTCAGGGGGATTTTGTTGACGGCCTGCCGGGGCGGGGACTCGATGCAATTATATCTTTTTTCAAGATTTTCTCTTTCCCTGGGCGACATGCCGTCATACAAATGCTGCAGTTCGGGTTTGACGGCTTTGCCCTTTACAAAACTGAGATGAAAGTCGATGAGCGCGCTTCGGGCCTGTTGGTTTTCATGTCGGCTGCGCAAGAGGAGCTGAAAGATGTTTCTTGACGTCGGCTCTTTGATGGTGTGAATTTCTTCCTGAAAAATGGAACTCTCCGCATCCTTGTTAATCCAGTCAATCTCGTAATTATTATTCAGCAGGTAAGCAGGGAAGGTGATATCGTTGATGGTCACCTTGAATGGCTGGCCGGCGTCCCCGGAGATCGCTTGAGAAAGAAAGTGTCCCCGGAGAGGGGCTTCTGATTCATCCCGGGCCCCTTTGCTTTGGGTTTCTTCCTGCATATTCATGACTCCTGAATCAATAGCCGGGGTTAAGCGAGATTGTTTCAACCTCTCCGTGATGGCGTCCATGGAGAAACCCTGCTTTTTTAATTCTTTGATCTGTATAATTGTATCAATCACGGAGTCAGGAAAATAGCCGAGCATTCGGGCGCGGGCATCTGTTGTTTCCGGCCTTTTGACGGCAGGACGGGGCAGAAGGTTCATCTTAATGTAGTTGTTAAGCGTTGCCCTGGAAATTCCTGTTTTATTGATGACCTCCAGGCTGCTAATCCATTGATTCCTTATCGGTGCGTCATCATTCATTTTGACCCCCTAGAGTGGCATGGTTATGACATTCTTCCTAAAAAGGACATTTGTGCCTGTTGCGGCTAACTTATACAGTTCAAAAACACAGTTGTCAAGTATAATTATACAGTCTAAGACAATTTATTAGACTGTCCAATTATTGACAAATAAAAATCACCAGGCAAGAACGCCAGGCAAGAACTCCTTGACTTACAATATCCCGTTTTCTATATGTTCTCCCGTTTATAAGAAAAGGATCGAAAATTTCAGAAACCATTGAAAAGAAGGTATATGGAAAGCGTGGCGGCGGCCGGTTTGCCGACGGCCTGAACATCATGCGGAAGTATCCCGGCAAGCCCCTCGACAGAATCGTCACCGCAAGGTATCCGCTGAAACAAGTGCAGGAGGCGTTTAACCGGGCCACGCAAAGCGATGCGCTGAAAGTTCTCCTGGAAATTAATGAAAACATTAGCTTGACAAATCCGGATTAAGGATATAAACGTCCAACCCTTATTTCTAAGGCTCGATTACGGTGGATCCCCCATCTGGCAGAGACTCTTCCAAATGCGGGGGTTTTTTATATTCAGTCAGTGAGAGGAAAGCATCATGAAGTTCGACGATCAGAAAATACGCAACATCGGGATCAGCGCGCACATTGATTCCGGTAAAACCACGCTCAGCGAGCGCATTCTTTATTATACCAAAAGAATTCACGCCATCCACGACGTGAAGGGCAAAGACGGCGTGGGCGCGACCATGGATTCCATGGACCTGGAAAAGGAAAGAGGCATCACCATCGCTTCCGCGGCGACCTATTGCGAATGGAAAAACCATGAAATCAATATCATTGATACTCCAGGCCACGTGGATTTCACGATAGAAGTAGAGCGATCCCTGCGTGTTCTGGACGGCGCGATCCTTGTTTTGTGCTCCGTCGGCGGCGTTCAGTCGCAGTCCATCACGGTCGATCAGCAGATGAAGCGCTACAAAGTCCCCTGCATTGCGTTTATCAACAAATGCGACCGCAGCGGCGCCAATCCCTTCCGGGTCATTGAACAGCTTCGGACCAAGCTGGGGCATAACGCCGTAGCCATGCAGATTCCCATCGGATTGGAAACCAGCCTGGAAGGTGTGGTCGATCTGGCGGCCATGAAAGCCTTGTATTTCGACGGGGACAGCGGCGAGGATATTCGCGTGGAAGACATCCCTCCGGAGCTTCTGGCGGAAGCCGCGGCCAAAAGAGAAGAGCTGATTGACAGGGCGTCCCTTTTTTCCGATGAGCTGACGGAAGCGATTCTGGAGGAAAAGGAAATCACGCCGGAACTGCTTTACGCGGCCGTCCGCAAGGGAACGTTAAAAAGAGAAATCACACCCGTTTATATGGGATCAGCGTATAAGAACAAAGGCGTTCAGCCGCTGCTGGACGGCGTGACGTATCTGCTGCCCGCGCCGTCGGAGGTGGAAAATGTCGCCCTGGACATGAATCATAACGAAGAGCCGGTTGTCCTGACGAGCGATCCGGAAAAACCGATTATCGCGCTGGCGTTCAAACTGGAAGACGGCCAGTACGGGCAGTTGACCTATATTCGCGTTTACGAAGGGACGGTGGAAAAAGGATCCACGATCGTCAATGTGCGAAACGGAAAAAAAGTCAAAGTCGGCCGCGTCGTGCGCATGCACGCCGATCAGATGGAGGATGTGGATTCGCTCAAGGCCGGATACATCGGCGCCTTGTTCGGGATCGAATGCTCTTCCGGCGACACGTTCGTTTCGCCCGGACTGAACATGACCATGACGTCCATGTATGTGCCCAAACCGGTCATCTCGCTCGCCATCGTGCCCAAAGACAACAAGGCTCAGATGGCCATGTCCAAGGCGTTGAACCGTTTTTCCAAAGAAGATCCGACATTCAAATCCCATGTTGATCATGAAACCAATGAAACCATCATCGAGGGCATGGGGGAACTGCATCTGGATATTTACGTCGAGCGCATGAAGCGTGAATACAATGCGGAAGTGACCACCGGCAATCCGCGTGTGGCTTACCGGGAAACCATTACCCAGCGGGCGGACTTCAACTACACGCATAAAAAGCAAACTGGCGGCTCCGGGCAGTTCGGCCGCATTGCCGGCTACATCGAACCGATAAGCGACGCCGAATTTGTCTTTGAAAACAAAATATTCGGCGGCGCCATTCCCACGCAGTACATTCCCGCCTGCGAAAAAGGATTTAAACAGAGCATGGCCAAAGGGCCGAAGCTGGAGTTTCCGATCACCGGCGTGAAAGTCGTCATCAATGACGGCGCATTCCACGCGGTGGATTCTTCGGACATGGCGTTTCAGGCGGCGGCCCGCGGCGCTTTCAAAGAAGCCTACCTGCGCGCCAAGCCGGTTGTTCATGAACCGATCATGAAAGTTGTTGTGGAGACACCCACGGAGTTTCAGGGATCGGTAATGGGGCTGCTCAATCAGCGGCGCGGGATGATTATCGGATCACAGGACGAAGGCGTCATGTGCGTGATTGAAGCACAGGTGCCGCTTGGGGAAATGTTCGGTTTTTCGACCATCCTTCGTTCCTCCACGCAGGGCAAGGCGCAATTCACGATGGAGTTTGCTCTTTATCGCCAGGTGCCGCAGTCGATCGCGGAAAAAATAGCCCTCGAAGTCGCTCAAAACAAGAAGACGGCGGCGTAAGACAGGCTGAAGACTGAAGGATGAAGTAAAAAAAGATGGCAGTTTCAGGAGCGATCGGACGGGAAGACAATGTCATCCATTTAACATATGAGGACATGATGATGATCAAAAAAGAAATTATTTCACGGAATCCGCTTTTAAACCTGGGGTTCGAAAACGAATATATTTTACAAAGCGGCGGTTTGGGCGCGGTTTTGGCTCATGCCGGCGTCGGCAAAACAGCCCTCTTGGTGCAGATGGCTCTTCACGCCATGATGAACGAACAGCCTGTTTTGCATGTCAGCTTAAACGACGCCGTCAGCAAGGTGGACATCTGGTATCGCGAGTTATTTCACGACATGGCGTCAAAGAATGATTCTGCTGAAATAACGGAGTATTGGGAGAATATCCTCAACTATCGCTTTATCATGACCTTTCGTGTGGAAGGATTCAGCGTTCCTAAGCTGGAAGAACGTCTGACCGACCTGATGCAGCAGAATATTTTCAAGCCGTATGCCGTCATTCTGGACGGGCTGAAATTTGATGAATCCGGACGCGGTCTTCTTCTCGAGCTGAAAGAATTGGCCAAAAAATATGCCATGCGCATCTGGTTTACCGTTCATACGCACCGTCATGAGCCGCCCAGGGAAGACGGTCTGCCGTTTTCTTTTCTGCATGTGGCTGACCTTTTTGATGTGCTGGTGCAGCTGTCTTCCGAGGGGCCCGAAGTCTATATCAAAGCCCTCAAGGGCCAGTCGCCCGGCGCCAAAAAGGATGCGCTGCTTCTGGATCCCGCGACCATGCTCATCAAAGCATAAAAAAAACGGAGACAGGCGGACGGCCCGTCTCCGTTTTTTCGTGATCCCTCCCGCGTTTCCATCCGGTGCGGGAAGCTCCGTTTTACTCTTTGTACAGGCTGTTCAGCATATCCCCGTATTTGTCCAGGACCGCCTGACGCTTGAGCTTCATGGTCTGCGTGAGCATACCGCTTTCCAGCGTGAAATCCTCCCGGATAAAAGCGAATTTCTGGGGAATTTCATAAGAGCCGATCGTTTTTCTCAGATGATTCTGCACCTCGGTGGTCAGCAATGCCTTGAAATTGCGGCCGGCGGAATTGCCGGGATCGAACAGGCTCTCCGGTTCCACGGACAGATTCAGCTTCTCGGCCATCTGCTTGAGCAGTTTCATGTCGGGAACAATCAGGCCCACGTTGTATTCCTGGCCCGCCCCGTAAATCATGGCGTTCAGGATCCAGGGCAGAACCTTCATTTCCAGTTCGACGGCGTCCGGGTGGATGTATTTTCCGTTGGCCAGCTTGTATTCTTCCTTGAAGCGGCCCGTAATGAACAGAAACCCGTCGTTGTCGAGGCGTCCCCGGTCTCCGGTGCGCACGCCGCGCATTCCATTCATTTCCACGATCACTTCTTTTGTTTTTTCCGGTTTGTTGTGGTAGCCGATCATGCACTGGGGGCCGAAGCAGATGATTTCGCCGTCGTCGCCGCTGTCACCCGTCCGCGACCGGTCGATCACCACCTTGGTTTTGTTGATCGGTTTTCCGACAGACCCCAGGCGGTTGCCCATCAGCGGCGAGTTGATGGTAATGGCTGGAGACGTTTCGCTCAGCCCATAGGCGTCATAGGTCGGGATGCCCACATCGATGAAGAATTTGGCGATTTCCACGTTCATCGGGGCGCTGCCGGTCACCGCGTTGTCGAGGCGTCCGCCAAAGCGATCACGAATCTTGGCCAAAACGATTTTGTCCAGAAGCTTGTATTTCAGACCGACCTTGCCCGTTTCCCGTTTTTGCTTTGCCGCCGCCAGCGCCATTTCAAAGAGCTTCAGCTTCAGCCCGCCTTCCTCCCTCATTTTGGCCCAGACGCCGTTATAGACTTTGTTGAACACCCTGGGCACTGTGATCATGAACGTCGGTTGAATCTTGGGCAGATCGTCGATCAATGTTTCGACCGATCCCATGATGCCGATGGAGCCTCCCCGCAGCATGAACGCGTGCAGGTCCGCCGTAATGCCGAAGGAGTGAGCCCAGGGAAGCATGGAAATGCAGCGGCTTTGCTCGGTCAGGTTCAAAAACCAGGCCAGTCCCGCCTTGACGTTTTCCGCCAGGTTGCCGTGGGAAAGCAAAACCCCCTTGGGCTCTCCGGTGGTTCCCGATGTGTAGATCAGAACGGCGACGTCGGAGTATTTGGGCTTCTGGGACGGAACCGGCTTTTCGGCGCCTTTCTTTTCCAGGGCGGCCATCGTCTTGTCCCCCGTGCCTTCGATCAGATAGATATGCTGGAGCGTTGGAATTTCAGCCGGGAAGTTTTTCACTTTTTCCAGAATCTCCGGTTTGGAGACGAGCAGGACCTTGACGGCGGCGTCCTTGATGATATATTTCCACATCGTCACCAGTTCTTTTTCATACATCGGCACGAAGGCAGCTCGCAATCCCTGCGTGGCGAATTCTCCGATCACCCATTCCTTGCGGTTATTCGCGATGATTCCGACCGTGTCCCCGGCCTGGACTCCCAGCGACGCAAGACCGGCCCGCAGGTGATTGACGCGGGTTGCGATTTGCGCGTAGGTTGCCCACTGGTACGCTCCGGAAGAATCTTTTTCTCCAATAAACAGATTATTGGCGAAGTTGGCGGCGCTGTTTTCAAAAATGTCCACCAGATTATCCGGGGCCTCATACGTGTTCTTATACTCACCATATTCAAAAATCGCCATGCACTTACCCGCTCCTTTCGAAATTTGATTACGCGTTCGTGTAAAAGAATCTGTGAAAATGATTGTACGGTTATGCTTTGTTCGTCAGTGAATCGAGCCGGACGCTTCTTTTTCCAACAACACAGGGCCACATCTTGTCGCATTCAAAGAATTGAAATCCGGAAAGAGCTCTGAAGGAGCGTAGAAGCGGCTGAATGACCGTCTTTCCGACGGCTTCTCTATAAAGGAAAAACAGACGGCAAGTCAAGATAAATTTATTTTTTATCCCGGATGCCAAGCGATTCGCACAGAATTTCCGCCGGATCAAACGCGTCCATTCCGGAAAGGCCGCCCATCTGCATGCGGCACGATCCGCAATCGGAGATGATTGCCGCGGCGCCGGTTTTGCGAACCAATGATACGGCCCGCTCGCCCAGTTGGAGAGCCGCGGCTTCGTTGGTCTTCTTGAATCCGTAGCTGCCGGAAAGTCCGCAGCAGGCATCGTCGAGGATCGTGAAGTCCAGATCCGGAATCCGCTTCATCAGGTCGGCGGCCGGGTAGCCGATTTTCAGCGCTCGCAGATGGCAGGGAATATGGTAGGCCAGCGTGCGGTTGACTTCCCGAAAGACGGGATGAATCTCCCGCTCCGCGATGAGCTTGAGCAGGTATTCATGCAGGTCGTAGCAATTTTCCGCGATCTTTTTCGCTTCGGGAATTTCCAGAATCCCCTGGTAGTCCTGCAGCAGGCACAAGCCGCAGGACGTGCAGGTGTAGACGATGTCATACCCCGCGTCGATATAGTTGGAAAGGGAGGCGACGTTCTTTCGGGCAAAGGTTCGCGCCAGCGCCAGATTGCCGTTGCCCAGCGCGGGCAGTCCGCAGCACACCTGGGGGGGAAGGACGACATTGATGTGAAAGGACTGCAGCATTCGAATGATTTTTCGTCCGATGTCGGGGCGGTAGAAGTTGATGAAGCAGCCGTAAAAGAAAGCGACCTTCCGCTCTCCGCGGTTGCGGTTTTTCTTTTCCCGGCTGAGCGTTTGAAAACTGAATTTGGGGAAAGGGATATACGTCGCGATGCCCATTTGCCCGAGGATTTTTTTTCCAATATTGGAGGCGGCCATCCGGTTGGCCAGCGGCGCCGTCATCGACCCGAGCGCCGAGAGGTAGTAGTTGTTGGCAAAGAGCAAATGCGCGGGCGTGTGGGGATGCTCCAGACCGTAGCGCTGCTGCACGCGGAGAATGATTTGCGCCGGCTCCACGCCGCAGGGACAGGCCATTTCGCAGCGTTTGCACTGGCTGCACAAAAGCACCCAGTCGTCGATGGATTTTTCGCGGCCGATGCGGAAGCGCTGGGCGTCGGGTCCCGCCTGCTTGGGGCCGGGAAAATCCGGCTGGACCCGGAAGACGGGACAGTTTTCCACGCAAATCGTGCAGCGGATGCAATGCTCGAACGTCATTTCAGCCTCTCCAGGCAGGACCGTGCCGCGGCCCGTCCCGTGGCGATCGCAAAGCCGTGCCCGCAGCCGTTTTTCAGCGTTTCCGTGCGGGCGAGAATCGAACCGCAGACAAAAATATTGTTCCAGGGGCTGTCGGTCGGGCAAAACGCGTCATCCACGGCAATGCCCGCTTGGCCGATGCCGTGGTTCATGGAAAAATAATCCTGGTCAAACCAGTCGTCCCGGTTTTCCGGCGCGAAGACGGGCAGATCAAAAACCTTTTCCACGATCCGGTCCCGCTTTGCGTAAAGCCCCCCGCCGACAAAGGAGCCGGTGGAAAGAATGAAGGCCCGTGCGTTGAGGCTGTTGGGTCTGCCCTGTGCCTCGGTTGTGACCGCTTCAATCTGACGGCCCGATCTTTCGACGCCGACGACCGGCCAGTTCCAGTAGATCACGCCGCCCCGCCGCCGCAAATGGTCCTTCATGGCGTTAAACAGCCTTCTTCCGGGCATGGATGGTGGAAGCGTGGGGATCTCAAAAACGGGGCGCTCCAGCCGGGATTCGATTTGCTTCAATACGGAAAATGCCGATTCCAGACCCAGCACGGCCGGAAAGGCAATTTTGTCTTCGCGGATTTTCTGCCGCTCCAGCCACAGCAGAAAGGTTTCCAGAAAGGCGCTGTCCTCAAAATTGGCGGCAATGCCCATGGTCGTGGAAACCCCGGCGTCGTAGGAGGAAAAGGAGGCGTTGGGGAAACGGGACAAAATGTAGCCGGGATAGAAATCCTTGAGGCCCGTGAAGGTGATGAGATGAATCCTTTCGTCGTCGCTTTGCGGGGAGGCCTCCATCGTCGCGGGGACCAGGCAGGTATTCTTAAACGTGCCGATGGCTGAAAGAACGCGGCGGTTTTTTTCCAACGCTCCCTTGTAGGGCATGTCCATATCTGCCATCATTTGCCGGAAATCATCGAGGGACTGACCCAGCATCTCCGGTGAGACCCTATGGAAGGGATGACCATCGGGCAGACCGGCGATTCCCGCAAGCGGTTGGTCGTCTCGGGAGCAGACATCTATGCAGCCGGTGGACAGGCAGGCGGTCGGTTCGCCGGCGGTGACCAGCGCAACGCGCAATTTCTGTTCGGCGAGCCAGGCGGTTGCGGTCAGACCCGCCGTGCCCGCGCCGATGACAATGACATCGTACTCAATGACGCTCACGGGTTTTCTCCATGGCCAGAATGCCCAGATAAATATATTCGACCAGCTGCTCCTCCCGCAGCTGGTCTCCCCACAGAGCGTAGCGGATTCCGCGAAAACGTCTTTGCAGAAATTCCCGGAGCGACTGCACGGACTGCCGGGCCGTCAGAATCTCCATGTCATGCATTACGCCCAGCGCGCGAAAGGTGCAGAAGCCTCCCTGGCAGGGGCCCATGCCCAGGCGGGTGCGGTGGGAAATGTCGCCCACATGGCGGGTGCCGGTTTCCTGGATAATTTTTTCCACGCTGCCGCGGCTCACGAGCTCGCATTCGCACAGAATGTTTTTCATGTCCGCGAGGCGCTTGGAGAGCGGATATCCGCTAAGCTCCTCCTGGCCGTCCAGCGGTTGATCGGCCGTTTCGCAGTCGCGCTTCAGATTGAAGGCGTTCATAATCGCATCGACCATTTTTTCCGCCATCAGCCGGAAGGTGGTGAGCTTGCCGCCGACGATGCTGTACAGGCCGTTCTGGTGGTCGATGATCTGAAAGCCGCGCGAGATTTCCCGGCTGTCCAATTTTTGCGACTTGAGCAGGGGACGGACCCCCGAAAATGCCCGGATAATGCGGGCCTGATTGAAATGCGGAATCATCCGGCCGGCTTCGCCGATGATGGTGTCCACCTCCGCGGACTGGGTCGAGAGAGCGTCCGGGTCATCCACTGCCAGCGACGTGGTGCCGGCCAGGCAGACCGCTTCGTTGGGAACGATGATGTCCCCGTCCGATGAAGGCCGCAGTCGGTTGATGACCATATCGGTCAGGCGGTGATTGGTGATAACCAGGCTGCCTTTAGAGAGCGTAAGGGGCACTTCGCAGCCGGCCAGCCTGGCCACGAGGTCGGCCCAGGCGCCCGAGGCATTGACCAGGATGTTGCCGTGGATTTCCTTCACTTCGCCCGTGGCCGCGTCGGTGGCTTTGACGCCGATGCAGCGGCCGTGGGACTGGACGATTTCCGTCACCCGGTGGCGGATGAAACTCAGGCCTCCCTTCATCTGCGAGGTTTTCATGTTGAGCAGGCACAGGCGGAAAGGATCGATTGAACAGTCGGGAACCCGGATCGCTTCCTCGATGTCCGGATTCAGACTGGGCACGAGTTCCAGTGCTTTGGTGGAAGAGAGAATATCCGTCGGGATGCCGATGTCGTCGCAGCTTCGCAAAAACCTTTCCCGAAAGAGCTTGGAATCGCCGGGCAGCCTCACGAATAATCCGCCGGTGCGCTCCACGCATTTTTCGCCGATGCGCCGCAGAATCATATTTTCATCGAAACATTCTTTGGCCGCAACGGGATCGGACACGGCGTAGCGGCCGCCGCTGTGCAGCAGTCCGTGGCAGGCGCCGGTGGCCCCCGCCGCGAAATCGCCTTTTTCAATCAGGCAGTGAGGGATGCCTCGAAGGGCCAGATCCCGGGCAATGCCGCAGCCCGTAGCTCCCCCGCCGATAATAATGACATCCGTCTTAATCATCTAAAATAAAATCTTCCTTTTAACCTTCAGCCTTCAGCCTTTTTTACTCCTCTTCCCATCCCCTGGCGCGTTCCACCGCTTTTTTCCATCGGGCATAAAGGGTCTGACGCCGGTTCTCATCCATGACGGGTTCGAAGCGGCGATTCACTTTTCGTTTTTCGGCAATCGTGGACTGGTCCTTCCAGAACCCCGTGGCCAGACCCGCCAGATAGGCGGCGCCCAGGGCCGTCGTTTCAATAATTTCCGGACGCTCCACCGGGACGTTGAGAATGTCCGACTGGAACTGCATGAGAAAGTTGTTGGCGCAGGCGCCGCCGTCCACGCGAAGTTCGCACAAATCAATGCCGCATTCGCTGCGCATCAGCTCCAGCACGTCGCGCGTCTGATAGGCGATGGATTCCAGCGTGGCGCGGATGATGTGGTTGCGGTTTGCACCGCGGGTGAGTCCGACAATGGCGCCGCGCGCGTACATGTCCCAGTAGGGCGCGCCCAGGCCCACAAAGGCGGGCACCAGATACACTCCCTGCGTGTCGGGAACTTTTGCGGCGAAATACTCGCTGTCTTTGGCATCGTAAATAACGCGCAGGCTGTCGCGCAGCCACTGAATCGCCGCGCCCGCCACAAAGATGCTGCCTTCCAGGGCATACGCCACTTTGCCGCCCACCCCCCAGGCAATGGTTGTCAGCAACCCCTTTTCCGAAAGGGCCGGCTTTTCTCCCGTGTTCATCAGCATGAAACAGCCCGTGCCGTAAGTGTTCTTGACCATGCCGGGCGTAAAGCAGGCCTGGCCGAACAGCGCCGCCTGCTGGTCTCCCGCGTCTCCGGCAATGGGAATCTCGCCGCCCAGAACGCGCGCGTCCGTCACGCCGTACACGGCGGAAGAGGGCTTGACCTGCGGCAGCATGGAGGCGGGAATATCCAGCTTCTCCAGAAGAAACGCGTCCCATTTCAGATCCCGAATATTGTAAAGCATCGTGCGCGAAGCGTTGCTGTAATCCGTCACATGGACTTTTCCGCGGGTGAGGTTCCAGATCAGCCAGGTATCGACGTTGCCGAAGAGCAGCTCGCCTTTTCGCGCCCTGTCCCGGGCGCCTTCGACATGGTCGAGAATCCATTTGAGTTTTGTTCCCGAGAAGTATGCGTCCGCCACCAGCCCAGTTTTTTCCCGAATGGTGTCTTCAAGCCCGGCGGCTTTCAGCTCGTCGCAGATGGCGGCGGTTCTGCGGCACTGCCAGACGATGGCATTATAGACGGGCCTGCCGGTGGCTTTGTCCCAGACGATGGTGGTTTCGCGCTGATTGGTAATGCCGATCGCCGCGATCTCTTCGGGGGAGATGCCGGTGGCGGCCATCACTTCGCTTATCGCGCCGCGCTGCGAGCCCCATATTTCCATGGGATCATGCTCTACCCAGCCGGCCTGGGGATAAATCTGTGAGAATTCGTTTTGAGCGATTTTTACCACGACGCCTTCCCGGTCATAAATCACCGCCCGCGAACTGGTCGTGCCCTGGTCAAGAGCTAAAATGTAGGATTTCTTCATCGGCCACTCCTGAACAAAATCAATATTGTCCTGCACTATGACATAATACCGAGGTTTTTGCCAAATAAAAAAGGCGCGCCCGGGCGCCATTTGGAAAATCTGCGCTCCATAAATCATTTGACAGGAGAAGTATCGTGAGGATATTCTCCCACAAAACAAAGACCTCATCACCGGACGTGCAGGACCATGACCACAACAATCTTTTACTATACCGGCACCGGCAACTCCCTGTGGACCGCCCGAAGACTGGCTTCACTTTTGGAAGAGGCACAATGTGTTTCCATGAAGCGTTGCACGGATGTAAAAATTGCCTGCGGCGCCCAGCGGATCGGACTGGTTTTCCCGGTGCATATCTGGGGCGTGCCGCCGCCCGTCGTCGAATTTGTCAGGCGGCTGAATGTCAATACGTCCCAATACCTGTTTGCGATGGCCGTCAACGCCGGCCAGGTCGCCGCCACGCTGATTCAGTTGCAGAGCGTTTTAGGGGAGAAGCAGCTTCGTCTCTCGTCCGGATTTTCCATCGATCTGCCCAGCAATTATATTCCCTGGGGCGGAGCCCCGGCTCCCGACATTCAGCAAAAAAAATTTGACGCGGCGCTTGCTAAACTGAACCGGATTGCGGCGGTGGTCCGGGGAGAGGAAGAACGTCCGCCGGAGAAGGGGCCCTTCTGGCAGAATTGGATTTTGTCCGCGCTCTACCGAATTTCCCTTCCGCATGTGGCAGGGATGGATAAATCTTTTTTTGCCGATGAAAAATGCAGCGCCTGCGGGATTTGTGAAAAAATCTGCCCCGCGCGGAATATTGAGATAGAAGGGGAGAAACCTGTCTGGCAGCACCGCTGCGAACAGTGTTTTGCCTGCCTCCAGTGGTGTCCGGAAGAGGCGATCCAGTACGGCAGGGGCACCCGGAACAAAAAGCGCTACCGCCATCCGGAAATTTCATTGAAGGATATGCTGGCTTAAAAAAGAGACGGCAGAGTTATGTCATTCTGACGGATTTTTTTTCAAAATCCTTCATCGGATAATGTTTGACATTGCCCGTTATGAGAGTGGCCTTGTGGATTGAGCACGTGGCGGCAATCAGGCAGTCGTCCAGCTCCAATTGATGACTTTTAATGGTGCGTCGGTAATCTCCCGCCAGGGCTGCAATATTTCTGTCAACATCAATCACCAGAAGGCTATCCAGTAATTTTTCAGTTGCCTCTTGCTCTGTTTCCTTCATGCCCGCATGTATCTCACCGACGGTAATGGCGGAGCAACACAATAGTGAATTCCGGGCGGCCTCGCTGAGGGCCTTGCGGGCATCTTCGTAGCCTTGCAGATGAAGGATCAGGATGTCCGTGTCAACGATGATTTGTCGCATTGGTCCTTTTTCCCCGCGCCGATTTTCTCAAAGTGCGCACAAAATCATTTATTCCCTTTGCCAATTCAGGGTGTTCCTCGCTTTTCCATATGCCGAAGGTCTCGTTTATAGCTGTCTGCTGTCGCAGACGCTGGAGTTCGCGCTTCAGCGCATGGCTGACGAACTTGCTTAATTCTCCTTTTCCGACAGTCGCCCGCAGTTCGTTCAGCAGGTCTTCAGGAATTTGAAAATTGGCCTGCTTCAATGCAGTGTTCATGAGCTTTGCCTCCATTTCTATAACTCTTTATAGGTATTCTTGTAGATATACCCGTAAAAGTCAACAATGAAATATTACTGGATCATAACTGATCAGGTTGATGATGTTTGTTTGCTTTTCCGGTTGCGGAGCATTTCCCAGATCATCAGGATGGCGCCGCAGGTAATGGCGGAGTCCGCCACGTTGAAAGCGGGCCAGTGGGCCGTCCCGACATAGACATCCAGAAAATCAACAACTGCTCCGAATCGCAGCCGGTCGATCAGATTTCCGACGGCGCCGCCGAAAATCAAGGTCAGGGAAACGGCCAGCAGCATGTTTCGCAGATTGCTTTTCACGAGATAATAAACAATCAAACCGGCGGCCGCAATCGTGATGCCGATGAAGAATACATAACGGAAGGTCGCGGAGGCATCGGCCAGAAATCCGAAGGCCGCGCCGGGATTCATGACATAGACCAGGTTGAAAAAACCGGGAATGACTTCCAGCGTTTCATGAAGAGAAAAACGCGCCAGGACGGCTGATTTTGTAATTTGATCCAGCGCGATGATGACCGCCGCGCCCAGAATGAACATTAAAAGATTTTTCTTCAAAAAAACTCCTTGTTGCCTGTATGGCTATAGTGATGGCGGGTCTAAAGGCCCGCCCTACGCTTCACTCGTCACTCTTCAGTTTTTTACAGGAATGCAGCGCGGGTCTTTAGACCCGCATTAGGCGGACCTGAAGGTCCGCCCTACGTTCACTTTTCCCATCACCCAGGACCCGTTCTCTACAGATTCGACAGGCAGCGGGCGCAAACCGTGGGATGATCCGCATGGGTTCCGACCGATTCTTCATAAATCCAGCAGCGTTCGCATTTGGCGCCGCGGGCCTTTTCCACGCCGACCGCCATTCCCTTGATTTCCTCGCTTTTGTAAGGATTGGCAATGGCGGATTCATCCACCAGCTGCAGTTGCGAAACAATCAGAAGCGCGCGCAGGTCTTCCAGATGCGCGGCAAACAGATCTTTCATTTTGTCCGGCGCGGCGATGCTGATTCGTGCATCCAGCGAATGGCCGATCACTTTTTCCTTGCGCGCCTGTTCGACGGCTTTGGCGATTTCGCTTTTGGCGTCAATCATGGCCCTCCAGCGTTCGCCCAGAGAAGCGTTGAAATACTTTTCTTCCACCTTTGGAAACTGCGTCAGATGGACGCTTTCTTCCTTGCCGCTCCAGGCGGGCAGGGCCGACCAGACCTCTTCCGAGGTGAACGTCAGAATCGGAGCGAGCAGGCGGGTCATCGCGTTTAAAATGATGAACATCGCCGTCTGGCCCGAACGGCGGGCGTCAGAGGCGGTACGGCTGGTGTAGAGGCGGTCCTTTAAAACATCCAGGTACAGAGCGCTCAAATCCACCGTGCAGTAATTGTAAAGGGTGTAGAACACCATGTGGAACTGATGGCGTTCATAGGCCTCCGTCACGCGCCGGATCACTTCCTGCAGGCGGTGCAGGGCCCACCGGTCCATTTCCAGCATTTGGTCGGAGGGCAGACTGTCCGCGTTCGGGGCAAAGTCGTACAGATTGCCCAGAATAAACCGGCTGGTATTGCGAATGCGCCGGTAGGCTTCCATCAGGCGCTTGAGAATTTCCTCGGAGATGCGAATGTCGTCGGTGTAGTCCTCCGCCGCCACCCACAGCCGCAGGATCTCCGCGCCGTATTTGGAAACGGCTTCTTCCGCTCCGATGGCGTTGCCGCCGGATTTGGACATCTTTTTCCCTTCGCCGTCCACGACGAAGCCGTGCGTGAGCACGCTTTTGTAGGGCGCCCGTCCGCGGGTTCCCACGGATTCCAGAAGGGAGGAGTGGAACCAGCCCCGGTGCTGATCGGAGCCTTCCAGATACAAATCGCAGGGAGAGCCCAGCTCCGGCCTTTTTTCCAGGACTGCCGCATGGCTGACGCCCGAGTCAAACCAGACATCCAGAATATTGACTTCTTTGGTGAACTCCGTTGACCGGCAGTGGGGGCAGATGGTGTGCTTGGGCATCAGGTCTTTCGGCTCTTTTTCGAACCAGACATCCGCGCCGTTTTTTTCCACCAGCGCCACCAGATGATTGAGCATCTCCTGCGTCAGCAGTTCGTTTTTGCATTTGGCGCAGTAGAAAATCGTGATCGGAACGCCCCACAGTCTCTGGCGGGAGATGCACCAGTCCGGGCGGTTTTCCACCATGCCGTAGATGCGGTCGCGCCCCCAGGAAGGGATCCACTGAACTTCGTTGATGGCCGCCAGCGCCTTCTTGCGCAGGTCGTTTTTCTCCATGGAGATAAACCACTGCTCGGTTGAGCGGAAGATGATCGGTTTTTTGCAGCGCCAGCAGTGCGGGTAGGAATGCTGCATGGGAACATGGCCCAAGAGAGCGCCCGCTTCCTTCAGTTTCTGAATGACGCTGTCGTTGGCGTCAAATACGAATTGTCCGGCGAAATGTTCGACGTCCTCCGTGAACTTCCCCGCGTCATCCACCGGCGCGTAGTTGTCCAGACCGTATGTGAGGCCGATCTCATAGTCTTCCTGGCCGTGGCCGGGAGCGATGTGCACGGCGCCCGTACCGGCTTCCAGCGTGACAAAGGGGGCCAGAATGAGCAGGCTGTTTCTCTGGATCAGGGGATGGACGCACTTCTGTCCTTCCAACACTTCGCCCTTGAATTCATCGACGATCTCATAGGCTTTGCCGCGGTATCCAAAAGCGTCCAGACAATAGTCCAGCATGTCTTTGGCCACGATCAGAACGTCGTCGTCGATTTTCACGGCGGCGTAGATGAAATCCTCCTTGACGGCGATGGCCAGGTTGGCGGGAATCGTCCAGGGCGTGGTCGTCCAGATCACCATGAAAACTTTTTGCCCGGCCAGTTTAGGCCGAACCGCTCCGATGTCCGATGTGAAGGCGAACCGCACATAAATGGAGGGGGTATGGTGGTCGGCGTATTCCACCTCGGCTTCCGCCAGCGCCGTCTTGCAGGTAGCGCACCAGTACACGGGCTTCTTGCCCTTATAAACGCTGCCGTTTAGAAACAGTTTGCCGAACTCATGGACCGTGGCGGCCTCATACGGGTAGGCCATGGTCAGATAGGGATTTTCCCATTCGCCGAAAACGCCGAGGCGTTTGAATTGATCGCGCTGAATGCCGACATACTTTTCCGCGTACACGCGGCAGGCGCGGCGTTTTTCCACCTGGGACAGGCCGGAGTCTTTTCCGCCCAGTTCCTTGTCCACCTGGTGTTCGATCGGCAGGCCGTGGCAGTCCCAGCCCGGGACGTACACGCCGTCAAAGCCGGTCATGTTTTTGGCTTTGATCACGATATCCTTGATGATTTTGTTCAGCGCCGTTCCCAGATGAATATTGCCGTTGGCATAGGGAGGGCCGTCATGCAGAATATAAGGTTTTTTGCCTTTGGCGCACTCGCGGATCTTGTGGTAAATGTTCATATCTTCCCATCTTTTCAGCATTTCCGGCTCGCGCCCGGCCAGATTTGCCTTCATGGGGAAATCAGTTTGGGGAAGATTCAGCGTTTTTTTGTAATCCATATTGTTGTTGCTCCTGTTCAATCAAAAAAAATAGCGGTTAAACCGCGAATAATTTCGTCTGTTTGTGTAATGCCTTCATACGAGCGCTCAACTATCACATAAACCGTTGAGTTTCAAGCAGAACTCTTGCCCGGGCGGGGGTGTTTTCTTCCCCTGCGCCGGCAGTGAATTCTTATTGCAACGGAAAGAATATTTTGTTAGTTTTATGCCGCTTTTATAGAAGAGAAAATATTTTGGACGCCAACCATGAAGGAGGACAATATGAAGTTGAGATTCGTTTCCATAACCGTTTTGACGGGTATCTTATTATTATGGACATCCGCCGCTTTCTGCCAGAACGCGATCAGCATGTCCGAGTGGGTTGAAAAAGTCGGCCAGGGTTCGGTAAACTGGTCGGCAGGCTTTATCGAAGCAAAGGGAATCGGAGCGCCGCCGGACAGGTATCTGGGCAAAATCAATGCCCGGCCCATGGCGCTGCGTGCCGCGAAAGTGGATGCCTATCGTAATCTGCTGGAAATTACCAAGGGGGTTCAGGTAGATTCCCGGACGACGGTAAAGGACTTTGCCGTGGAAAGCGACGTCATCAATACGCAGGTCGAAGGTCTGGTAAAAGGGGCACAGATCATGGACCAGCAGTATCTGTCCGACGGCACCGTGGAAGTGACGCTGAGAATGCCGCTTTACGGGGAATTGTCCAAGATCATGATTCCCGTTTCCATCCAGAAGCGAAAAGAAATTCCGCCTCCCGCTCCCGTCGTGGAAACGCCGGCTCTTCCTCCCGCGCCGGTTGTGGCCCCGCCACCCGCGCCGCCCGCCGCCGTTTCCTATACCGGACTGGTGGTTGACGCCCGCGGCATTCAGGCGCGTCCGGCCATGTCGCCGCGCATTTACGACGAGGACGGCAAGGAAGTTTATGGTTCGGCCAATGTGGACCGCGAGTATGCCGTTCAGCAGGGGATGAGCGGGTATGCCCGCGATCTGACGGCAGCCCAGAGCAATCAGCGTGTCACGGCCAGCCCGATCACGGTTAAAGGATTAAAGACCGGCGGCGCCGGCCGATCCGACCTCGTGATCAGCAATGCCGACGCCCAGCTTATTCGCGCCTCGGCGGAAAACGCGTCTTTCATGAAAAAATGCCGCGTCATGATTGTGCTGGATTAAATCGTCCGCAAAAGATCGAATAACCGAGCCGCAGTCACGAACGTTTGGTGGCTGCGGCTTTTTTCTATGAAAGAAAACAATATTGTCCCGTCGAATTGCCGTTTTATCCGAAGAGGTTGCCAACCAGATTGCCGCCGGGGAAGTGGTGGAAAGACCGGCGTCGATCGTCAAGGAGCTGGTGGAAAACGCCATTGATGCCGGGGGCCGCGATATCCGCGTCGAGATTGAGAAAGGCGGATGCCGCTTCATTCGAGTGTCGGACAACGGCTTCGGCATCGAACGGGAAGATGTCGCGCTGGTTTTTGAACGCCATGCCACCAGCAAAATTGTCCGGATCGACGATATCTATGACGCCGGATCCTTCGGTTTTCGGGGTGAGGCGATGG
>Ga0209606_1001401_pt1 | contig 29729 bp, 24 predicted proteins | sample AD_UKC057_MetaG_FD_184412 | JGI IMG/M metagenome (GOLD analysis project Ga0209606, IMG submission 184412) | Active sludge microbial communities of municipal wastewater-treating anaerobic digesters from USA - AD_UKC057_MetaG (SPAdes) (version 2) | ecosystem: Engineered > Bioreactor > Anaerobic >...
GGGGGAGGACTCTTGATATCTGCCGGAAATGGTTAAATAGGAGCGATTTGCAAAGATATGAGCTGAGATAGAACCATCGATTGATCAGCCCGATGGGGACAGGGCGCTGGAAAACGAAACACTAGTTCTCTAGTTTTCTTAAGGCGTTAGATGAAGGTGAGGTTAGCCGCCAGCCACGAAGAGTGTGCGCATTGCCATGACGAGCAATCTGTGAGCCCATTCTCACGTTCAGGCATCAAAATCTCATGGGTTGCCCGGCGTCTCTACTCAAATACATCAATCAACTGCTTGCTGGAAAACGATCTCGGTCGATCCTTCATTTCTGGCAAGCCGATTGCTTCCCTTAGGAGCATGTCCCCTCGAGTGTACGCAACACCGATGCTGTAAAGAGAGGTTGACTCACGCTGGCAGCCTGTCGATACTCATACAAATGTGCCCTGAGCATGGCTCGAGGCACTGACGGATTGGAGCCATGACCTACCGGACCATGATGCGCCAGTATCCGGAAGCGGAATTCAGGCTCGAAGAAGCAGCCTGGCTCCAGCCTAAGAAATCCTCTCTGAAAACCATTGATGATCCCGGATCGCCGGATCGATCCTCTCCCTCACTATCCTGGAGAAACGGAGGAATCGAACAGGCATGACGATCTGGATCGGGATCACGGGCAACAACGCCAGGTCCGACTTCCTGACCAACATGGAACCCGACGATGTCAGCTTTTTGTGCCCTCGTTGCTCTTTCTCGATGAAGACTCGAATCTGGCTTTTCCCTCCTTGGAAGAACCACGACATCCGATACGTCTCTCTTCTCGTTTCGTTTGATAAAGAACCCGGACGATGAAGACAAAGGAGAACACAGCATGAAAAGTTTCGATCCAACAATTTTCACCGCACCAACGGCGAGACCTATGCCTGTTGTACTTGTTCTCGACATCAGCGGAAGCATGAGTGGCGCTAAGATCCGTAACCTGAACGATGCCGTGAAGAATATGCTGGACACATTCCGTGACAATGAGAACGGAGAGACTGAAATACATGTAGCGATCATCACATTTGGTGCAGAAGTAAGGTTGCATCAACCACTTGCTAGCGCAAGCCAGATAGCTTGGCATGACCTCTCTGCATCCGGTAGCACTCCACTCGGTACCGCGTGCAGGATGGCGAAGGCGATGATCGAAGACAGAGATGTTCTCCCGTCTCGCGCCTATCGCCCCACTGTGGTTCTGGTTTCGGATGGCCAACCGACAGATGACTGGAAGCAGCCCTTGGAGTCCTTCATCACCGAAGGTCGTTCCTCCAAATGTTTCCGTATGGCAATGGCCATTGGCGCCGACGCGGATGAGAAAGTTCTCGGAAAGTTCACCGAGGGTATGTCGTATCCCCTCTTCTATGCCGAGAATGCCGGGCAGTTACACGAGTTCTTCAAGCTTGTCACGATGACTGTCACGGTCCGTTCTGTTTCACAGGATAAGAATGCCATACCGGAATTTAGCACCATTGATGCGCATCCTGCTACGATTGAAGAAAGATCTGCCAAGCACGGGGGAAGCGGAAAGTCGGAAAAAGAAGCTGCTGACCACGATGAAGATACTGAGGAGGGATACTGGTGATTTTCGATCCGAGAAAGTTCACGGCTCCTGCTGCAAAATCCTTGCCGGTGTTCCTATTGCTCGATGTAAGTGGATCCATGAACGAGATCGTTGACCCGGAGAATGTCCGACGAACAGGAAAGACAGTGTTCAGCGACGGACAGTCATGGGAATTGGTCGAGGGCGGAGTCCCGAAGATCAAAGTCTTGAATGATGCTGTGGGGAAGATGATCGATTCGTTCTCGGCCGAGGAGAGGCTGGAGACCGAGTTTCTTGTTTCAATCATCGCCTTCGGCGACAACGTGATCGAACACCTCCCCCCGACTCGGGCCTCATCAGTAGTGTGGACGAACATGACCGCCGATGGCAGCACTTCCATGGGAGCTGCTTTCACGCACACCAAGAGAATGATAGAGGACAGGAGTATCGTTCCGTCCCGCTCATTCAGTCCAATAGTCGTCCTGGTTTCGGATGGGCAACCGACAGATGCATGGGAGCAGCCTCTGGATTCATTGATTTCTGAAGGTCGTTCCTCAAAATGTTGCTTCATGACCATGGGGATCGGCAAGAATGTCGACATGCAAGTTCTCGAGCACTTCATCTCGCGTACGCCAGAACTGAAAGGTGCAAATGGTATATCCATTCGCAACACCGTTTTTCTGGCGGAGGACGCTGACAGAATTTATGAGTTCTTCCGCATGGTTACCATGTCTGCAATTTCGTGGAGCAAGTCAAATTGTCCATATTTCATCCCGCTCCCATTGAAGACTGATACAGAAGAGGGAGGGTACTTGTAATGGCGCAGGTAATCGGAGATCCGGATGAACTTGAACGCTTCGCGCATTCCCTGCATCAATTCATTGATCTGCTCAATGATGCGGTGGGAAATCTGAACCATGCCTTCGCCGCGCTCGGAGAAACCTGGAAAGATGAAAAGCGGGCAAGGTTCGAGGAGGAGTTCGATGCGCTCGTGCGACAGTTGAAACAGTTCGATGCAAATGCTTCGGAACAGGTTCCGTACCTGATGGCACTAGCGGCACAACTACGCGACTATCTGCAGCATTAGGAGACCAGTCATGGCACAGGTTTCCGTTGGTCAGATCGAGAACCTCGAGGATCTCATAAAAGGGCTGGAATCCGTCCGCGAAGCGCTGGATGCGGCTTGTCGCGAGGAGATTGAAGCTGCAACGCGCCAGTGTGCGGAAGCGAAGGAAGAAGTTCAAATAAGCCAGAATATGCTGGAGCAGGCCCGTCAAGAGGAAAATGAGGCACAACATGCTTATGATGAAGCTCAACAGGATCTGAATCGTGCCGAGAAAGAGCTGAATGAGCTGTTGCTGGCAGGTACTATCGCTCTTGCTGTGGCAATAGGGGCTGCTGAAGCCGCAGTCCTGGTTGCAGCAGCAGTTGTCGCAAAAGCGCTGGCCGAACTTACTAAATGTACAGCCAATCGAAACCATCTAGAGCAGCGGGTTGATCTAGCGAAACAAGCATCGGCATCGGCTGAACAGGTATTGGACCAAGTCGGGCAGGAATGCACGATACGAATGAGTGAAGTCGAGAACTCTATCGATATCGGCAAGGCTCGTCTGTCAAACGCCTGCCGTACACTGAATGCTTACATGACCAACAATCAACCTCTTGCTCAATTCCACGAATGGCTACATTGGAATCCTCCCCAAGAGAAGGCGATCACTCCTGTCGTCATTCGAGACAGGCTGAACCTACTAGATGAGCAGCAGCAGTTATTTCAGGAATACCTGTACGAACGCAATCCTGCGTACCGGAACTTGGTGGACAAGTATCGCGGCGAATGGGCAACTGCCGATGGTGATGTGGAACGAAACATTGTCAGCCGTAAAGCCCGCATCCATTTAAGCGGCAAATACCAGGAACAGCTGGCTCAACATGCCTTGGCCCCGCTCGGTGGCAAGATCGAAACACAAGGGCGTACCTATGTTGGAGACAGCGGTAGGTATACCAAGATGGACCTATTGGTCAGGGACCTTCGTGTCCCGGTCATACTCGGCCGCGGCGAAAGCATGGCTGCACCGAGGGGAGGCTCGATGGCCTTCGAGGTTAAATCCGGCAAACCGGAGTATCTCTATAATCAAAAAGAACATATGCTTTTCCAGGCTGAGGGACACAAGCAAGCCGACTTGCATTGTACGCTCTGTTCTCGAGATATCCATGACCTGACTCCAGAAAAGGAGAAGGAACTGCGCGACGCCTTGCGTACAGCCGGATCGCCCTTAATAGGGATGCTGCCTTCAAAGAACGATATCGACCGATCATGCCTGGCTTTCATAAAACAAGATGGCAGGGTGATGTGAAATGAAGGTACGACTAGTTTTGATACCTCCAGATGATCTTTCGAGCATTTCGGACATGGTCGAACAGCTTCGCAAAGCCGTCGATAAGGGGGATATGGATGCCCTAGATACATCTACAGAAGAGTTGATTGCATCCACTGCAGCCATGATGATCCACGATCTCGACATCGAGGACTGGCGCAATATCATCGATGACTACAGGCTTCGTAAGGGGCAATCCGGAGCCGACTATCTGGTTCCGGTGGAGATGTATCACGAATACTTCCCAGGTTCTTCGGCAGATGCCGCAGTTCTTCAGATTCCATACGATGAACAGGAGTTCGATGGTGTTTGATGACGCACTGGGGATTCTCGAAAGAGCCACGGAATCTTTTAGAATCTGTGTGCGTGATGAATTCGGTGAGTCCATCATCAGAGAGATACTAGATCCGATTCGTGATCAGATTCGCTTGCTCTGCTCTCTACACGAGGACAGTGAACGGAGCTCGCTCCAGATCGATCAGATTCTCCGCGATGCTCGTTTGATCAACTCAGACTGATAACATGGCCCAATTCTCGAGCGACTCGGATATGAAAAATCACATTGCGAAGCTTACAACCATAGTATCAGGCTATTTCGATGGCTTGGCCATGATAGACCGCGAATTTGACGAAGCTTGCCAACGCCTGTCCAAGTCAATCGGCAACATACGTGGGATATACGCCAGGAACCGAGAGACTTCCGCGAGCGAACAAGTCATGGAAGCGGAGCTGCGCCAGAGATGTGCAGTGATAGAACAGGAACTGGCGGACATCGACAATAGGGTTGCCAGACTCGATCAAGGCATCTCAGCCGTTGAATCGTCAATCCAGGAATTAGGCAGGAACAAGGCGAGTCTCGAGCAGCAAATTCAGAATCGCTGGCTGATCGAGAGGATCATTTACCTGTTCATATTGGACAGAGACAAGCAGCAATACGAACAATTGCGAAAAGACCTCGACAGGAAGGCAGGCGACAAGGCTTCGCTCGAAGAAACCAAGCGCAGTTTTGAAACAAAGCGGATGCATCTGACGAAAAAAAGGGATTCTCTGCAGGCGTCCCTGAACAACACCCGAAAGAAACTACTCGCATTGATCACATCTGCAGCGAACAACGACGAGCAGTTGAAGCGCCTAGAAAAGGAAACCGGGGATGCTGAAGAAAGAAGAAGAAAGAGAAGTCAGAATCTTCTGAAGAGCATTTCTGCCGGATGGAACAGGGCATCGGACACGATCATACAGGATCTGGTCATAATTCGGCGACGTCAACCAGCCTTCGCTGATCTACAGGGAAACGATTCCTGTCTTTCCCATGAGATGCCACGTTACCTGTTCCTCGGCGAGAAAGAGATTTCATTCAAGCATCTTACATGCCTCATCCCGCACGGGATCGACTTCCCATTTGCTAAATCCCTTGTTTTGGCCAAGGAGAATCAGGCTCAACTGAGATTGTCACACCATCTTCTTCTCAGATTGATGCAGGCCATTCCGCCCGGGCAACTGGAGCTGACTCTCATCGATCCATTGAAACTCGGTCAGCTCTTTGCTCCATTTCTCCCGCTTCTGAAGACCGAACAGCTCATACCTCAACAGCATGTCCTGACACGTGACGATGAAATCGAAAAAGCACTCGCTAATCTGACAGACGAAACCGAGAACCTCATCCAGAACATATTCAAGGGGAGGATAACCGACTGGAGCGAATTCAACGAGGCAAATCGCGAGAACACTCTGCCCTATAAAGTAATCCTTCTGTACGATATCCCGGAGAAGATCTCGGATAAAAGCCTCTGGTATCTCGAGAGACTGATCGAAAATGGTCCAAGATGCGGTATATTGTCGATCCTAGCCGTGGACGACAGACGAATCGAAGATAAACGGTACACGGGTCTGCGCAATGTCCTGAAGCAATCTGCGCAACGCTTGGATGCGCTTCTTCCAGCCGAAGTAAGCCAGGAAAGCGGGATCTCGTACTCATACAGGACCGAAGAATGGCCGGAAGATGACAGACTTTGCCGGTTTCTCTCGATGCTAGCTGGTTGTTATGCGAAGACCGGTCGATTCAACAGATCGTTGTCAGAACTGTGGGTAAACTGCGGGAAGGGAAGTACTTCTGTCGGCGGGATCGACATACCCATAGGGTGGGATGCTTCGGGGGAGACAGTATCCCTTACGCTCGGTGCAACAAACTCGGAACATCATGTACTCCTGGCCGGCAAGACGGGGTCGGGCAAGTCCAACCTCCTCCATGTGCTGATACACTCGTTGTGCGAAAAGTATGCCCCACAGGAAATCGATCTCTATCTGCTCGATTACAAGGAATCGACCGAGTTCTCGATCTATGCAGATCCGATCCTTCCACAGATATGCCTGGTCGCCACCGAAAGTGATCCTGAATATGGAGTGACGGTTCTTAAACACTTGGTAGATGAGCTCGAAAGCAGGGCTCGGCTTTTCAAATCAGCGGGGGTGCGAGATTTTGCAGAATATAGAAAAGCCCGACGAACCCCATTGGCGCGAGTTCTTCTGATCATCGATGAATTCCAGGTCCTCTTCACAGAAGGGCGACAGGTTGCGGATTCGGTAGAGAAGCTGTTTGCACAGCTTCTGAAACAGGGGCGTTCCTTCGGTATCCATATACTCCTATCTACTCAGACACTAAAGGGCATCGATGCCATATCGCTCGGAGCACTTATCTCACAGTTGGGCTGCAGGATCGCGCTTGGTTGCAATCAGGAAGATTCCGCTCTAATCCTTAGTGCGAACAACACGGCTGCTGCTGAGTTGCGAAGCCCGCCTGAAGGGATCATCAACAATTCCAATGGAGCAAAATCAGGCAATATCCTTTTCATGATCCCTAAAGCCGAAAAGGAGTTCTGCTCCACCCACCAGAAGCAATTGTCGGAACGTGCAACGAAGCTCAATATCAGAAACAAGGCCCGGGTATTCGATGGGGCTAGGTTGCCCCAAATGCCATCTCAGATTGAGCTGAACATGGATAACAATCAATATAATGGGATTCTTCTGGGTGAAAAGCTTACCTACGATGCTGACGCGCTGTCGATTCCACTGGTAAAGAGACGATCGTTCAATGTGCTCTTCTGCGGTTTCAGCGATGTGATCCATAACGGACTGCTCGGATCGCTACTCACGAGCCTGGCTTCATCCGATGCTTTCGATGAGGTGGTCTACCTGGAAGCTCGAGGCGTCGATACCAGCGCGGTGGTCAAAGAGGCTGCATCCGGGCTGGGAGACAGGTTAAAGATCTTCGACGACATCAACAAGCTTCCTCTGCAGGAATTGTCGGACTCCATCGGTCTGCGTCGTGTTGCCCTCATTATCGATGGTCTGGACGGAGAAAAGACTCTTCATCTGGTTCAAACCTACGCGGCATCCCGGCCTGGACAGCAGGCAACCCCGGCCGACCTGTTAAAGCGCATTGCGGAAGAGGGTCCGGTGAAAGGCTCCTTTGTCTTTGCGTTCATCGAAAACTGGCGCCGAATCGCAGCATCCTGCAGGGATCTGCTCAACTCTTTTGAGATGCGCGTTGCCTTCTGTATGAACGAAGACGACGCAGGTGCCTTTGTCAGTGGCGGTAGTATCGGCAAATTCAGGGGAACGGAAAGACCAAATCGGGCGGTTTTCGTCAACCGCATGACAAGTGAAATCCACTGGTTCCGTCCCTACATACGTCAGACAGAGAAAACATGCTAGTCTACCTGGTCTGTGACACATCAGGCAGTATGGGAGAGCTGGGCAAGAACATGATCACCCGCGGCCTGGCGCGGGCGATCGAGCAGTATCTGAGGCTTGGATACGGCAGTGGAGAAGTCAAACTAATCTCATGGGGCAATGAGGCTCGCGTCATGGAATGGCATCCAGACCAGGAGTATCCGTCGGAGATGCTTAACGCCCGGGGCACAGCCAACGCGTTTTCTCTTGTCTCACTGTTCGGGACGTTACCTTCGGGTAAGGTAGTATTGCTCACAGATGGATCATGGGCCGAGAGTGACAAAAAAGAGTTGAAGCGTTGGAAGGAAAGCCTGCAACCCGGCACTCTCCGCATCATCAAGACAGGTGCGGATGCGAATCCCAGACTGAAGGGCAGGGATGTCTTCACCGCCGAGAACCTGTTTGCAGCACTGGATGGCTGGCTTGGAGACGGGACGAAATGAAGATATGGAGGAGTTTCGGCGCCAGTGTGACTGGCCCGGGCCATATCGCTGCCGGTAAGCCGAACCAGGATGCCTGGGCTTCTTTTCACCATGTCTGGGGAGACGGCCTTGTTGTTTCAGACGGACTTGGATCGAAGCCATTCTCCAACTTTGGCAGTCATGCAGCTTGTCTTGCTGTCGCTCACTCGCTATACAGGTTCAGAGAGGATACCGATTCAAATCGCTCAGTGCTGTCCGAGCTGATCAGGAACAAATGGATCTCCCTGCTTAAGCCGCTCACCCCCCGGGATTGTGCAGCTACCTGTCTGTTTGCCTATAGGATGAACGACGGGATGGTATTGATGGGCATGCTCGGCGATGGCTTGGTGGCTGCCTTGAGAGTAGATGGCTCAGTTATGTCACTGTCCGAGGACAAGTCTGAAGGGTTCTCCAACACTACGTCGGCTCTTTCGCCGCATACGACCTCGGCTGACTGGCAGTGGCTATCGGTGTCGGAAATGGAATGTCAGTCAGTCTTTCTATGCACCGATGGAGTCGCCGACGACCTTTCGGACAGAACTGGATTCATCAGGGGTTTCTACGACGCTAATCGGGAGCTTTCATCGATCTCGTCAGCCCGCCGCGCCCGTGATATGCTGAGGAACTGGCCCACGCCGAAGCATAGTGACGACAAGACTATTGCCTGCTTGTTCAAGGAGGAGATGATGGATGAGTAGGCATGATAGCCCCCGGCCGGAGAGTCCGTTGGTCGATGAGTACGACAACATCCATTTCCTTTCAGACGAACTGGCCCGCGGGGGACAGGGCGTGGTCTTCCGAACCAAGGATGCCGACCTGGCAATCAAGCAACCGCTCGATTCATTAGGAAATCCGGACAAGGCCTCGAATCTGAGGGAGCGTTTCAATAGCATCAGGCTTCTGCCTTTGCCCTCACGAATACCTATCTCCCTGCCACTCGCGAGTCTTCGAGATGAACCCGGCTATGTGATGCGTCTACTGAACGGAATGAAGCCATTCGAGGCGTTCGAAATGAACGGCACCATGCAGAAACGTCTGAACGAAGAATTGATGAACGGAAGCTTGAAATGCCCTGAATGGCTCGCGGGAATACCTGATCCTAAGTTCCGTCTGAGGCTTCTGCATTATTCGAAGACAGGTTCGACGCGGCGACGCCTCATCGCCCTGTCACGATGCGCCTCCATCCTCGCACGCCTGCACAGCTTCGGGCTGGTCTACGGCGATATTTCGCCTAAGAATGTCTTCGTCGGCGAAGGTGAATCGCCAGATGTATGGCTGATCGACGTTGACAATCTCAGGCTGGAGATGAGCAATCATGGGAGTTCGGTCTACACTCCTCATTATGGTGCGCCGGAGATAGTGCAAGGACTCGACCAGGCTCGTCCTCGCACGGACTGCTGGGCATTCTCGGTTCTGGCCTTTCAATTCCTGGCGCTCATTCATCCATTTATCGGCAGAAGAGTACTCGAGTCCGGAGACGAAGAAGGGGGCTGGGATGCAGATCCACCCTCGGCTGGTGGTATTCCCGCAGATTTAGATGAACAGGCCTATGCCGGTCTTCTACCCTTCATCGACGACGATAGCGATGATTCCAACGCAGCAGTCCTCGGTTCAGGTCTGCCGCGCGAACTCGTGATCACGCCTGGGATCCGCCGACTCTTCCAGGAGGCTTTCGTTAACGGCAGGAAACTGCCGCATCGACGCCCTTCGATGGGATTCTGGGCCTTGGAACTTGCAAAGGCTTTCGACCAGTCTTTACTCTGCCCCTGTTGCGAAATGAGCTACTTTGTGGACGATCATTCTTGCTGCCCCTACTGCGGTGAGCCCCGTCCTGCTTTCTTCCGGGCCATCACTCCCATCTGGAGGCTAACGATTCCCAGTCAAGTTCGTAAGTTCTCCTTGCCGCACAGGCTGTTCCATCCATTCTCCTTTGAGCACGCATACGACGGGGAGTACGAGGCAACACTGGATTACGGTAAAGGAAGTGCAGAGCCGCTCAGAGGCACGAATCCATTCCCGCCGGAGCTCTCGATCGAGTTCATAGAGGTGGCGAAATGAGGTTCTCGGACATACCGACCAGCATCCTGACGATACGCGTCAAGCGCACCGACTCGTACGATACTGCACTTGAAGAGCAGCCAGTCTTCTCAATTGTTCCCTGTCCTTCACGTCCTGGCGAGTTCGAAGTGGGTCTCAAAGGCTCGATGGCCATCTTCAAGCCCGTCAGAGATGTAGATGGGCGGCGCCTGAATGCCGAATTGCAGGGCGGGCGCGCCGTCAACATCGCGCAACTTGCCAACCCTGTGGCGGACGGAAGTATCGAAGTGCAGATCGCTTTGTTCACTGGAGAGTGTGTGCTGATGGGTGATGTCGATGTCGGCATCGATGAATACACGGAACGGAGATATGCAAAGCTGTTTAAAAGCGATATATCGAGAGAGAGGCCTTTCAATGCACTCACTGAAAAGTGCTGCTACACACATGGCGACAAACCCTACTTCTTCTTTCTGGCCGGCCCTGCGGTCGAGAGGATTCTGCGTACAGCGGTTGATGAGGCAGGAGATAGCTACGGTGAACATGATGATAGAGAAGACAGGGCTCCTGATGAGGGCTCAGACCCGGATGGTGACTCTGCCGATTCTGCTCCGGAATTGCCCGGCAACAGGCATGCGGCGACTCATAAGAACTCGATCTGTATCGTTGGTAAAGGATTCCGTTTTATCGCAACGGAGACTGTCCGCCCTGATGGGGATTCGATCTTCATCGTCAGCGGACTCACTAAAGCCAGCAATCAGCCTGATCGTGCGATCCATCTGGCAAGAGGGAGACTGACCTTCTCTGACTGGACCAAGACAGGCGGGATTCGAATCCTCGCCAAGGAACAGATGAGGGAGCTGGGGCAGGATGTAGGGAGCTATCTGAAGAAATGGGATGAATTTGTAAACATCGAGGGAGAACTCCTCCTTCAACACGCCAGGGAGTTTGGAGCCGTTCGGTACGACGGGATGATATCGCACCGTGATGGCAAGGTATCAGTCAGGATCGAGGATGCATCCGAATCTGCACTGAAGGCGCTCTCCAGGAAGCTGGTGGAATCTGTCGAGGTAATCGATGATATTCCTGAGTATCTGACTAATCCTGAGTTGACATTTGAGCAGTTCACTGGGAGCATCGAGAAGGAAGAACAGGATAAGGCCCTCTCAAAGGGAAAGAAAGGGAAGAAGGAGCAAAGACAGTATTACGACGTTGACGGTTTCGATCCTGAAACGAAAGAGCTAACCCTTTGGACAGAGAATCTTCCGACATCCGGTACGCTCATCCTCTCGTTGGTCGGGCAGATCGCGCAGATAAAACGACGGTTGTACGCACGTCGATCCATCCGCGAAGATCGTGCAGCTAACCCTCAGCTCAGGATTCTGCTTGATGAACGTTGCAAGTTGGAATCAATTCGTTCTCCAGGCAGGGTCAAACCACTCACGGCGTTTGTGGTCGGAAAGGTCTTTCCCGACAACCCACCCACAGAGATACAACGGAGCGCGATAGAGATAGCGCTGAACACTCCCGATATCGCTCTGATACAAGGGCCGCCCGGCACGGGCAAGACGACGGTCATTGCTGCAATCATCGAGCGCTTGAACGAATTGGCGGACAAACGCGGCTCGGGTATCAAGGGGAGTGTCCTTCTGACCGGGTTCCAGCATGATACAGTGGAAACTATGATTGGACGCCTATCGCTCAACGGGTTGCCCGTCCCGAAGTTCGGAGGACGCAGCGGACGCGGAGAAGATGACTACGATGCCTTCAGATACAAGCTTGATGAGTGGTGTGCATCTACAGCCATGGCTCTTCGTGAAAAGAATCCCCAACTGAAAGAAATCGAGCAGGAAGCAGGGATCAAGAACCTCTGCCTGCAGTATCTTGAAGCGCCGACACATGCGCTGGCACTCAGCCTTGCACAGGAAGTCTCCAAGCTCGGAATCCTCATCCTTGGCGAGGAATGTGCCCGACACGCCTCATATCTTGTTAAGAAGCTCTCTCAAAAGGAGCAACTCGGCGATGAGTCCGAAAAGCTGCTGATAGCGGTTCGCCAGTTGCGCCACCGACCGGAAAGCTTTGCCGACGATGGCCCTGAAAAAGCGGCTTTTGCGCTTGATGAACTGACTGATGTCCTTGAACCACACGAACGCGACTGTCTGGACAGGGCAAGCCTGTGGCGCGAAGAGGACGGTCCCCCGCCTTTCCTGGCTGAACTGGCGACTCTCAAGAAGAGGCTGCTCACACTATTAACCGCCCCCCCAGTCTTCCGGGTGGAGAAGCACGATGAAGAGGTTGTAGCCCTTGCGGAAGAGGCGATGAAGAGGATCAGGACAGCAGGTAGTTCGACCAGGGATAGGAGGACAGCCGCCTTATTCGAGTTCCTGACTGAACTCGAAAGCAACCCCAATGGCATGATAAATGCGGTATCAGACTATGCATATGCATTTGCCGCAACATGCCAGCAGAGCGTAGGTGGACTGATGCAGAAGCAGAAGGGAATACAGCGGGTCGAATCCGCAGAAGAATTCCAAAAGATAGAATATGAGTATGTGATAGTGGACGAAGCCGCACGAGTTACTCCACCCGATCTCATGATAGCAATGGCTCAGGGTAAACGAGTAATCCTGGTCGGCGACCATCGCCAGCTGCCGCATATAGTTGACAATGATGTACTCAGCAAGCTCGCCGGTGGCGCTGAAGAAGAGCTGCTGAAACGTGAGAGCGGAATCGAGCGCGATGAGGAGAACTGGTCGAGAATCAGTCTCTTCGAGCACATGTTCATCAACAGGCTGCCCGCACTGGAAAAGGATGATGGCATACCTCGACGCGTCACTCTCGATACGCAGTATCGCATGCATCCGACGCTGGGCGATTTCGTCAGCCGTAACTTCTACCAGCGTTTCGACAAATCTGAAGCGTTCAGATCCGGAAGACCGGCAAGCGATTTTGCCCATGCCCTGCCGGGAACCGGTGGGAAACCGGCGATCTGGCTCGATGTCCCGGGAGGGATGGGTATGCAGAGGCGTAGCGGCACTAGTTTGATCCGCCTCGCCGAAGCCATCGCCATCACCAGCCAGTTGCGCGAGTGGATGGAGTCAGAGGAAGGACATGCTCTTTCGTTCGGTGTGATCTCGTTCTACAAGGACCAATCCGAGCTTATCAAGCGGCATTTAGGAAAAGTCCCGCCGGACGAGCAGCGAAGGCTGCGCATCGGAACAGTGGACTCTTTTCAAGGGATGGAGTTCGATGTGGTCTTTCTGTCCATGGTCAGATCCATGCCGGATGGATGGGAAGCCTGTTCCGATAATGAGGAACTCCAGGCTCGTAGGCTTTTCGGACACCTCTGCCTTTACAACCGCCTGAATGTCGCCATGAGCCGGCAGAAGAAGCTGCTCGTGGTGGCCGGCGATTCGGGTTTGTTGAGCACCGAGCTTGCAGCCAGGCATATCCCCGGATTGGTCAATTTCTATCTGCTCTGTCGAACAGAGGGAAGAGTCCTGCCATGTCACTGATGCTGCTCGACTACGGCAAGCACAATCCTTATGGAGAAATTGTCGGCAAAGAGCGCCACATCGCCTGGCCCGTGAACGCTTACCGTGTGACCTTGCCAATGATACAGAAAGACTCCGAGCTTCTAAACCCATTCGAGCAAGTCATCCTGAAGCTGATTGACGCAGGCGGTCCGACGGAGGCGGAACTGCTGGCGGCGGAGACATGCATGCCTCCAGATCTCGTTAAGTGTGTACTTCTTCGCCTTCGCGACGAGGCGTATATCGACGAATACAACCGGATCATCATTGAGAAGCGCGACAAATGGAGCCCTGATCAAGAAAGCCGACAAAGCATTGTTACAGCGGTTCTTTTCCGGGAGCTTTCAAGCGGCAGAATTCTTCCGTTCCTGCATATGCTGAATAGCGACAACCCGCTAAGGCTGAAGGAGAATAACGGACAAACAAAGCGCCGTATCCGTTCGGATCACACCCAAGTAATGAAGCATCCGGGAGCTCGGGACGTCATATCTGCGTTGCGCGGTATGTTGAAGCGATCGAAAGCTTTCGGCAAGGAAACCCTGCTGCCATCTGTCCGTCAGATCACTATCGCCACTCCACCCGAACCATATCTGCTCGATTGTTCAATTGCTATTCTGAAGAGTGACGGAGAGTTCCGTATCGCGGACCCTTTCGGCAACGGTTTCTCACTGGTGCTGGAAAGCGCATTCAGACGGCTGCTGGAACGGGATGATGATTTGGGCAGATGGATGACCGACTGGCGTAAAAGCTTGTCGAACCCTGTTCAGGAAAGTCGAATCCCATTAAAGAAAGAACCCTATGACAATGATATCAATCGCGACCGCTATCCTGAGCTGATATCCTCCCTGAACAAACACATCAACCTTTCACCGCACCGTTCCATCGAGCAACTCCACGGCATCAACGAGTGGGCTCTCTTCTACGCCTGTGTCGAACGCTCGTATGATCCCGCGATTCGTAAGCTTAAACTGACGAGTCAATCCGAGCACCCGATCATACTAAGGAACGCTGCGGATAAGCTTTCACTTACGCTGCCACCGCAGGGGCTTTTCGCTATCAGAGAAGGGAAGATCAACAATTTCCTCAAAGGGAAGGCCGAGTTGGAAACTGTTTTGAGTCTGTCTCTGCTGATAGCGGAAGCCGACTCCAATCATCCACTCCGCAGAATAGCATCCGTGTATCCCGACTTTATAGAACGCCTGATCAACATCAAGAAGAAACGGGACGAATCCGCTCATGGAGCAAATGGTGTTCGTCGAAAGGATGTAGAGTTATCTGATGAGCCGTTTACCCGCGATGTGGTTAGGTGTCTCTTGCGCGGTATCACTTTTGACGAATCAATCGAGGATGAATCAACCGAGGAGGAATCAGTCAGGGAATATGCTGCGGATCTGTTGCTGGATGCCCGCACTGGAATTCAAGGCGAATTCGGGTATGAGCGGTACAATCAGATGGGGATCAATCTTCAGGATCGACTGATAGATGCTGAAAGGTTCTGGTTGAGATGCAGGGATGATGACGACTCGCTGGTCTTTGTCTGCAATCTATACGCGGCCTTGCAGATTGCCTTCCGTCGGATTCTCTACGGTGCGATGCCGCCCGATATCGCTGAATCGGATTATCTGACAACAGCAGAACGTATTGCTGCCGAACATGGATTCGGTGATCTGCCGGAATGCCTGCGAACCTCAAAGCGTATCGCGATTCGAGAAACACTCCTCGGGAATGACCAGACCCTTCAATCCTGTCTGATAGCGTTTCTGTTGGTTTCAGATTCAGAGGTTCTGTCCGCGATCTCGGAGGTTCATCCATCGTTCATCGCTGATGTGGCCAGATTGATCGATCTTCGTGGACACGGCAACGAGTCGATACCGCTCAAAAGAGAAATGGTTCGCGATTTGCGAAGGGCGGTCTACACAATCATTTCAACATTACAGGAGTATTGACATGTCATTCTTTGAAAATAGCGAAAGAGAACTCAATAAGATTGCCAAAGATCTGGACAAGAAGCAGACCGAGCTCAGCAACCTCGAGAAATCAGTGGATTCTGCAAGGTCGAGTCTTCAACATGAACAGAAATTACTCTATGAGGCCAAAGAACAATTCGAAGAAGAAAGAGCGACTTATCGCGACCAGGTGAAGAAAGAACAGGAAAGAATTGCATCAGAATCTGCGGTATTGGAAAACCGTCGTCTCGAACTTGTCAAACTAGAGGCTGAAGCAGTAAACGGTTTTATAGAGAAACAACGGGAGAGCTTCGAAGTAATCGAGAAACGCCTGACCGAACTGGACGCCCGTCAAAAACAGTTGAACGATGCTGCTGCTGATTTGGCTGGAAAGTACCAAGAACTACATTCGTCCGAGGCCAAAATCGCCGAACGAGAACTTGCAGTAACCGAGCGTGAACAGAAGGCCAATGACGGTTTTACGGAGGATAGAGCAGCCTTTGAATCAAAATTACGTGACGAACGAGCCCGGCAGGAAGCGCAACTGGAAGCCTATCGTGCCGAACGCCTTTCTATTATGGAACAGGATATTGCCAGCCTCAGAAAACAACGCTTTGAAGCCTTGGAACAAGAAGAAACGAGTGAACGAGAAAGTTTCAAGACTCGTTTAGAGAATGAGCGCCAGGAATCAGCCAGACACTGGGAATCCATGCGCAAGCAGATGGAAAACGAACATGCCGAGCTCGAAAGGCAAAAGGGAGCCCTTCGTGCCTTGCAGAGCGAGATTGAAGGCCGTCAAGCAGAGCTGGAGGCCAATGAAAGAATGCTTGAACGCAAGGAGCAGCGCTCGGAAATGCTCTGGCAGAAGCGTAACGAAGAGCTGACGGATGAAGTATCATCCCGTATTGACGAAGAACGAAGGGTGATGGAAGCAGACAAGCGGTCGTTAAAGGATGAGATCTCCTTGCTTCGTGAAAGCCTCCGCACTCAGGAGGGACTTATAGGTGCATTCGAGCAGCTCAGGCAGCAACTCGGCGACCGGGACCCTGCAGAAATAATCCGCGATTTAAACAGCAAGAGCGATGAGCTATCGCGGCTTAGCGAGCAACTTGCCACCCGTCCAACCGAAGAGATGCGTCAGCGCTATCAAGAGCTGGAGGAACAGGCGAGGCGTCATAAAGCCGAAGCCGAAGAACTGAGGAATAGAATCGAAAAAGATGCTGAACTAGTATCGAACGCCAAAGACCTTCAACGGAAGAATAACGAACTTGATTCGGACAACAGGATACTTAAACAGATGGCCGACAGGTTGGAGGGCGCAGCAAACGAGGCGCAGGCTGAACTCAAACGCCTCCGTGCGGCATATGAGCGACCAGCAGAAGTCGAAGCCCGATACAAGGAGATCGAGCTTCCATACATAAAGGCGGAAAAGGTCGGACAACCTAGGAAGGACGAGAATATCGACGAAATAATGTGGCTGACGGGAGTCGCGAATGCGTGTGATGACTATGGGCTCCACTTCCATCCAAGAATACTGAAGGCTTTCCATACAGCTCTGAAAACCGCAGAATGGTCGCCTCTCACTATTCTCGCCGGAGTATCCGGCACCGGCAAATCCGAACTGCCCAGACTATACTCGCATTTCGGCGGATTGATCTACGAGCCGCTATCCGTTCAGCCCAACTGGGATTCCCAGGAATCCATGCTCGGCTTCTTCAACTCGATAGACAACAAGTTCGACGCTCAGCCGGTGCTTAGGTTCCTCACCCAGAGCCAGAAGAAGTGGATCGAAGGAACCGCAACCACGGAGGGCTATCCTGGTCTGCGGGATGCCCTCTGCCTGATCCTCCTTGATGAGATGAACCTGGCACATCCGGAACTCTACTTTGCCGAGTTTCTGAGCAAGCTCGAATCAAGAAGAGGCATGAAGGGATCGGATGTGCCATTCCTTCCGGTGAAGATCGGTGCAGGCATGCCAGCATATCAACTCCCTCTCGGTCGAAATGTCCTCTGGGCGGGGACCATGAATCAGGATGAAACAACCAAGTCGCTTTCCGACAAGGTTCTGGACCGATCCATCATCATCTACTTCCCGCGCCCTACACAACTCAAACGTCGATTGAAACTGGTTGCGCTCGACGAGAAGAACCGCGGGCCACTGCTGCATAAGGGGTCATGGCAAGCCTGGCTGGTACAGGGCAGTCCGTTCTCGGACGAGGAGATCAAACCCTACAAACAGTTCGTAGAAGGGATGAACCAGGCTCTCTCGGTTGCAGGACGGGCAATCGGGCATCGAGTCTGGCAGTCCGTCGAATATTACATGGCGAACTATCCCGATGTCCGAGCTGCTCAGAGAACTGGTGACAGGAACAAGCTTGACAATGCGCTACATGTAGCCTTCGAAGACCAGCTCGTCCAGAAGATCATGCCCAAGCTTCGCGGCATCGATACCCGTGGAAAAAGTTTGACCGACTGCCTGGAGAAGATTCGTGTCCAGATCAACGATGGTATCGACGGGAAGTATTTCAATCTTAATAGAGATTTCGAACTCGCCTGCGAACTCGGCTATGGACAGTTCATCTGGCAGTCGGCCAACTACTTGACCGACGACACCGAGCCTCCCATGCCCTCTTCGGCAAAAGCCGCTCCGACGGAAGTGGATCCGGCGCAGGACTCAGATCATCCAGCCGGTTTGATGCCAGAGAATCCGAGCATGGAGACGAAGTGAAAGAACCCGATCAGGGCGAAATACACGAACATCTCGCCCGGGAGAATGATACCCGGAAATGACACTGAGAGAACTCTACCGCTCGGCAGGTACGGCAGGAGCAGAAGGCGATTCTGCCCGTGAACTGCTCGAGCAGACACACTGGTTTACGATCAACGCCGATTTCGACCCCAGGACAGGGGAAGCCCTTCCTCAATCGCTGTCTTCGTTCCTTGCCCGGATCGCCGATCGGAAGCCGCCCGGTGTGATCCATGACCGTGTATACCGGATCACGGAGTTCGCCCGTCCGGCCGTAAAACGGCTACTGCGTCAGAAAAACGAGAGTCCGCAGCGCGACCATGCGCGACTTCACGTCCGTGCTGTGAGAGAGATAGATGCAGGCAGTTTCATTAAACTCAGCAAGCGCCCGGGCCGCAACATACGCGAGAAGCTGGCCGGCAATCCCTATCTCGAAGCTGTTCGTCGGTTTCAGTCAGTGGATCTCCCGGAGAATCGTCTGTTCAAGGCATATGTCACTGAGTTGGCGGAGCTGCTCGAGATGCGTCAGGATTTGCTGGACGAGCCGGAAGACGAACTGCTCCCCCTGATCCGGTCATGGCTCATGTCAGACGAATCCAAGGTTATCGCCCGCTGGGAGAACCTGCCGCCGAACAACACACTCCTTTCCCACAGAGACTACGGTCTCGTTTGGAAAGCCTGGCGACGACTGCAGATGCTCGATGACGATATAGCATGTGATCTGGCACGGCTGCCCGAAAGACGCGACACGATGAATCGCTGGATCGATTACGGTCGTATGTTTAAGGAAGGCAATTATCTTGTCGCGGATATGCCGGTTCTCTTTGATTATGATAAGTTCACAATTCGTTCATGGAGCCCTGACCTGGTAGTTCAGAGGTCGGCACAAAGGATTGTCAGATCACATAAAAAGAGAGTCATTCGAAAAGCTGCATGTCTCGACCTGTCTGAGATCCGCCCTGCTTTCGCGGACGATGCAGATGGCTTTTACGTTCTGACTGAGACTTTCGTGTGGCAGCGGTGGAAGAATGAAAAGGATACCTTCGACATCACCCTCTTTGATTCTGACGCCGCTTATCTCCATCCGGACGCCAGCACGATCGATTGCTCGGATCTCTTCTTTGCTACCGATACTGCCACAGACAACTTTGAACGTGCCGCTCGAGCCTTCGCAGATCGATTGCGCGAAACCTTCGAGGACGATAAGCTCATCTGGCTGGTACCGGACGCACTGAATGACTTCGAGCTGGAAATCATCCGTCGAAACCTCAATGCTCGGTTCCCTGGCGCTGAACCGCTCCCGCGAAGCGTTGCTGCCGTATTTGAGAAGGTCGATTACAGCAGGATCACCAAAGATGGATATCCCATCGTAGTGGTCGATACCACCGGGGGAAAAACCTGTGTCACCAAACTGATCGCAAGGTTTGACGCCAGTCTGGAGAAACGATCTCCCGAAACCAGAGGGTACTACTGGGAGCGGTACCCCCCGGTGATCCTATCGAAACTAGATATGGGGGGAGAAGACCGTCGATATGACATGAGAACAGTGAGCAACGACCGCAGGTGGAGGGACAGCGCCCCCCCAGAACAGTCACAAATTGTTGATCAGCAACGCTTGAGGGAAGATCGACGGATTGGGCGATTCGCGTTCTGCATCAATCTTTCGCGCAGCCCGGTTGCTGGTGGAATGCGTTTTCATGCCATGCAGGCAGGCGCCGGAAACATACCCCTTTGGAGAGACCGTATCCCCGAGCTTTCAATAAAGGGGATTAAAGACGGTTATCTTCAGCGCTTTCCCTTGGTCTCTCGCGGCACAACTGTCAAACCTATCCGTGGTCAATCCGTACAGATACCTATCGACGCAAAATTTCCACTTCCCGCTGGGAGGCGGTTCTATCAGTTTCCCTTGTTCCAGGGTGAGAGCGATGCCGAACTCAGATACTCCGCCCGCCTCGATTCGCCCGCTTTTCCTCTTATGACTGACACTGAATGTAAACTCATTCTCACCTTTCAATACGGCGACGACGAACCATATAAGCTGCTGTTCGATCCGGTCGACGGATCTTTTCCTCCTATTCGCGCTACATGGCAGCCGACCATCGAGCGAATTGTGGACGATGCACCCGCACCCGCCTATCCTGCCCCTCTCTCCTGGAACGAACTTCAACGGATGCCAAAGTCTGATAGCAATGAGACCAGTGATCTCCTGAAATGGTTCATATCAGCAATTGGCATGGATAAAGACCCGTTCATCCGACTACTCGAAAGAACCATCGGACAAATCTCTTCTGCTTGGCGCATGGACAAGTATGATATGCACTACACATTCGCTCATTGCTCGGAAGCGAATGAAGATGTGTTCATCCACGAAGGCAAATTTGTAAGCGGCTTCTGCTATAGTGACTACAATATCGGAGACAATGTATCGTTCGTATTACAATTACAGGAGCATTTTGGCAGGGGGCCATCCGGCTTGAGAGTTGCTGCTTCCGATTACTCAGAGCCTGTACCGATATTAGTCGACGAAATTCGCAGGCGGCTCTACTTTCCAGTCATACAGATATGGCGTGACGGTCGTTCGATCAACGACAGTAACTGCCCAAAGGAGTTTGCCTGTGAAGCAAAGAAAAGGATTGCGTATCTATCTGAACTAATTAGCATGAATGAGCTATCACAAGCAGACAGGAACGAGTTGTTGTTCCTGCTCTCCTGCCTTCACAAGGACGCTCCTGATGTGTGTGTCAGATGGATTACCGAACAGGTTGAAGATGGTGAAATTTGTCACCGAAGAGCAGTGGGATATGCTCTTGGAGATGTTAACCTAGAATGGCAAAACCGCATACTCAGACAACTTTCGTCCAGTCCGAACTCCTTAGCAATCGGCATATTTGCCTATGCTATCTGGCGTACACAGTACTTTGTTGAACGCCTCTCCAAAAGAGAAATTGAATTGCTCCTGCCTGTTTTACTTGATCGCATAAAGAGCATTCAGCCCCAAAGAGACGAATACGATGGCAAGTACCACATTTCGGTAAAGCCCCTCGAGTTACTGCTCGGATTATTGCGAACACGCGCCTCCAAGGATCCAGACATCAGAATGCTTCTGCAGCCTCATCAGAGAATCACCAGAAAGTTCGCAGAGCAGATAGACCGAATCGAAAAGATCGTTTCTGAAGAGCAAATTACTCTATTCTCCCGGGTTCAGATCGACGTCCCGAAACCCGAAGGTATCCGCACTCCGGACCTGCTCTATGCCTTGCGTTTGTATCTCACCGGAGACGATGGCGCAAATTTGATTCACATCACAGGCATCGATAGTGATGACAATTGAATGGAAGTGTTGAATGAAACACTATCTGCTTTCCTGGTACGGGATCACTGACCTCCGTGCCGCACTCGGTCTGGAGCCTACCGACGGCCCGATTCTCAGCGCCCTAAAGACCAAGAAGTATACCGACGCAGTCATTCTGGCTTACACCAACCCGGCCAAGTCATGTCAAGACCCCACGATCATCGCGAACACGCGATGGAATAGATGGAAAACGTCCGACCCGGAAGCCCGTCTTCATTTCCCACGGGATGAGGCCCAGCAACTCGTCGATGATGTCAGCAACACCGAGACCGGGCAAGGTCTGTTCATGGATTGGTTGCAATCGAAGCTCGATGCCTGCGGGGTTATCTGCAATATCGTGGTAATTCCAAAGGAACTGAAGCATCTCAATGATGCTCAGGCGATCTTCGATGCCGCGGCGTCAGCGGTGAAGCTCACTCTGGAAGATGACTGCGAGAAAACGATCACAACCTATATAAGCCCAGGCACACCCATCATGGCATACACATGGGCGCTAATCGCGAGAGCGCATCCGCAACACAACATTGCAGTCATATCAAGCTCTGAGCCTCGCCTTCCGCCGGAAACGATAGATCTGCCGAAGGGTTTACTGACTCCACTTGTGACTGGGCCACAAACCGCGAAACCATCCGACTATGACGCCATCATTCATCTGCTGGGTCGAGAGCGCATGCCGATCTATTTCGGTATGCTTCAGTTCGAGGCTCCTCTACATGTCTTCGTCACAACACAGGACTACCAACATGCCGGAAATGTCCTATCAGCATGCCTTCCCAAGGATTGCCAGGGCAGGACCGTCTTGATCTCCGACGCTTTCAAACCAGCAGATACTCGCAGAGCGATCGAGAAGCAACTGGGCAAACTGCCTTCTACGGCCAGGGTGGCGGTTAATCTTACCGGTGGAACCAAGTTGATGTTTGCAGGCGCTCTAGCTGCATGCTGGGAACTAGGTCTGGAGCCTTTCTACTTCGAGATAAACGATCACAATATCATCTTCATCCGGGATGGTCTGACAGTTCCTTTCATTGGCGCCAGATCAGTCGATGACTTTTTCCTGGTCAACGGCTTCGATGTCATTACCAGCGGTAGATGGGAACAGAACCCTGCCCGTTCAGCTCGACTGAACGTCACCAGAAAGCTGTGGGAAGAACGAAAGGAACTCGTAAAACTTTATCAGACATCGGATTTTCGCAATTACATCTCCTGTATGCCGTATGGGAAGAGTCGGAATCCCAGGTTCAGTTGGAAGTGGAAGAATTCACAGGCATCCTTCGACGAGAGAGGGGAAGCTACTCTGGTTCTGAACGGCAAGGCCATCCCTGTACCAAAGTGCGATGACTTTGGGCGGTATCTTGGCGGCGAATGGCTGGAAGAGTACGTTTTCTTTCTGTTACGTGCGGTTGAGGAGAAAGGCCTGATTTACGACGTGCGCATCGGGATGGAAGTCGATTATGCTAACAGGACAAAACCACTTGATAAAATGCCAAACGGCGAATTCGACTGTGCCTTCACGGATGGCAAACGCCTTTGGCTTGTTGAGTGCAAGGCAGGCAATGTCAAGCAGGAACATATCCAGAAGCTGGAGAACAATCTGAAAACCTATGGAGGCATCGCTGCCAGGGGAATTCTCGTCTCGTCCTTCCCGATAACATCGAGGAATGCAGAGCGGATCGGTTCTTCAACCTCCATTACTGCCGTTCAATCGAATGAATTGAACTCGAATACCCTCGAGAGGATTATTACAACCGAGTTTTCACAATCACGTAAACAATTGGGATAGAAGTTGAACCTGTAAAACGAAAACGGAGAGGAGAGTCCTGAACTGAGTATTGGTAAGCCTCGGGCAAAGGGAATAACGAACGGGGCTGTGTAAACGATGCATCGTTTATCGGGTAAAGTAATTGACGGGACTATCAGAAGAAGGAGATAAAATGCCGGATCAGGATCTCTCTTGGAAAGACGCAATCAAAATGGTCCTCATAGATGCAGTTGATCCGATGCACTACACTGACATAGCCGATCAGATCATTGAACGCGGTCTGAGAACTGAGGTCGGTGCAACACCAGCGGCAACCGTTTCTTCAACAATTACGGTTTCTATTAATAGCGAACAAGAGAGATCCCCATTCATTAGGATAAGTCGTGGATACTATGCTCTGCGCGATACCGATGGAAGTACTCCGATAGAGCAGGTTGGCGCCGAGGAAGCTGACTTTATACAGCAGGAAGAAACAGGATTCATCAACGCGTTCGGAATGTATTGGGCGCGTGACAAGGTTCTATGGGCATCTGCCACTCCCAAGCTGCTCGGTCGTCAAAATCCGAAGAGCACTGTTGTTGACTTTGCTAATCAAAAAGGCGTTCGGATCTATTCCGTTAACAAACCCGACACTGAGGAGGGTGGATGTATCTATTTCGATTTAGGCAACAAATAGCGTGGTGGATTCAGCCACGCTTCACAGCGGTGTGGGAGTGTTGTGTTCTCCACCCCTTTTATCGTCTGAGGATACTGGTGAAAACCTTTCTCCGAGACCATCTAGCGATGGGCGCAATATCCTCCTACTGTCGAGACTGTGGTAGGAACGTTCACGATTTCGATGCCCCGGATTGGGCATGGCAGCAGGTATGGGGCGATTCTGGTGGTGTCTTATGCTACGACTGTTTCAGCGAGAGATGTCATAAGCTTGGAATCCCCCCGGTCTGGTCTCTGACAAATCTTCGTAGTCAGCGAGCCGGGTGTGTTTCACAAAATATACTAAAGTGCGAGAGGGGGTGAAAATGCGTAGTTACGAAGAGATAATGGGGGATCCCAATTCTGCCACCCATGAAGAACTAGAATACGCTGACGGAATCTGGCTTACGACTCCGGAGGGGTTGGAGTTTCAGAGACAGCAGGAGATAAAACAGCTTCGACTTCAACGACAACGACGGGAAGATCGTATTCGGCTGCAATACTCCGAAGCAAAAGTACGATTTCAAAGGACTTGGGGCCGGTTAGCAACCATGTCGTATCGAGTAGTTGCTTCACTCCTTCTTTCTGTTCTTGTATGGCCGTGGCGAGCTGTTTACCGGCTTCGACATGGAGTGCCCGGTTGCGACTGGATGTGATAAACAAGAGGTCTTTCACTAGAGCTTTCCCTTTCTGAGAGGAAGAAGATGTTCAGAGACGAATCCAACTTGCATCTTATCATTAGGTCGCCTGAAGTAGCCGACCTACTTCGTGAGATGATGAATCTGATCCCCCCTGAGAAACAGACAAGAGAACTCATACAGCGGGTATGGTTCTGGCGAGATCGTGTGTTCAACCCGCCTTACCCGATTCTAATTGTTCCCGAGGATGATATTGTGATCACCCTCAGCAGTGACGGCAGGCTTGAGTCGTGCTGCCCCCTTCACGCGGTTGTTTTTCCAGTGAAGGGGACGGAGGTTGCTGAAGCAGTCGGGGCCGTTGTGAGCAGTGGAAGTGATGTGGTCGATCTCCCAGCCGAAGTTTGTCTCTGATAAGGACATATTTACCCCTTGACAAACCCCACTTGCATGTGTATTATCTCTCCAACGGGAGGGATGAAATGACTGAATACGAAGTAGCGAAGATGACGGAGGATGAAGCAAGAGCATATCTCGAAGGCATACGCTGGCCCGAAGGACCGGTTTGTCCCCATTGCGGGGCTACATCGCAGGATGCAAAGATATACTTGCTTGAAGGGCATTCTCATCGTCCCGGTCTCAGGAAATGTGGCAAATGCCGGAGGCAGTTCACGGTGACGGTCGGAACTATAATGGAAGACTCACATATCCCCCTGAGCAAGTGGGTTCTCGCTTTCCACAAGATATGCTCCTCGAAGAAGGGGATCTCTGCTCTCCAGCTTCAGCGTGAACTCGGACTTGGTTCATACAAGACAGCGTGGTTCATGGCTCACCGTATCCGTCTGGCCTTTGAGCAGAGCCCACTTGCGAAGAAACTCGCGGGTATTGTTGAAGTCGATGAAACGTATGTAGGCGGAAAGCCCATCAAGGATTCGGGGAAGCGTGGGCGGGGAACGAAGAAGACTCCCGTAGTAGTTGCAGTCGAGCGTAAGGGGAAAGCCTTCTCTAAGCCCGTAGACAACATCAGCAGTGTCGAAATGGAGAAGAAGGTTCTTCATGCTGTCGATCACGGTAGTATCCTGATGACTGACGAGTACACGACCTACATTCCGATAGGCCGGACGTTCAAGGAGCATCATCGGGTTCTTCACTCCAGTGGAGAGTATTCTCGCGGCTTTGTGTACACGAACACAGCGGAGAGCTATTTCAGCTTGCTCAAGAGGGGAGTTATTGGCATCTTCCACTTCATCAGCCGCAAGCACATGGAGCGGTATTGTGCGGAGTTCAATTTCAGGTGGAATCACCGACAGGCTCTAGGGTATAACGACAGCCAAAGACGCGATGCCGCTGTGTCGGGCATCTCGGGCAAGCGTCTCCAGTTCGCAGAACTTCTTCGGGGTGAGATTTGAAGACAAACTTGCTTTACTACGGTGACAACCTCAATATCCTTTCTCGGTACATCCCGACAGAGGCTGTCGATCTTATCTACCTTGATCCCCCCTTCAACTCTCAGCGCGACTACAATGTCATTTTCAAGGATGAAACCGGGCGGAAAAGCGATGCTCAGATGTTGGCTTTTGAGGATACATGGCACTGGGGGCCGGATGCTGAACGGGTTTACGAATATCTGACGAACACTGCACGCCATGAAGGTCGAGTTCCCGATTCAGTTTCGACAATCCTCTCTGCCCTCCGACAAGGTATCGGCTGTAACCAGATGTTAGCCTATCTTGTTGAGATGTCAGCTCGTCTTGTTGAACTTCATCGTGTACTGAAGCCCACCGGCTCACTGTATCTTCACTGCGACCCAACCGCGAGCCACTACCTGAAGATAGTTCTTGATGCTGTCTTCGGAGTACAGCAGTTCCGAAACGAAATCATATGGCGCAGAACAGGATCTCATAACAGTCCTCGTCGATTCGGACCTATCCATGATATTCTATTGTTTTACACAAAAACAGACGACTATTTCTACAGAACAGCGTTTCGCCCATATCTTAAAGGACATGTGGATAGCTACTTCAAACAGGTTGATGAGAATGGACGGCGATATTGGACAAATGCTCTTACTGGAGCAGGCACGCGAAATGGTGCAAGTGGCCTCCCGTGGAAGCACTACAACCCAACTCAGGTTGGTCGTCATTGGGCAATTCCGGGCAAGATTGCAGAATCACTCGGGGTAGACAGCGAACTATCTTCTCAAGAGAAGCTTGATTTACTTGATGCCGCCGGCTACATCGTACATCCGACACAACCATCAGAGGCGATGCCAACTTACGTGCAGTATTTAGACTGCTCTCCCGGCATACCACTTCAAGACATATGGGCTTATCAACCACACACTAGTGGAGTTCTGTATGGTACGGACGAGGCCATTGATCAGGATGTACGTTGGCTTAAGGCGCAGATGGATACGGAACGTTTGGGCTACCCTACACAGAAACCTATTGCCTTGCTCGAACGTATCATTGAAGCGTCTTCACGTGCGGGAGAAACAATACTGGATCCTTTTTGTGGATGTGGAACAGCTCTTATTGCAGCCGAGAAACTTGGTCGAAGGTGGATAGGCATAGACGTAACCTACTTAGCTATTTCAGTGATGAAAGCCCGTCTTCGCGATAGTTTCGGCCTAAACGAGGTAGAAGTCATTGGTCAACCCACTGAAGTCGAAGGTGCTAGACAATTAGCACAAAGTGGACTAGAAGGTCGTTATCAGTTTCAATGGTGGGCTGTTGATCTCGTTGGTGCAACTCCTGCCGGGGGTTTCAAGAAAAAAGGGGCAGATAAAGGTATTGATGGGGTGATTGGGTTCACGGACTCAGGAGGAAAATCTGAACATATCCTTGTGAGTGTGAAGAGTGGTCACGTCGATGTCTCACAGATTCGAGATCTCAAAGGGACACTTGAACGCGAAAAGGCGGTCATCGGTATCTTCATTACTTTAGAGGAACCTACTCGAAATATGTACGAAGAAGCCGCAATCGCGGGATTCTGGCACTCCTCAGTATGGAACGATGACTATGCCCGTATTCAGATTATGACGATCAAAGAGCTTCTTGAAGAAGGGAAACGGCCTCACCTTCCAGCCTTTGCAAAACTACCTACCTACCGAAGGGCACCGCGAGTTGACATGCCCATGGTTGCAGAACAAGGGTTTCTTTTTGACAGCCCTGATCGGAGAGCAAGGAGAACTCGTAATGTCAGAGTCGAAAGGCAAGAAGCAAGTGAAGAATCCCCGCAAGAAACCAAACAGCCGCAAGATTAGTCTCTACCCTCTGAGGCCAGAAGAAGCAATAAAAGCGGTTCTTGAGGTTCCACTACAGGACAAGCACCCTTCGGTGAAAAATGCGGGGCTTGTTGACGGTACTGAACTGTGTAATAGTCATCTCAGGTGATTGCTGAAGTGAGGAGTCAGTATGTCTTTAGTTTCATTGGTTGCTCAGTTTAGACTATCTCTACCTTCGCTCCAAAGCCAATATGAAGGTAAATGGGTCATATTCCGCGAAAGCGGAATTGTTGGCGCTTTTTCCACCCTCAAAGAAGCCTACGAAGAGGCATATAGATTGTTTGACAATGATTCTAGCTACATTGTTGAGCAGATTGCCTCGCCACAGGAACCTACTCCAATAACCGCTGGAGTTCTTTTTGGCCTTTGCTAGACATAGTGGGCGGGTTGAACCAGTCCCTATGGGTTTGGTTCATATAGGGCCTGTGGTTGAGGTAAAACTGCGTCCACCAGCTGTCCAACGAGCATCCCAAGTTCAACATAATGGGATATTTCCGGAAGCCACCATCAAACTACTAGTTGATACAGGAGCACAGAGAACGGTTATTGAACAAGTTGTACTTGAGAGTCTTGGGCTTACACCTATTTCAATGGTGCCTATTGTTGGTGTTAGCCAAGTTCCTGAAGATCGACCTGTCTACTATGCTGAAATTGCGTTAGGGATGGGTATTCCGGGAAAAGAAGTAGGTGAGGCTGTCTTTGAGAGAGAAGTTGTAGGTGTCGAATCACCACGAAGACCCAACGAGCATAAAGGATTGTTAGGTCGTGATTTCCTTCGATTCATGGATTTTCATTACCATGGTAATAATGGGACTTTCGAGATAGTTAGTGTCCAAGCAGTTGCTGCATCGTCTGTACGGAAAATAACCGGCAAGCCTCAGATACACCCTTCTCAAAAGAAGCATAGAAGATAGCCCACAAGGGTGCCATTAGACTAACCTCTTCGTGAAGTTATATCCAGAACCACACGATCCGGGTCGTTCCATCGATAGGGGTTGGATGGGGCATAAAAGGCTCTGTACCACTCCTCGTCAGAGTATACTTCAATGTAACCCCGAAGATCGCAGTCTCGGCATTGTACAAGAATAGCTCCCGGAACGGTGCTGTACACTTCCCAGTCGTGTTCGGGTTCAGTGTTATACTTTCCGGTGAACACCTTAGAGGAACTAGGTTCACCACGGGTAAGGATTCTAATCGCCATACACACCCCCTCGCGCACTTTAGTCTATCTTGAGAAGCATGTAAAGCATCGGGTTTGTCAACGGAATAGGACCGAAGGCGTTTATCTTCTACACGATAGAAGATATGTTGTCTATGTCGGACGAGCAACCGAACAAACGCTTGTGTCACGCCTTAAAGATCATACCCACGATCGTCTGGAAGGCCGTTGGGACAGATTCTCCTGGTTCGGCGTCTACCCGGTACGCGATGATGGGAATCTTTCCGATGAAAATACGAATGAATATCGGCAGCCAGTTTATGAGCGTAATATATTGATAGTCACAATGGAGGCATTGCTGATCGAAGGGCTGGAACCCCCACAGAACAGGAAGCGCGGTGATGACTTCCGTGGAATCGAGTTCATTCAGGAAGAAGATCCTGATATCCGGCGT